>Ga0164313_10006481_pt1 | contig 10321 bp, 7 predicted proteins | sample GuaBasSedimGuay4_FD_113735 | JGI IMG/M metagenome (GOLD analysis project Ga0164313, IMG submission 113735) | Subseafloor sediment microbial communities from Guaymas Basin, Gulf of California, Mexico - Guay4, Core 4569-4, 0-3 cm | ecosystem: Environmental > Aquatic > Marine > Hydrothermal vents >...
AGAATTGCAGGAGCCCGCCCAGCGGTCGAGGCCCCAAACAGGCTCAAAACGCCGCAGCATCCCACCCTGCTCTATCTGTCCGGACTATGTCTCAGCGCCATATTGCTTGCCGCGTGCGAGAAGGCGCCGGTCGAGAAGCCAGAAGTTGTACGACCGGTCAGAATAATCACGATTGCGGGTCTGGGGGCGGGCGATGAGCTAAGTTATCCCGGCGAAATTCAGGGAATACAAAATGCTGAGTTGGCTTTTGAAGTACCCGGCCGCATGGTGGAGATGCCGATCCGCGAGGGCGTCAACGTAGAGCAGGGGCAGCTACTTGTGAAGCTGGACCCGACCGACTATCAGGCATCGCTTGATGCTGCCGAGGCACGTTTGCGGCAATCAAAAGACACCTTCGAGCGTTTTTCCGAAGTATTCGAGAAGGGTGCAATCTCCCGCCAGGAACTCGACAATCGGCAACGGCAATTCGAAGTCGAGCAGGCACAATTAGCTTCAGCGAGAAAAGCCCTCGCGGACACCGAGTTGCGGGCACCGTTTGCAGGTCGAATTGGCCGAACCTATGTCGATAATTTTAATAACGTACAGGCGAAACAGCCTATCCTGTTATTACAGGACGTGACGCAACTCGAAATCGTCGGCAACGTGCCCGAACAGGATTGGCTAAGAGCAAAGCCGGGGCTCAGCCTGGCGCAGCGTTCCAAAAGCGTGCAGCCGCGGGTTAGCTTGTCGTCAATTCCGGGCAGGAGTTTTCCGGCAACAATTACAGAAGTTGCGGCGTCAGCCGATCCGATAACGCGGACGTTTGAGGCGAGGGCACGCTTCGATCCACCGGACGACATCGGCATTTTGCCCGGCATGTCCGCATCCGTCACAGTGAGCATACCGAAGGATTTTGCCGGAAAGGAATTAGCAATCGTGATTCCGGCTAACGCGGTTGGCGCGGATGATGATGGCAACAGTTATGTCTGGAAGCTGAACGCTGTTGAAATGACCGTGAGCCGGGCGAACGTCACGCTGGGGCAGTTGTCCGGCGCAGAAGTCGAGATACTCGAAGGGCTTGAAAGTGGCGATCGTATCGCCGTTTCCGGTGTACAGAATCTGCGTGAAAGTATGCAGGTCCGTGAACTATCAAAATAGATAGCAAACGATGAAAATTACTGAGTTCTGTCTTGATAACCAGACGACAACGCTCGTCCTGACATTTGTAATGGTCGTCGCCGGCCTTTCTGCCTACCAAAAAATGGGCCGCCTGGAAGATCCGGAATTCACGATCAAAGACGCGTTGATAACCACGCAGTATCCGGGGGCCTCCGCTCAAGAGGTGGAAGAGGAAGTCACCGACGAAATAGAAACGGCGATACAGCAACTGGGACAGCTGAAAGAAGTTAAGTCGCAGTCGTATCGTGGTCTGTCGATTGTTACCGCAACAATAAAGGACCAGTACGACAAAGAGACGCTGCCGCAAGTTTGGGACGAGCTGCGCCGTAAGGTATCGGACGCCCAAAATCTCCTGCCGCCCGGTGCCGGCCCGTCAATGGTCAACGACGACTTCGGTGATGTTTACGGAATCTTTTTCGCCCTGTACGGCTCCGAGTACTCGTTCAATGAGCTGTGGGATGTAGCCAAGTTGTTGCGCCGCGAATTGTTGTTAATAGACGGCGTTGCGAAAATTGATGTTTTTGGCGAACGACCCGAAGTGATCTACATCGAACTGGATCGTGACCGAATGTCGCAACTTGGAATTTCGCCAACGACCATCGCCAATGAGCTGCAGCGACAAAACCTGGTATCTAATGGGGGCAGCGTATCTATCGGTGATGACTTCGTTACGATTGATCCGACGGAATTAGTTAGTTCTGAGGCGGATCTCGCGAATATTTTGCTTTCTGAAAGCACGACAGATGCGCAGATTTACTTGCGCGACATCGCCAATATCCGCCGCGGTTACAAGGAACCGCCCAGACAGTTATTGAGGTTTGATGGCAATCCTGCAATCGGGATCGGCATTTCGACCGTGTCCGGCGGCAACGTCGTTGTCATGGGCGAGTTGCTAAAAGCCCGGATGAGGGAGTTGGCGCCAAATATTCCACTTGGCATGGATTTCGGTATTATCGCAATGCAGTCCGATGCTGTTCAGACGTCGGTTCAGGGATTCGTCATCAGCCTGTTGCAGGCCATTGCAATAGTCGTCGTCGTGCTGTTGTTCTTTATGGGTTTACGCAGCGGATTGCTGATTGGCTTCGTGCTGTTCCTGACGATATGTGGCAGCTTCGTATTCATGAGCGCGATGAATGTCACACTCGAGCGCATCTCCCTTGGCGCACTCATCATCGCGTTGGGCATGCTGGTCGACAATGCGATCGTTGTTGTGGACGGAATGTTGATACGATTTCAACGGGGGATGGACAAACGCAAGGCCGCTATAGAGGTCGTTAAGCAAACAGCAGTGCCACTGCTTGGTGCAACAATCATCGCGGTGCTGGCCTTTGCGGCGATCGGTACATCGCAAGATAAGACCGGCGAATATACACGCTCTCTTTATACCGTCATCATGATTTCTTTGCTGCTGAGTTGGGTGACCGCCGTTACGGTTACACCATTGCTGTGCACGAAATTTCTTAAGACTGCCAGCTCAGAGGGTGAAAGCGATCCCTACGGTAGTGCCTTTTATCGCCGTTTCAGCGCGTTTTTACACGGTTGTATAAGAGCGCGTTACGTGACACTCGCGTTTGTCCTCGCCGTATTCGCTGGAGCCGTCTACGGTTTTGGCCAGGTATCGCAAAGTTTTTTCCCGAACTCCACACGCCCGCAGTTCATGGTTGATTACTGGCTACCACAGGGAACATCGATAAATCGCAGTAATGCGGACGCGCAGCAAGTCGAACAATATATATTGGGCCTGGAAGGCGTAACTCATGTCACCGCAGTTATTGGCCAGGGGGCGCCCCGCTTCCTGCTTACCTATACGCCGGAAAAGTTAAACAGCGCGTACACCCAGTTTCTCGTGGACGTAGATGATGCGAGCAAGATTGATGGGTTGTACGACAAAATTCAGGATGAGCTGACAGAAAAATTTGAAGATGCCCAGATTCAATCCCGAAAGTTCATTCTAGGCCCCGGCGAACCCGGCAAGATTCAGGCAAAGTTTTTCGGCCCGGATCCGGACGTGCTGCGGCGGTTGGCATCACAGGCGGAAAGTATCCTGCTTGCTCACCATGATGCGTTTGGCGTGCGCAACGACTGGCGTGACCGCGTTATGGTGTTGCGCCCGGTCATCGCGGAACAGCAAGCCAATCTAAACAATATTTCGCGGCAGGATATCAATAACGTATTGTTGCAGGCCTTCGAAGGGCTAACAGTCGGTTTGTTTCGCGAACGCGACGAAATACTTCCCATTATTTTGCGCACATCAGAACCCGACCGCTCCAACGTTGCCAGTATCAAGAATCTGCAGATCTGGAGCCCGGTGGCCAGCACGATGATTCCGCTACGCCAGGTCGTAAATGGATTCGAAACCGTATTCGAAGACGAAATTATCCAGCGAATCAACCGCGAACGAGTAATCACAGCGCTGGCAGACCCACGTCATGGCGAAGCCCCACCGATGCTGGATGATGTGCGGGCCAGCATCGAGGCCATAGAGATGCCGGATGGCTATCGCCTCGAGTGGTGGGGGGAATACAAGTCCAGCGGCGAGGCGCAGGAAGCGCTTGCACGTAAGATTCCAATGTTTGTCGTGATGATGATTTTAATAACGATCGCTCTCTTTAATGACTTGCGCCAGACGGCTGTCATCTGGCTGGTCGTGCCGCTGGCGGTAATTGGTGTCACGGTTGGCCTGTTGACCACCAAACAGCCATTCGGATTCATGGCTTTGCTTGGCTTCCTCAGTCTGTCGGGAATGTTAATAAAGAACGCGATTGTTCTGGTTGACGAAATCAATACGCAAAGAGCCGAAGACAAACCGGCGGTCAATGCGGTGGTGGACTCGGCGGTGAGTCGTTTGCGACCTGTTGCTATGGCGGCGGCAACGACTGTGCTTGGCATGGCGCCGTTGTTCCCTGATGCATTTTTTGTATCGATGGCGGTGACTATTGCTTTTGGTCTTAGCTTTGCAACCGTACTGACGATGGTAGTGGTGCCGGTTTTGTATGCGACTATGTTTGGGATCAAGTCGACCGGATAGCACCAACGTCATTGCGAGCCCGCAGGGCGTGGCAACCTCTTAATGCTGTCGTGGGTCTTCGTTTTGCCCTATTTCAACCGGATAGAGGTTGCCGCGTCGCTTCACTCCTCGCAATGACGTTGGCATTTTTGGGTGGTCGTCTGTGATCGCAAACCCCATTCATTTAACACATCTACCAATAATTCTTTTCTGCAGTTTCTTTGGATCATTAATTACCTCATAAAATTCGTCGATGTACTTTGCTGCGGTGTTGCGCGGCTTACCCTCAAGCGCCGCCGGCAATAACGCCGCTTCAATAGCAGCTCGCCGTTCATTGAATATTACGATCGTGTCCGCCAATTGATCGATGTTACTGCAGCGCCCGCGGAATACTCTTTGTCGAACCGAACGGATACCAAGCATCTCTGATGGTTCCGAGTAGCTCGTATTGATCAGTCCGGACTGATCAAAATCGTAGGGTAACAAGATCCAGCCACTCTCTGACCCCGGAGTGACAATCAGTTTATTGTTATGACAGCAGCCTGCACCAGGTGGCCCTGCCGTCATTGACCAGTCAGTATTGCCGATCAGGTATTGAAATAGTGAAAGCTTACTCGCATGGGCTGGATCAAGTTTTGAGAATTGGATTTTTTCGACATCCCGCTGCTCCATGCCGTAGCGTGCTGCAACCTCGTTGTCGGTCTCTATGAAATACGAGGAATGTGTTTCATCGTCACGCTTGCCGCTGGTGTCAATATAGGTGACATTCAGCGTACGCACCCGGAATGAGCGGTCGGTCAGCACATTGAATGCGCCATAGATACTGAATTCCTGCAACAAATAGCGCTCATATTTATCGCCTTCGCGACAACGGGTTACAACTTTCAGTTTGTTTTGGCCGGCAAAGATCGTCCCCTTGGTTTCGCCTTTCTTGAGATCAATCTTCAGCGGCGGAAACCGGCAATACTTCAACCTGGACTTGCCACGCGTGGTCATTTTCAGGTTGAGCGTCATCGCCCGGCCATCATCTTCGGTGTAGCGCATGATGCCCTCGACTTCCGGGCGCTTCTCGGCTTTTTTGACGATCGTGGTCATTGGCGCTTCAAAGACAATGTCGATGACGTCATCTGAGGCGAACAATGGCAGTTCTTCCGCATACACATTGACCGAAAAGACTGCAATGAATGCGACAAATGAAACGATAGTTCTAAATGTTTTCACAAAATAGCTCCTCACTGATAGTGGCGCTAGCCATCCGAACCCTGGCACCAGTGGCCTTGTAGCGGTTTATTGTTGCTTATTTATTATCACTTTTGGCCTCGACAATGCCCTCTGCGTCTTCTTTGTCGGCAACCTGCTGGACGGTTTTAATACTACAGCTCATTCGCCTTCCGCCATCTTTGTATGTCACCTTGCCGAAGTCATTCGAGCAGATTCTGCTCATCTGGTTTGACAGTGCGATTACCTGGGCAGAACGTATCCCGTAGCACGACGAAAACATGGTAAACAAATAATTATTGTCCGATCCGATTCCCTCAACATACAGATGCTTGTTGTCGATCGAACTCCAGTTTTTTATCTCGCGAATATTGAAACAGGTACGGTCCGCACTCGAATCTGTAGCAGACCCAGTCGATGCACACCCTGAGACGGAGATGATAAAGACCAACATGATGGCAGAAAATTTCGTTTTCATAACTTCCTATCCTGTTAGATCGGTCTGATCGAGCTTTAGCTACTTTACACCTAAATTTTGTACCTGGCAGCAAGTGTCCGATTACGCGGCGTTGCTTTCAACATTGCCTGTTTCCTGTTCCATCGAGCTCTGCTGCGGATTACTGAAGGACAAAACACCGTCATCAATCGCTTCGCCGCGGATCAGTTTCCTGTCGAGATCGTAGTTCTGGGTGTTGAGCCAGGGCTCCCGATCGCCCTGCTTCGGCAGCATGTGCATAGCTCGTTGCATGTAACCGGATGAAAATGCGGTTATCCAGTCTCGTGCCGGCATATCTGCATCCTGATCGCCGAGACGCGGTGTGCATTGACTAAATCCAGTTGCATCCATGTGGTTAAGCAAACGGCAGAAATACTCTGCCGTAAGATCGGCGCGCAGCGTCCAGGACGCATTGATGTAGCCGAAGGTTGATACAAGATTGGGCACACCCGAGAACATCATCGCCTTGTAACTGAATGTTTTGGAAATATCGACAGGCTCGCCGTCGACGATAAGCTCAATACCGCCAAGCACAAGCAGGTCGAGGCCTGTCGCCGTAACGATAATATCGGCGTCAAGCTCTTCACCCGATTTGAGCAACATACCTTTTTCAGTAAAGGTGTCGATATGGTCGGTGACGATCGAAGCCTTGCCGGAATTTATCGCTTCGAAAAAATCGCTGTTTGGCACGAGGCAGAGGCGTTGGTCCCAGGGTTCGTAACTCGGCGTGAAATGCTTTTCGATATCGTAGTCAGACCTGAGCTCCTTACGCAGCATCTTGAGCAATTGCTTTTTGACCTTTTCGGGTGCAGTACGCGTGCGCCGGTAGACCATCTGTTGAAAACGTATATTTTTCCATCGTGTGATGGCATAGGCTGTCTTCTGCGGCAGGATCTTGCGCAGGAAATTCGCGATCCAGTCTTCGTCCGGAGCGGAGACCATGTAGGTTGGCGAACGCTGCAACATAACGACGTGACGCGCTTCATCGGCAAGTTCGGGTATCAGCGTGACGGCGGTTGCACCAGAGCCAATTACGACAACCTTTTTATCGCGGTAGTCAATATTCTCCGGCCACTGTTGCGGATGAATGATTTCACCGCCGAATCGCTCACGGCCCCTGAATGCCGGCGTGTGACCGCTCTCGTAACTGTAATAGCCTGAGCACATCAGAATTGTGTTACAGCGGATGACTGCGGAATCACCTTTTTCCTTGCACTGCGCCTCTATTGTCCATGCAGCGTCATCGCTCGACCATGTCGCCCTTTTTACCTGGTGGCCATAACGGATGTTTTCTTCAATTTCGTTCTCCGCCGCTGTTTCCCTGATGTAGTTCAGGATCGATGGTCCATCGGCGATGGCTTTCGACTCCAGCCAGGGTTTGAAGTTATAGCCGAGCGTGTACATGTCGCTGTCCGAGCGGATTCCCGGGTAGCGGAAGATGTCCCAGGTTCCACCCATTGATGCCCGGCCTTCCAGGATGACGTAGCTTTTACCCGGGCACATGTCCTGCAGGTGATAGGCGGCGCCTATGCCGGACAGACCTGCGCCAACGATAACAACGTCGAAATATTCGGTGTTCACGAATAAAACCCTTCGCTTGCAGCGTGGTGTTTGAATTTAATTGCAGAATAGCAAAATATCGATGAGGGGTTGGTGCGAAGAGCCAACCCATATCGCCCGTGCCGGTAGATCGACTATTACAGGGATTGAGAAATCACACCTATCGTACGGCGGGCTCCTACAAGTTTTCTATTGGCACCTGTAGGAGCCCGCCCAGCGGGCGATATGAGTAAATCCACAACCGTTTTCCGTTTTCACCACTAAAACGACCAGTCCCATTGCAACCGGATGCGATTATCGGTCTTCGTCTCCGGCGCGAGACGCCGGATCACTCTTGAGACATCCAGGCTGAGCTTGTTGCGATGATCGTTGAAAAACCAGTTCGCGACCAGCGTTGCTTCCTTCTCCACGTCACTGGCTAGATTATCGTTCGGATCAACACGAGCATAGCGTGCAGCTAACTCCAGGGGTTGGGGGAACGACCTGAACAGCTCCGCGAAAAACATACCGGCCTGTGCATAACCACCAAAAAGACGACGCTTCTCCCCGGAGACCTGATCGTCAATCGCCTTCCAGTGCAGTTCCTGTTGCCAGGAAAAGCCGCCTTTTTGCCAGGCAGTCTCGAACAGCCACTGGCGCAGGTAATACTGATCCGATTCACCTTCATCGAATCCCGGCAGCTGACCTCCGCCGGCGCTGGAGAAACTCGTATAGCGACTGTGTCCGGTTACCGCCGCAATAGCGATGGATCCCCGCCCTGCCTTGAATCGCTGCAAAGCGCTCTGGCTGAATGCAAGCACTTCACCAGTGATATTCCATTGCAGTCTTGTCATCCACAGTCCATCCGCATCCGACAATGAACCACCGCGCCCGGCACCGCTCAAGAGCCCGGTCCAGTAGCTGGTATCCAGGCGACTGCCCTTACCTATGCGCCCGGACAACATGACTGCTTTCTGTCGATCCAGCGTGAACCATGGCGTGACAACAGATCGCTCAACAAACTGCTGCGCACCTGATGAGTCGGTGCGTTCGCGGTTGTATTGTGACTTCCACTGGCCGGCACGAATACTGAGCCAATCGGTGAACGCGTAGGTCGCTCGCAAATCAAGCAGCCTGTCGTCTATGAAGTCATACTCCGAATAGACTGTGAAGTCGGGCGACACCAGATGGCCGCCAAGTTTAAGGCGACCGCGATTTAGTTTGAACTCCGAATTCGATGAGACCGGGTCGTCCGGCAACGCATCCTGGCTTACATGGGAACTGGACCATCGCGTCTGCAGCCGCACTCCAAACCACAGGTAATTATTGCCGCTGCCGTCGTCAAACTGCAGGCCACGACTACCATAGGAAAATTTGCTTACCGCAACAGATTGTTCCTCTGCCTCATCTGCAGCGACGCTTCCTCCGGGCGCGCACAACGTTACGCTTGCCGCCATAAGCATGAGTTGCATCTTTGCCAGTCGGATTTTCAATTTCTTCGTCAACCGCAATTCAATAATTAAATATGCACGTCTGTCCAGCATCCGGTCCGCGATCACTAATCCGCGAATTCCGTGTATATTTTACGACTGTATCGGGGATGAAGATGAGGAGTGCGGACCAATCAAGATTCGCGTATTCTTCCGCGCAGAAATTGTTTTGGCAAGGATTTAGTCACATGTTCAGCGTTCATAAGTATTTCACCCGGCTTGTATTTCTCTCGGCGTGCCTCGCCTCCGGCAGCGCTAATGCCCAGGATGCTGAGCAGGACGCTGCTGCGTTGGCAAAGGCCGTACAAAACCCGATAGCAAGCCTGATCAGCGTCCCGTTCCAATGGAACATCAATCTCGAGACCGGCCCGCAAGAGGAGACGCAGCATGTCCTGAATATCCAGCCGGTACTGCCGTTCGAATTGAACAAAGACTAGAATATCGTTACTCGAACGATATTTCCGCTTATTTCCCAGCCTGCGTTCGGCCAGGGGCAGAACCGCGAAGGCGGTCTTGGAGATATTCAGTTTTCTGCGTTTTTCTCACCGAAGAAACCAACTGCCAGTGGCTGGATATGGGGTGCAGGACCCATCCTGCAAATGAATACCGCCACTGACGACCGTCTTGGACAGGGCGCGTGGGGAGTTGGCCCAGCGGCAGTTGCGCTCAAAATATCGGGACCGTGGGTGTTCGGCGGGCTAATCAACAATGTATGGTCGATTACGGAAGACAGCGGGCGAGCCGACGTTAATCAGATGCTCATTCAGCCATTCATAAATTACAACTTTGCCGACAAGCCTGGACGCTACCTGACATCTGCTCCAATAATTACTGCCAACTGGAAAGCTGATAATGACAAGTGGCTCATCCCGCTTGGCATGGGGATAGGCCAAGTTATGAAAATCGGCAAGCAGCCCGTCAATATCCAGGCCTCAGCCTATTACAACGTCGAGCGCCCGGATAACGCCGCAAAGTATCAGATACGTTTGCAGATTCAGCTTATGTTTCCGAAATAGGCGGGCGGTCATATCGGCAACCTGATTGCCGGAAACCGCCACCTTTTGCTGTGCCGTTCTTGCTATCCTTTCATTGAGAGGAGAATTGTGGGGACTGTATGTCTGGTTCATTCATTCGGGAGCTGAAGCGGCGCAACGTAATCCGGGTTGCGGCCATTTACGTCATCGTCAGCTGGCTGTTAATGCAGATCGGCGACGTGATGTTTCCGGCGCTGCTGTTGCCCGATTGGACATCAAGAATGCTGGTTGCCTTCCTGATCCTGGGCCTGCCGGTTGCGTTGATATTTGCCTGGGCGTACGAGATTACTCCCGAGGGTGTCAAACGTACCAGTGACGTTGACCCTGGCGAATCAGTCACTGATGTTACCGGGCGCAAAATCAATTTTGCCATTATTGC
>Ga0164313_10006482_pt1 | contig 10321 bp, 16 predicted proteins | sample GuaBasSedimGuay4_FD_113735 | JGI IMG/M metagenome (GOLD analysis project Ga0164313, IMG submission 113735) | Subseafloor sediment microbial communities from Guaymas Basin, Gulf of California, Mexico - Guay4, Core 4569-4, 0-3 cm | ecosystem: Environmental > Aquatic > Marine > Hydrothermal vents...
CTCAAAAAGAAGGCTTATTTTGATTGTAACCCGCCTTCAAAGTTGCATTGGTCTTATTGGGTATTCGAAAAAAAATTAGACCCTATCGATGGTGAGCCTTTAAAAACTCCAGCAAATTTTGCATCTCTCTTAATGAATCCTATGGATAATCTCGAAAACATTGATGATGAATATATAGCTTTACTCGAGGCAATGCCTGAAAAAGATCGGCAACGTTTTCTCGAAGGATTGTATTTAGATTCAAGCGACGGTCAAGCTTACTATGCTTTTGATCGTGAAAAGCACGTTAGAGAAACTGTAATAAGGCCAGGGACATTATTTATAGGAATGGACTTTAACGTCAATCCAATGACTGCGGTTATAGGCCAATATGTTGATGAAAGATTTTATATTCATGATGAGTTATTCTTGGAAAATTCTGACACTTTCAAAATGTGTAATGCTCTAAAGCGTAAGAGCTATCATGGTGATGTGATTCCAGATAGCACAGGGCGAAATCGTAAAACATCAGGTGCTTCTGATTTCGAAATAATTCGAGAAGCTGGTTTTCGTATTCTCAATACTCGAAACCCTTTTGTAACGGATAGAGTTAACAACGTTAATAGACTTTTTAATGATGATCGAACTATAATAAATCCAAAATGCAAGAAGCTTATTAATGATTTAGAAAAGGTCTCATGGAAAAACAACAAACTTGACCAAAAAACCGATTCGATGTTGACCCATATATCAGATTGTTTAGGGTATTTAGAATACAGACTTGAACCAATTGCATTGAAACGTAAGCCTCAAAAATCAATTACTTTTAATTAAGGCAAAAAAATGGATATTCAATTTTTAAATGAGCATATCAAGGGACAGTCTAAGCATTTCGATGAAGCTAATGTGTTGTTTGATATTTATGAAGGAAATTTGTTGCCATACATCGAAAAACAAATGGCTAATGATTTATCATTTCAGGTTTACAATGAGGCAAAAACTCGCATAGCTCCAATTAATTTGCTTATTAAATTGGTTGATAAATTATCCAAACTTTACGCCAATGACCCTGTAAGAACTATTGTTGATGGCACTAGCCTTGATGATGAACTTTTAGTTTGGTACGAAGAAAAATTTAAAGTTAATAAGTTTATGAATCAATCTAATGAATTTTTTAATTTATTTAAGTCTTTTCTGTTAGAACCATTTGTCGATCAAGGCATCCCTCGCATGAGAGTTATTCCAGACAATCAATTTACAGTCATTTCTACAGATTCAATCAATCCAATGAGGCCAACGCACGTTATTACATCTCACGGGCAAAAAATCATGACCGATGGGTCTAAATCTCAAATCTATTTTGCTTATACTGCTGATGAGTTTGTTATTTTTAATGATAGAGATGAAAGACAACAAGACATGATGAATGCCATGGGAAATCCTGAAGGCATTAATCCATTTGGAGTTATTCCTTTTACCTATGTAAATAAATCGCTTAATACTTTAATCCCGAACCACGATTCAGACATGATACAAATGTCAGTTTTAATCCCTATTTTATTGTCTGATTTAAATTTTGGTGTAAAGTTTCAAATATTTTCAATCATGTTTGGTATTGATGTTGATGACGAAAATTTAACTTTCGGACCTAATGCTTTTTGGCGTTTTAAGTCTGATCCAAACTCCGACAAGAAACCTGAGGTTGGTGCTTTCAAGCCTGAAATGGACATTTCCCAAACTCTTGAGCTTATAACAACTCAGATGGCGTTATGGCTCGACACAAAAGGGCTGAAGCCTGGAGCTGTTGGCAAGATGTCTTCTGATAATGCGACTTCAGGCATCGCTAAAATGATTGATAATTCTGATACAACTGAGAATCGTAAAGCTCAAATTCAGTTTATGAAATCAGGAGAAGAAGAATTTTTTAATCTTGTTATGCACGACATGATTCCAGTTTGGTCTCAGGCTAGAATGATTGAGAATACTGCTTTGTTCTCGCCTAATTCAAAAATGAATATAAAATATGCTGAGCAAATTCCTTTGTCTGGTCGTGGTCAATTGGTTGAAGATCTTCAATTAGAAATGAATAGTGGATTTATTTCTCGAAGAAGAGCAATCAAAAAACTCAATCCTTTAATGTCTGAATCAGAAATAGATGAGCTGTTGTCTGAAATTGATATAGAATCTACAATAGAAGTGGATGATCCTGAAATAGAAAAAAATAATTTAGGTGGATAAATGCCACGATATGAAATTGATCTTGATTGTGCGTTTTGTGGGGATGAAATAATCCACATAGAGCCACACAATAGAGAAATTATTTGGAATAGCTATTATTGGTTTTATATTTGTGATTGGTGTTTAGAAAATGGCTGCTAAATGGCAAAAAATTGATATCAAAATTGACAGGAAGTATTCTGCTGATGAGCGAGAAGATTTAGGCGATAGAATTTTAGAATTTATTCGCAACCGCACTGAAAGTGGGAAAAACAAAAACAACAGAAGTTTCCCTAAATACTCTAAAGGGTATGCTAAAAGTTTAGATTTTAAAATAGCTGGGAAGTCTAAAGGAAACGTAAATTTAACTTTGTCAGGAGACATGCTCATTGAAATGGATCTGCTTAAGCATTCAAAAGGCTCTTTGCGCATTGGATTCGAAAAAGGCTCTGAAGAAAACGGAAGAGCGGACGGAAACATTCGCGGAACCTACGGCCAATCTAGTTCTATTTCTGGTAAGAAAAGGGATTTCTTAGGAATTACTAAAAAAGATTTAAAAGCAGTTCAAAAAAAATTTGATAAGGACACTCAATAATGTCTGCACAAATCGAAATGAAGAAAATTTTAAAGATTTTAAAGAAAAATGTGTCTAAGACAATCGACCCTAAAATTATGCGTGAGCTTGGAAACGTCGCCGCTGGGATGATTAAATTAAGATCACGTTTAGGATATGGAGTTTCTGGGTCGAGAGGAAACGTTCGTAGGAAAAAATTTGCTAAGCTCGCAGATTCTACAGTAGAGAGAAGAAAGAAATTTTCTAAATTACATGGCCATACTTCTCCAAGAAAATCAAATTTGACGTTTAGAGGCATCATGCTTGAGTCGATGAAAGTAACATCGGTCAATGACGGCAGGGTTGTAGTAAACGTTACAGGAAGAAACAAAGGTATTAGCAATGAGGATCTTGCTGAGATTCATGAAAAAGGATTAGGGCGCGTTCCAGTGCGTAGATTCTTAGATTTGACGATTCCAGAAGAAAAGAAAGTTAATCGTTTATATAGACAGCGTTTCGGTGATCTAGTAAAAAAAAGCTTGACATAATCATAACAATTGAAGGAAAATTTTAATGCCTGATCCAATCGTGCCTGTGGCACAACCTGGTGCTCCTGTGGAACCGCCAAAGCCAAATCACAATGACACTGTTTCTTACGAATCTCACAGCAAACTGCTCAATGAGCATAAGCGAGGTAGAGAAAAGCTTAATGCTGCTAATTCTGAATTAGAAGCTTTTAAAGCAAAAGAACGAGAGCGAGAAGAAGCTGATTTAGCGAAAAGGGGGGAGCATGAAAAAATTATTGCAACCCACAAAGAACGCATCATTGAACTCGAAACTAATGAGTCAAATCATAAGAAAAGAGAGATTGAAGCAAAAAAGTTTAATGCCTTTTTCAAAGGGTTGGAAGGTGAAGTTGACGAGAAGTACTGGAGTCTTATCGACGTTTCAGAAATTAATGTTAATCCAGAAACAAATGAAGTCGATTCTTTGTCCGTGGCAAATACAGTCGAAAGATTCAAAAATGAATACTCGCCTATTATCCAGGGGAGAAATGTTCCTAACTTGCCGAACGCTGCACCGATTGGAAACACGGGGACTTTAACTATAGAGCAATGGAAGCTATTACCTCTTAGTGAGAGAAAAACTCGAATGAAAGAGGTGTACAATAATTTAAATAACTAAAGGATGAGTTATGCCAGTAACAGGAATTAATGAAGTTCAAGCAAATGTACAAACTATGTGGTCTGAATTATTTATGGACGAATTAAGAGAAGATTTACTTCTTGGTTCTCTTGTAAATAAAGATTATGACGGTGACATTAAATTCAAAGGCGACACTGTTAAAGTTAGCCAGATTAATGCTGCTGCTGGGTCATTAAAGACTGTTGGTGTTGATGCTGATACTTTCGATACAGAGTTACTTTCTACTACTCAAATAGATATCAAAGCCGACAAACGTGCGGTTGGAGCATACGAGTTTGACGACCTCAGCATGATTCAATCTCAGATTGGAAACAAGGACTCTGAAATTAGAGCTTCTTTGTTGTTTGCTGTTCAGAAGAAAATTAATAGCTATCTTTATAGCTTGGTTGCTCCTTCTGTTTCTGCTCCTGCTCATAAAATTACTGGCGTGACTGATTTTAATGCAGCTCAACTTTCTATCGTTAGAAATAAAGCTTCTAAAGCTAAATGGATGAAAAATAAGCCTTGGTGGTTATTATCAGATCCTGATTTTTATGGAAATATGACTGATGACGCTGTTTTAACTAGCTCTGATTATGGTGCTACTGACGCTCCAATGATTAGCGGTCAAATGGCTTTAAAGCGCAAAGGATTTAATATTCTTGAAGACAATTCAGATGCTATTTTGACTTTAGGGACTGATGCTGCTGAGAATAAAGCTATAGCGTTTCATCCAGATTTCATGCACCTTGTTATGCAAACTCAGCCTACTTTTAAGATAAGTGACCAACACGCAAACAAACGTTTTGGATTTATCATTTCTGTAGACCTTGTTTTTGGCGCTAAAATGGGAATTGATGGCGACAAAAAAGTAATAACTATTTCTGAAGCTGTTTAATAAAGGACTAATATGGATCTCTTTGCAAACCTAAATAACTATCGGACGATTGAGCAACTTACGTTTTCAACGGCTGAAGAGCTAACAAAGGCGATCAAAGAGATTTCTAGGCCTATTAAAATTATTAATATCGTTGCAACAAGTAGTCGGTACACAGTATTTTTTCTTACTGATGTCCCGATAAAAAAAATCAAAAAAAATAAAGGGAAATAGATATGGCTAACGTAAATGTTGAAGCAAAAAAAGATTTCGGATCAGGCTGGAGCAATGAGCGTGTTTTCGTCAAGATGACTTATGATTTTTCTGTTGATGGCGGTGCTATCGCTGACACTTATTTGATGGGCGTTTGTAAAAGCAAAATGCTTGTTACTGAAGCAGTTGTAATGGTTGAAGATCAAGTTTTATCTGCTGGCGCGGCTGTTTTAAATATGGGCGTTTCAGGCGGTGATGTTGATGCGTTTTTAGATAATACAAATGGAGCAAAAGCTGTTCTTCTTGATGACGCTGTATTCGAGCAATCTGCTTCTAACCCTATGGTATTAGCTGATGAAGCTGTTGTTCAAATGACAATTGCTACTGCTGCATTAACAGCAGGAAAAGTTACGTTATATATTTCCGGCTATAACGCTCTTTAGTCTCTATCCTTGCCAGCATAATTAATTAAATTGTGCTGGTTTTTTTTTCGAGGAAAATATGACTGATTTAACTTTTACCGAAAAGCCTAGAAATAGAAATACATTAGAAGTTGAAAAGTTCACACTTGATGAAGATTTAGTCCATGTTAGAGTCTTGGCGAAAATTTTAGGCTCTGTTTCTGGATCTTTTACTCCTAGTGGTTTAAGCGCTGGTGGGAAAATAACAGAGGTTGCTCTAAATTCAACAACGTGGACAGCAATACCACCAACTCCATTGACGGCAAGAAATGCGGTTGGGTTTCAAAATCAATCAGGAATTGAAATAAAAATCAATCATGATAATTCTGTTTCGGGCTATGTTGGTATAAAGGTTTTACCTGGTTCTGAGCGTTACTATGATATAACCGATACTGTTATTATTTATGCGAAATCATTCAGTGGAACTCCCACTATTGTTGTAGAGGAAATTGCATAATGGGCGCAGTCGGCGGAGCGATATCAGCACAACAATCAGGACGAGCTGTATCAGCTTCTTTCGCTGAGATATCTATAAACAGCAGTGGTTGGACAAATTTATTATCAAGCTTTTCTAATGTTCTCGTAGCATCAATTCAAAATAAAACAGGTGTTCAAATAAAGCTTAATTCTGATAATGGCGTTGGATATGTTGGGTTCATAGTGGAAGATGATGAGCAGAGAAATTACAATGATTTAGATGCTGGGTTTTCAATGTTTGCGCGAAGTGAAACAGGAAATGTAACTCTAAATGTAGAGGTGTTGCACAATGGCTAGCGTCAACGCATTTTCATCAAGCAAATTTATCAAAAGTTTTGATTTCACGGCTGCAGCATCTAGCACAACAACAAAAAATTTAGGCAGTACAATCAGTCAATCAGGGTCTTGGTATTTTATTACAGTTACTCGTGACTCTGATGGTGCTGAAAAAATATTTAAGGTGAGCACTTCTAAAACAACGATAAAACCAATTATTAATTCTTTAAATTCAAGGATAGGAGAAGCCCTAAATTTCGAATTTAATGTTAAAATAGTCGGGAGTGATTTGGTATTTGAAGTTGTCAATTCTGAGACTTCAGATTTATCTTTCAATTATCTTAGATTAAGGAAGTAATGTATGTCAGTTGAAATAGATCTTACAGAAGGTGGAATTGGAATATCCGACGTTAATGGCGACGGTCAAGTCCACATTTTACAAGGTGCAGGCGCTCCAGGTGGTGATGCCTCTTTTCAAGATGCAGCTCCTTTAGGCTCTTTTTATAGAGACAGAACTGCTGGCGATTCATACGAAAAAAATGTTGCTGGAACTGGCGCTGATAAATGGCGCAGGATGCCGAATCTAACCGATATCGGCAATATGAATTTAAAAGGTTGCCTTAGAGCTGCAACTGGTGAGGCTTTGTCTGCAGGAGCTAGGGATTTAGTTTCTAGCCCATTTACTGATGATGACGCGCCAACCATGGTTGCTGCTGATTTTACCGTTGGCGATCTTGTTTTAGGCGGAGTTGGTGGCACTCCAATTCTTTATGAAGTCACAGTTGTTTCAGCTCCGAGCATTACGCTCGCGCTTAAGTCACCTGCTCTTGTAGCTGGTGACATGTTTATAGCTAAAAACTACCTCCCTGATGCCCCTGACGCTCAAGAAGCTTCAGCATTAGTTTGGTACACAGGCTCAGCGATTGAAAAATTAGGGGACATAAATTGGAACCTAGCTGACGGCATCAATCTTACGGCTGGATTTACTCCAGTTAATGGTTCTGTAACTTCTGCTGATACTGTTAACTCAGCTATCGAAAAGCTTGTTGCTAACCAAGATGACCTTATAACTCTTACTGGAGTTGCCCAAGGTGCGGTTGATCTTGGGACGTTCACTGGAAACACTATTCCAGACAATGTTGCAATTAAGCCAGCATTACAGTCCTTAGAAACAGCCGTTGAGTTATTAGATTCTCGTGTTGAGACTTCTCCAACTCAAGGCGGCGGTCAAATTTCTCATGATACAGTAATTGCTGACGATGTTTTAGCAGTTGAGTGGGAGCTTTGGGTTCAAGAAATTGGAACTCAAAATACAAGAATTTTGGAAGTAGAAGCTTTCCATGATGGCAACGCAAGTAATGACGCTTCAGCGGTTAAGCACACTGTTCGAGATAAAAAATTAATCGGATCTTCTTTCAATTTCGAGTTAGATGTCGATTTAAATGGGGCTGCTGGCGCTCAAGAAATGCGTCTTAGAGTTACAACATCAATTGTTGGTGGTGTAAGAGTTATTTCACAACGCAGAGGTATTAATAACGCATGATAGATATTTCTCTATCACAAGAGAATGGCCCTCATGGAAATTCTATTTCTGATGAGCACGGCGATATTATCTATTGGGAGGGGGCAGGCTCTGGCTTGCCCTCTTTTCAGGCTCCTATTGGATCAGGGTATACTGATTTTTTTACAGGCAATAGATACGTACAAGTTGGGGCTGGATTGAATAATATCTGGAATATTTCAGGTCTTTCTAGTTCTGTTTCTACGCAAACTGCCGATTTTGGAAAGTCAGGAAACGCTTCTTCTGGAGCTTTTTTAAATCGTTCAGGAAATGTAACTTCGAATGTTTCGGGGATACCTATTCTGCTTTCATCTTCTAGAATTAACGCTATATCTACAGGAAACGAAGATATTTCTGATTATACAATTCAAATTTATGAGCATGAAGGTGATTTCATTAATGCTGTTTTGAAATATTCGTTTTCAGTTATTTCGGCAAGAAGAGGGTTTATTTCAGGGCTTGATATTTCTGTAAATCAAGGTAACCAGTTAGCGGTTAAGACTTTAAGTTCGGTTAAAAATTTGGGAGTTACAGTTGGAATGAAGGGGCTGGCAACTTGAGTAAAATTCTTAAAAATAATACTGGAGCGATTGTTCCTGTTTCAGATATGGGCATTCAAATTCCATCTAACGGGCAATTGATTTTAGATCCGAATGAATACAAATCTTTATCAGCTAGTGAAGATGTTATTGTTTTGCTGGCAACTGATATCTTGGCATATAATGATGGCACTAACGACTTGCCTTTGACTTATGCTGTAGACCATATGAAAGATTTTTTTCCTCAAGTTGCTGCAATTATCGGGGCTACTGGTAGCATTGGCAATCAAGGTATTCAAGGTTTTCAAGGGATTCAAGGCGATCAAGGTCTTATTGGTGTGCAAGGTCCTATTGGGGTACAAGGTCCTGTAGGTCTTACAGGTCCAGCAGGGAGTGCTGGAGCCTTAGAGGAATATCAATATGCTGAAAGTTTGGGTTTAACTAGTTCGTCAAATAATTTTGTTGAGAAATTAAAACTAACAACTTCCTCATTGGTGGGCGGGTTTTATAGATTCGCTTGGTCCTATGAATTTGAAGTCAATGAAAACAATAGGCGGCTAGAAATTAGATGTGAGCTGGATGACACCATCGAAATTTTTAATCTAGATGCAGAAATTAGGGATGATCGCTTCTTCCCTGCTGCTGGATTTAGAAGACTAAACTTATCGGCTGGCGTTCATTTTTTTGATTTAGATTTTAAACGGGATAATTCTCACGGGTCAATTAGAAATGCAACTTTCGAAATTTGGAAAGTAGGTTAAAAATGGCAGTTACAAAATATAGCTATGTAAAAGAAGCACTACTTTCAAAGCTTAGAGGTGAAATTTCTGCAAGTGCTATCATTATAGCAGTAGACTATTTAGACTCTGCTGGTACCGCTTTAGACGTTTATTTCAAAGACGCTATTTCGGTAGATGACAAAATTATTTTAGATCAATTAATAATCGATCATGACAATACTTATGTTGAAATCAATGAGGAAATAAGAGGTGATGACGGTGAGCTAATGGTTAGGCAGATTGCAGCAAAGCCAGGTAGAACTTACCATCAGCACTATATTCAGTTTGAAACGTCTGTTCAAGATTCTTTGGTTGAGAAAATGATATCTAATATGGATATTGGTTATTCTACGATTTCATTCTTTAAGTATCAATTAGATATGAATGATGACCCTACAAATGTTTTGATTTCTTGTATGCAAGATATGGCTCAAGTCACTCAAGTCGATTTTTCACCACCTTACGACTATGAAATAATCGGTGGGGAAATAAGACTTAACAACAAGCCGATTCAAGATACTTATTTATATGTGATTGCAGTACCAGATATTCCAGCTCCAGATGGGAGTAAATCAATGGTACAAAATTGCAATCTAAAATTTTATGGCCATGGCGATCCGGTTATGGCTGATGGCAAAGTTGTTAAAAATTTGCTTTATCAAACTGAAGGAGTTCCAGACGGCTGGACAAATAAACTAAGGTTTTATATCAAACATCATCAAGGCACTAAATTAGAATTGCAGTGTGAAATAGAAATGTTTAAATATTAGGGGAGTAATATGACAAAAATTTTTATTCTTATTACAATTCTTGCCATAACGATTTTTGATGTTTATGTTTTCTCGGTCGGCGGTACGGAAAATACTATTTCGTGGATGTTAACAAATTGGGCTTATGACTATCCTATCTTCCCATTTTTTATGGGCGTTATTTGTGGTCATTTATTTTGGCAAATGAGACTTAGGAAGTAAATTATGACTTTAAGTCAATACACACAAAGAATTTTGCATTCAGATAATGGGACGATCAAAGATTTAACTTTGAGCCTTAATGAATTTCGTTCATCTGATTCTATTTTAGACTTTGTTGCAGCGGATGATTATCTTTACATAGGTTCTGATAAGCCTTTCAATCATAGATTTTTTGATGTTTCTATTGTTAATGAGATTTCATCTGATGTTAGCGTTGAAATTTGGTGGTCTAA
>Ga0164313_10006483_pt1 | contig 10321 bp, 7 predicted proteins | sample GuaBasSedimGuay4_FD_113735 | JGI IMG/M metagenome (GOLD analysis project Ga0164313, IMG submission 113735) | Subseafloor sediment microbial communities from Guaymas Basin, Gulf of California, Mexico - Guay4, Core 4569-4, 0-3 cm | ecosystem: Environmental > Aquatic > Marine > Hydrothermal vents >...
AGGCTCCTTCCTTGAATATGCGCATTTCCCCGGTCCTGGACCGGGTACCTTCGGGGAAAAGCAGAATGGAGGAGCCACGGGCAATCTCAGCCTGTGCCCGTGAGATTAATTTACTTCCCGAACGCAGCGAATTGCGATCAACAGGGATGGACCGGGTCAGGCGGAGAACCATTCCTACAAAAGGCATCTTGAAATTTTCAGTTTTAGAGGTCCACTTAAAAGGCCTTCGTATCTTAGCCATGGCCAGGATGTCTACCTGGGAGCGGTGGTTGGACACCAGTACCACAGGTCTGTTCCAGGGGATCTTCTCCCGACCCTCCAGTTCAAGTTTCCAGTATGGTACGATGGCCTGAAAGAGCCATGCCCAGAAGGTCGAAATAAGATGAATGGCCACCCTTCTTCGGTCCCACCAGAAGGTAAATAGCCATACAAGCAGGAAAAAGGGAGTGACGATGATCGAGCTAAAGATCATAGCGACCCAGGCAAAAGCAGAATATAACTTAAACATAAATAAATTCAAAGATTGCCAGTTTGGATCCGAAATTACTATTAATTTTGATCATACTAATCGTGTTAGCTATCAAAGCCGTACTCAGAACCATTGTTTTTCTTCTCCCATTAACAATGATGGTCTTTATTGGCTGCATTGAAAATTATTCTCCGGGAGAGGATGAGCTCAACATTGGGACCATGGTAGTGACCGCTCACCTGACCGATAAACCGGGGATTCAGACTGTGCAACTTTCAAGATCTGTCTCCATCTCTAACTCGAATTTCGATCCCCTGTCAGCCTGTTATGTTGAGGTAAAAAGGGCTGATGGGGAGTATCGTATTTTCGGGGAGACTGATCCAGGCTATTACAGTCAGGATCTGGATGCTTCCTTTCTTAAAAGTGGAGGTGAATATCAATTGATCATCGTAAACTCTGAGGGGAAAAGGTACGAGTCTGAATATGAAACCCTGCACCCGGCTGCTGAGATTTATGATTTGTATTATGAATTGGAAGATATTCCAACGGCCGAGGCAGAGATAACTGATCATGGCATCCGTTTTTTTGTTGATTTCGAAATCGAGAAGGATTCGGGTAGGTATCTTCGGTGGGAACTGGAGGAGACTTTCGAGATTTTAAATCCTGATTACCCGACACGGATGTATGGAGTTGACAGGATGTGGTATGATATCACTTCCGAGCAGAAGAGACTCAAATGCTGGATAAACAATGATATAACCGAAATCTACACATTGGATTTGAAAAATTTTGCAGCTGAAAGCTACCGGAAGTACCCACTTACTTTTGTTTCAGGATCAACATGGAAACTACACCGTACTTACAGTTTGCTGCTGATTCAGTATTCCCTTAGTAAAAATGCCTTCTGGTACTGGAGCGAACTGGCCAAGAATGTACAATCCAAAGGAGGACTTTTTGATACCCAGCCTGCCCTCACTCCGAGCAATGTTTGTAATGTCGGGGATGAAAATGAGTCTGTCTTAGGGTACTTCAGTATTTCAGGGATCAGCGAAAAGCGCATTTTTGTAGGTACTGTCCAGGGTCTTGAGATATTCAGGAATCCCAACTTCTGCCGGCCGGGCCTCTTCCCTATGTTTTTGCATCGATACCCGCTCGATAAGTTACCCCTGTATGTGGCCAGGGCCCTGGTCATGGGAGTAAATGAGAATGGAAAAGTAAAGTATGAGTGTGTCGACTGCAGTCTGTACAAGAACAGTTTGCTTGAGAAGCCTGAATACTGGCAGGATTATTGCAACGAATAAGCAATTACTTTGCTGCTTTTGGAAAAATTTATTTTTGGGACCTCAATATACGTGACTCGTAACTACCTAATAGCCTTTACAATAAGTATCATTTCCCTGAGCTCTTGCATTGATAAGTATGCTCCCGGGGAGGAGGATCTCAATATCGGAACATTGGCCGTTTCTGCCCACCTTACTAATAGGCAAGGGATAAAGACTATTCAAATTTCCCGTACCGTTTCATTAGATGTGACGGTCTTCAACCCGGTGACAGCCTGCTACGTTGAAGTGGAGCGTTCCGATGGGGAGATTCGGGTTTTCGAGGAGTCGGATCCGGGTTACTATCAGTGTGACCTGGATGAACCCTTCCTGGAAACTGGAGGGCAATATCACCTGAGCATTGTTACTCCCGAAGGAGAACGTTATGAATCGGAGTATGAAACCATGTACCCTGCTCCTGAGATCGAAGCACTTTACTACGAGATAGAGTCACAGCCAACCGACGATCCTGATATCTATGATCAGGGCCTTCGCTTTTTTGTTGATTTTGAAATTGAGAACGATTCGGGCAGATATCTTCGTTGGGAAATGGAGGAGACTTTTGAAGTACACAACCCCGATTACCCGACCCGGATGTATGGAGTCGACCGGAGGTGGTACGATGTTAGCTCTGAAGAAAAATGGTTAAAGTGCTGGCTATTCAGGAGTATTCCTGAGATCTATACGATGGACCTGAAGAATGTTGCAGGGAACAGCTACAAGAAGTTCCCGCTTAATTTTGTTTCAGGGTCAACAAGGAAGTTGCTTGAAGGCTACAGTATACTGGTGCGCCAGTATGCACATAGTGAAGATGCATTCTGGTATTGGAGTGAACTGGCCAAGAATGTACAGTCCAAAGGAGGACTCTTTGATACCCAGCCTGCCCTCACTCCGAGCAATATTTGTAATGTCGGGGATGAAAATGAGCCTGTCATTGGATACTTCAGTATCTCGGGGATCAGCGAAAAGCGCATTTTTGTCGGAACGGTACCCGGTCTTGAATTATACAATGACCCCCATTACTGTTCACCAGGTGTATATCCCAGGTTCCTTTGGAATTACCCCCAGGATAAACTCCCCTTTTTCGTTGCAAGGGCTGATATTATGGGGGTTTTTGAAAACGGGGAGGTAAAGGACGAATGCGTGGATTGCAGGCTTCTAAAAAACAGTACCAATGATAAGCCAGCGTATTGGCAGGATTGATACTGCAGGAGACCAAATATTATGTTAAATTTGAATTGTTACTTTTTTACCCCAATATACCGTGGACAGGTCTTCATTGTTCATTATCGTATTAACATTGCTTGGTATGAGCTCTTGCATTGAAAGGTATCATCCTGGCGATGAGGACCTCAGCATTGGGGCAATGGCAGTTTCTGCTCACCTGAGTTCGATCCCGGGGATGCAGACAGTGCAACTTTCACGTTCTGTTTCAATTGACAGGTCGGTCTTCAATCCTGTGAGCTCCTGTTATGTTGAGATTGAACGTTCTGATGGAGAAGTCCGGATTTTCGAGGAGTCGGATCCTGGATACTATCTCTGCGATTTAGACGGGCCTTTCCTGCAAAATGGAAGTAAGTATCAGCTGGGTATTGTAACTCCCGAAGGAAAACAATATGAATCGGAGTATGAGACCCTTTACGCTGCTTCGGATATTGAGAAGGTCTATTACGAGATAGAGGCACAGCTCACCGACGATCCCGAGGTCTATGATCAGGGCATCCGCTTTTTTATTGATTTTGAAATTGAGAAGGATTCGGGAAGGTATCTTCGTTGGGAGATGCAAGAGACTTTTGAGATCCATAATCCTGACTATGAGTCCCGGGTATATGATGTTGACAGGAGGTGGTATAAATTATACGCAACAGATAAATGGCTCACATGTTGGCTTACCCGGGATATTTTTGAGATATTCACCCGGGATCTTGGAAATGCTGCAGGTGTTAGTTATAAGAAGTTACCACTTCATTTTGTATCAGGATCAGACTGGAGATTACTTGAGGGCTACAGTCTATTGGTACGTCAGTATGCTCATAGTGAAGGTGCTTTCTGGTATTGGAGTGAGTTGGCAAAAAATGTACAGTCAAAAGGGGGATTATTTGATGTACAGCCAGCTTTGACTCCCAGTAATATATGCAATGTTGAGGACGTGGAGGAACTTGTAATCGGCTACTTCAGTATCTCAGGGGTCCGCGAGAGACGGATCTTCGTTAGAGATGTTTCCGGGCTTGATGTTTACAGGGACCCCTATTATTGTGCACCGGGCATCCTACCCGGATTTTTACACCGATACCCCCAGGATAAGCTTCCTCTTTATGTGGCCAGATCAAGCATTAGGGGGGTATCCATAAGTGGGGAGGTACGAGATGAGTGTATAGATTGCAGACTATACAAAAACAGTGTTAGTGAAAAACCTGAATTTTGGGAAGAATGATGGAAAGAAAATGGACTTGCATATGGCTTCTTTTTTTGCTTTATACGCCTCTTATTTCACAGGTGGCAGACCAGACTTCCAATTCGGATATCAGGGATGATGCCGAAACAAAATATGGTCCCATAGCAGAGCTGATCAACGGAGAGAAGTACTACTATCCCTATTGGAATGATAGCGGTGACCCATTTTTTCTGCCCGAGCAAAGCAAAGGTGTAGATATTGTGATCAGGGGCAGGCATTTTATAAATCAGAATATCAGGTATGATATATACAACCAGTTTATTGTGTTGGATTATATAAACCTACATGGAGTTTCAGCAAATATTGCCCTGAGGAATGAGTGGGTGGACCAGTTTTATATTGGCCAAAAGCTATTCAGAAAATATTTGGATGAGGATGGACGGGAACGTTTCGGGCAGCTCATTTACGAAAGTAGTGTGAGTTGTATCTATTTCTGGGATAAATTGTACGTCGCAGATTTGCAGAACGGTCAGAAGCATTATGAGTTTTCGGATCCTATTCGTAATGCATCCATTATAATTGGAGGAGAAACGACTTTGTACAAGAGTAAGAAAAGCTTTTTTAAAAAATTCCCAAAGCAGCAACAGGCCTTAATCAAAAGCTACCTGAGGGAGAAAGGTATAAAATTCAAAAAAGTGGATGATGAGGAGATGAGATTATTAATGAAATTTATTAATCAAGCATCCTGATATGAAGATTAGAATTGTAATATTCTTAGTCTTAAGCCTGGCATCTCTGAATGTAAAAGGGCAGGATGGCCCACCTATTTCCTGCGATTTCCAAGGGGTCGGATTCGAGGAATTCGTAAGTTTTGTTGAGGCCGAAACAGGGCTTGTCTTTTACTACCGGCAGGAATGGATTGAAGGGCTTGAGCTAAACCTCTCAGAAGATAGCCTGGAGCTTAGTCTGGCCCTTAAGGAAGCTCTGTTGGGGACAGGTCTTGATTTTCAATACATACATCCGGATCGCGTTATCATTCTGAAAGAAAGGATGCCCGTTGTTTATCTTAATTATCTGACTCCTGAGGGATCAGGCTTGAGAACTCTTGCTGAAGAAAATCCTGAAGCCAGGAATGAGGGAAGGTTTATGGAGGTTTCCAAGCCAGAACAGATCGTGCAAACCATCACGGTGGGTGACCGGGAAGCAGGATTTTCACGATCAGCTGCCAGAATCCGGGGCCGTGTCAGGGATGTGGATAGTGGGGAGCCGGTTATCGGGGCCACCATGGTGGTAATCGAGACAGGGAAGGGAAGTATATCAGACCAGAACGGAATGGTGAACATGTCACTCCATCCGGGTCAGTACAATGTTCAGTTCAGCTTCATTGGCATGGAGACTTTCAGTTGCAGGCTTGAAGTCTATTCCGATGGTGATTTCAGGATAGATATGCAATCGGCAGTTATTGCACTTAATGAGGTGCAAATCGTGGGGAATCATTACCGGGATATTAACAGTACAGATGTGGGCGTGGAGAGACTTTCAATGAATTCTGTAAAGCAGATGCCTCTTTTCATGGGGGAGAATGATGTGATTAAAATCTCAAGCCTCCTGCCTGGAATTACCAGTCCCGGAGAGGCCTCAGTGGGGGTAAATGTGCGTGGAGGCAGCGCCGACCAGAATATTTTCTATATCAATCGGGTGCCTATATATAATACCTCGCATATGTTTGGCTTCCTCTCTGCTTTCAATAGCGATATTATTCAGGATTTCAGTGTTTACAAAGGGAATGTTCCAGTTAACTATGGAGGCAGGCTTTCGTCGGTATTTAATATTGTAACCCGTAAAGGAAATCAGAAACGCTTTACTGCTCATGCGGGTATCAGCCCGGTATCAGCTCATCTAACCGTGGAAGGACCCATTAAAAAGGATGTCGCCTCCTTCCTTGTGAGTGGCCGTACTTCCTATTCAGACTGGATGCTTAACAGGATGGAAGATCCCCTGTTGAGGGAGAGCAGTGCGAATTTTTATGATTTCTCCGGAGCCCTGTCATACTCTCCCAATGATAAGAATGATTTGAATGGATTTTATTATCAGAGTTCCGATCAATTTGCCTATGGAGACATTAGTGAGTATGCCTATGGGAATCGAGGAGGATCGCTGGTATGGAAGCACGCCTATTCTCCGGCTTTCAGCTCTACTATCACCGGGGCTATGTCAGATTACACTTTTGCCAATATCCAGAAGCATGAAATATCCGATGCCTACCAGCATCAATACAAACTAAGACACAGTGAAGCTGTTGCAGAATTTTCATGGGTGCCTGCCCTGAATCACCACATCGATTTCGGGGTGGACATGGTTCTTTATAATCTTGACAGGGGTGTGGTGGAACCTTATGGCGATCAGTCACTCCGGGTACCTGTAGACCTTGGATTAGAAAAGGGGCTTGAGGGAAGTGTTTTCCTCAGCGACAACATCACGATTTTTCCCTGGCTCTCACTTACGGCAGGAATCCGCTTCAGTGCTTATACTGCTTTAGGACCAAAGATGGTGAGACACTACGAGGAGGGAGAACCAAAAACCGAATCTACCGTAACCGACACGGTCTACTACGGTAATAATGAACCCATCAACTTTCAATCGGGACCAGAAATAAGGTCAGCATTAAATGTCAGACTTGGACAGAATACTAGTTTCAAGTTATCATTCAGTCAGATGAGGCAATATTTGTTTATGCTCAGTAATACGGTGACCATCTCTCCAACCGACCAATGGAAACTATCGGATTACCATATTGTTCCTCCCACAGGAAACCAGTATACAACCGGGCTTTATCATATCTGGCCGAAAATTGGACTCTCTGGTTCTGTGGAGCTTTATTACAAGGATTTGAATAATGTGGTTGATTTTAAGGATGGTGCCGATTTCATCGGTTCTTACTTTACTGAAACTGCTGTTTTACAGGGATCACAGAGAAGCTATGGATTGGAGCTAATGTTACAAAAAGTCACCGGCCGACTGGATGGTTGGATCGCCTATTCTTATTCCCGTTCAATGATGCAGGTAAAGGGAGACAGCGAGCAAGAGTCCATTAACAGGGGAGATCCCTACCTGTCTCATTATGACAGGCCCCATGTCTTGAATGTAGTATGGAGTTATCAGCTGAACAGACGTTTTACCTTCTCTTCCAATATGGTCTATATGACAGGACGTCCTGTTACTACCCCCAGCTCACTTTATTTCATCGGTGATTTTGTTTATATAGACTATTTTGCCAAGAATCAGGCCAGGGTTCCTGATTATTTCAGGGTTGACGCGTCGCTTACCATAGAAGGAAACCTGAAAGCGGATAAAAAATTCCACAGCACATGGAGCCTTAGTGTCTATAATTTGCTGGGAAGAAACAATCCACAGTCTATTTACTTCGAGCCGGCAGAGAATTTCCTGAAGGGTTACTCCTTTTCGGTGATCGGGGTGCCAATATTCACCATAGCCTGGAATGTGAAATTGGGGAATTATGAAAGTAATTAGACCAAAATCATGAAGGGAATAATATACATAAGCCTGCTCTTTGTTTTTATGCCCGGGTGGTCAATGTCTGAAGATAATGACGGGCCATACAGGGTATTTTCGGACAGGAGTCTATATATGGCGGGTGAGTCAATACGCTATCGGGTCTATAACACGAGTCCGGACCTGTCTGATCCAGGCCTGAGTAAAGTGTTTTACATGGAGCTTATCTCTCCGGATGGTAGCTCAATGTCTCGTTCCAAAAATACGATTTATCCGGATGGTGTGTCAGGTTTGATCAATATCCCAAGGGATATCAGCAGTGGTACATACTACCTTAAGGGCTATACGCGGTTTATGAGAAAGGATGGCCCCGGGAACTATTGCTATCAGCAACTGACAATTATTAATGCCGGCAGTAAAACTGTGTTGCCTATCGATACAAGCTCGCTTGTCTTTGTACAGAACCTGGTGCAGGAGTCTTTGCAGGTGAGTTCCGGGCCAATCAGGGCTGATTTGACAGGGACAATGCAGAAGAGATCTCACCTTAGCCTGAAGCTTACAAATCAAGGAGGGGGAAGTCTGAACTGTGGAGTTACAGTGATAAAGAAAGGGATGATGGAAAGGCAGAAGAGGCCCCATCCTCTGGTGGAAGATCCTGGTAATTCTGCTCTCGAACTTATACCGGAAACAAGGGGGGTTTCATTAACGGGATTAGTCCAGTTTGCTGAAACTGGATTGCCGGCACCCTATGCGCTGGTCTATATTTCTACCATTGGTTCTGAGAAGGAGTTCTTGTGCAATTATGCCGATTCGGATGGCCATTTCTATTTTGCACTCTCTGATGGAACAGGAGAGAGGGAATATTTCATTTCTGCAAATCACCCTGACAATGCCGTACTTGAGCTTTTTGTTGACCAGGATTATTGTATTGAGCCTGTCAGATTACCATCACTTCCGCTTGAGATCGATTCTTCTGAACTGGAGCTGATCTCTTCGATGTGGATCAATACTCAGATCACTGATCAATACAATCAAGATGAAACTCAATCTGATATAGAAAGTAATTTTGCAAGGGATATGGAATCTGAATTATTCTTCTATGGAAGACCTTTGAAGATTGTAAGCTTCGATGATTATATAAGACTTCCAACTCTGGAAGAGTATTTTACTGAGCTTACTCCCGAGGTGTCCATAAGGAAAAGTAACAAAGAATATAGCCTTCGAGTACATGGTCCACATCCCGACCTGGCAGTCTACCAACCACTGCTTCTTGTTGATGGGGTGGCTATTTTTGATTTAGAATCTTTGCTTTCTGTCTCACCCAGAGCAGTGGATCGCTTCGAGATTGTTAATGCTCCCTATACCAGGGGAAATGTTACTTTCGGAGGCATCATCAATGTAATTACAAAGAAGGGCGATTTGGGAGCCATTGATTTGCCTTCCTCAGGACTGCTGATCAACTACATGCTTTTGAGCCAGGGGCAAGGACTGGTGACTGGTAAATTGCCGGACGGAGAAAAGATTCCTGATGCACGTAATACATTTTACTGGAATCCTGGATTAGAATTATCACCCGGTGAATCGAAGGAACTTGAGTTTTTTACTCCTGATCAGAACGGGGATTTCGAGGTTTGGATCAGGGGCTTTGTAGAAAACGGTCAGTATGTCGAGCATCTCATTTCATTCAGTGTGGAGTAGGCTTAATGTCTACTGGTATGATGCGCTTCTATATAAGGTTTGAACTGTTCCCACAGGAAGTGCTCCCATACCTGCCTTACAGTTTCGGGAGTATCCGGCGAGAAATCTCCGGCCCCTTTTGGCAAAAATCACCCTTGCATGCAGGGCTCCATCGCCCGACTCATCAAAGATTTCATAAAACCCGCCCCCGGGCTTTGGCTCAATAAAGATTTTATAGGGAGAGCTTGAGAATGAATGGTCCCACCACTCACTGATGTCGCCGGTAAGATGATCAAATACAAATCCGGGATCGCCCGGGTAGGTGAAATTCATTTCAAACTGAAAGGTAGAGGAAACTTTTTCCTTCTGTGATCGATTGCAGGCCTGGCTCAACAGGAATATTGCGATGATGGCCATAATGGCTGCCCTTGGAATGGATTGATGGATCCGGCTCATGTGATAATCTTTTTATGTATAACACCTGTTGAATAAAATGGATCACCCAAATGGTGGTTTTCTCTATCTTTAGGCCAGTATGACCAGCGAAAAAAAAACTGATAAGATGGTGGGGATGGATCATAATTCCTTCGAGAAGCTGTTCAGGAGCTTCTTTCCACCACTGATGGTTTTTGCTAAAAAAATACTTGTGGATGAGGATGATGCGCGTGAAGTGGTGCAACAGGTATTCATTTCAGTATGGGAAAAGCGGCAGGAGATCGACCTTTCGACATCCCTTAAATCTTATCTTTTTACTTCCGTTCATAACCGCAGTCTGAATATGCTTCGTGACCGGAAAAAATTTTCACCAGCCCAGGTTCCGGATGTGGCCGGAGATTGGGATGTGAGTTCGGTAATCGAGTCCATGGAGCTGGAAGAGAAGATCATGGAGGTGATCGGGTCATTGCCCGGGAAGTGCCGGGAAATTTTTGAATTGAGTCGTTTTGAGGG
>Ga0164313_10006484_pt1 | contig 10320 bp, 5 predicted proteins | sample GuaBasSedimGuay4_FD_113735 | JGI IMG/M metagenome (GOLD analysis project Ga0164313, IMG submission 113735) | Subseafloor sediment microbial communities from Guaymas Basin, Gulf of California, Mexico - Guay4, Core 4569-4, 0-3 cm | ecosystem: Environmental > Aquatic > Marine > Hydrothermal vents >...
AACCTTTTACTGTTTCATCAAAAGAAAGAGTGTTGTAAGAAAGTAGTTTTTCATCTAACGTATTAACAACATACTGGTCGTTGTGTATGTCCCAACCACCTATCACTTTATTTACACGATAATTATTTAACTCATCTCTAAAATAATCTATCATACCAAACCTAGATATTTCATCAAGACCAGATTTAGATAACCTCATTATTACATTGTTATTTCTATCAGAAAAATACTTATTATAGCCATATACTGCAAAGCTTTCTGGATTTTTACTTATACCATATTTACCTTGATAAGGTTGTATAACACCTATGGTTAAATTAGAAGATGTAATAGCTGCATTTCCTTCAGCACTATATATAGCATCCTTGTCTACTAAAGCTCTACTTACTTTTAATTCTTGAAATATTGTCAAGTTAGTATCTTCTGCATATAGTTTTTGTATTGTTCCATTTGCAGGGTCTGCACTTTTTGTAATATCGTCAGCTACAGAAAATACATTAGTTTTGTTTATACCTGTTCTTGAGTTAAATATACCAGAGTATATTATAGAATTTCCTCTTCTTACTGCGTTAGGTTCTTCTTCTACTAAATAAGCTTTAGCTCCATTGTCAGTTGACAAATTATTATAACCACCTCTTATTCTAGCTTCTTCTATAACCCAGTTAGTGCTTCCATCTGTGTCACTACCAACAACTACAGGATAACCACCTTTTGCCGCTGGTATACCAAAAGAACCGTTCCATATGATAGTATTATCACTTTCTTTTACAGTCTTCTTTAAAACAAAAGAGTTAAAATACTTTACTTCAACTATCGCTCCCATATTTAATTATTACTTATTTTGTTAGATATTTCCATTATACAATTTCAAATTGATAACCAGTCGTATCTATATTACTAATATCTATTATATTACCTGTGTTACCACTAGAGCAGGTGCAATCACTAGCCGTCCATAAAGCTCTAACAGCAGCGCTTGATGTAGGTGAAAAGAAAGCATCACCATAAGAAGGACATGCTGCGCCTGATGGATTTGTTAATCTAGCATTTGTTCTGTCTATTGTAATAATATTAGCACCATTAACATTGACTAACGTACTCCAAGGTACAGGAAAAAGATACCAACCATTTTGTTGTGTAGGTGATGCTGATCCGTCTGTTATTTGTATTTCTACAGCTGGAAAGTTATCAGCTTGAGTTTCTCCATCGCAAACTATTTGCCAAGTAATAGCTCTAACAACATCAGGCTCTATAACCATATCAACAGTGTATACAGCGTTTACACTAGCAATAGCATCACTTAATCTTAAATTTACCGTGTATTTATTAGGAGGCATATTACCACCTGAACTATTTGTAAGTATAGCTCTTTTTTGATTTGACACTACACTGCTTGGTATTGTAAAATAACCTAAATTAGTACCGTTTGGCCCTATATCAGTCGTAGGTGAAGATCCAGTTAAATCAAAAACACTAACTATCTCCCATGTTAAATCTTGGGTTCTTAATGTAGTATTATTCGCGCCGTTTACACCGTCTAATGTTGCTAAAGATTGTTCGTATCTATTCGTGTTTATTATAGTTCCAGATGCTGGCGTAGCTGTTGTTATAATAGGATCTACGTTTTGTAAAGATACAGTTTCATTGTAAAAAGTTTCCGTCACATTGCTCCCGCTAGTTATAACTGATTTAAAAGTAAAAGTAAAAGTTCTTAAAGCAGCGTCATTTCCAAAAAATATATTACTATAATAAGCCGATGTAGTTACTATGTTATAAAACCCAGAAGTTGGGTTGCTTAATGTAAAATAATTATTAACATTAGTGCCGTTTCCATTTACTACAGAATAAATAACAAAACTAGTTATATTTGCCGGCGGAATTACAGCACCAAAATTATCCTCAAGAGTAAAGTTAGCATTTAATATTGGCGATGTTGTCGCTAAGGCTTCTGTGAAAGGACTAGTATTAAATGAACTAAAATTAGCGGCACCATCTGAAGAGTTTGATATCAAAGAATTTAAATCACTTATTAAACCGGTACTAGTTGTTTCCCAAAATATATCTAAAAGACTTTCTACGGGTTCAGTTTCCATAACAGCTAAATATTGTATACCTGGCGTAGCATCACTTACTATTGTTATTTCTGTATCAAAAGAAACTGTAACTGATTGATTTACTTTTATTTTCGCTGGTGTTTGAAAAGATATTGAAACACTATTGGCAATATCTACAACATTACTTAATGTTACTTGTGATCCATTAATACTTTGAACTACTGTTCCTTCTGGTATACCAGTGGCACTAACGTATTGGTTTGGTTCTATATTAGTTACGCTTGCTACAACCACTATATTGCTTGTGCTAGCAGAGGTAGAAGTTGTTGAAACAACAGTGTTAGCTGCTGTAAAACCTGGTGAGGCAACTATTAAATCAGAAGGTAATCCACCCCCTGTTACTGAGTCTCCTACAGCTATAGTACTAGTAATACCTACTACGTTTTTTAATAATATCTCATCACTAGTAGCGTTTATAGCAACCTCTGCGCTAACAGGTGAATAATTAGTAGTTGCTTTTTGACCTATTTGTTTTTCAGTACTTATTCTAGCAATCAAAGGGTTTGATTCGTATGAATAAAATTGCGGAAAATAATTAGGTAAAGGTGGAAGAGCAGGATCATAATCAAATAAATCTTGCATTGTAGATATAGTAGAAACAACATCATCACTTTTGTTAAGATAGTATTGAACATTTGTGTTTGCTATCGCTGTAGTTGAACTGTTATCAACATTGTTTACTCTTCCAAATAAACCTACGCTACTTCTAAATTGTCTTTGGTCTGGTCCTACTTCACTTAAATCTCTAGGTATTTTGTTTATGTTATCACTTATTAAAACCGCATGTGACGTTTGACCTAATTCTAACGCGGTATCTTCAGGATAAGCCGCCATTATTCCAGGCAAATAAACATTATAATATTCTTGCTCTGTTTGTTTTACAACAATTTTATACGAATACCAACCTAAAGGATTGTAGTCACTGTTTGGTACGCCACTAGATGAAAAACCTCTATATAATCCTGGCCAACCAGTAACTGGGTTAGCATTAGCTGGACCAATAGTTTGATTAAACAATACTTTTAAAGAGTCTCCAGGCCATTGGTCAGGTCTTGTTCCTTCGTCTAAATAAGGCGAGTATATAGTATCACCTATAAAAGTTCCATCTGTAGTTACAATTTCATTTTTATTACTAGATAACAAAACTGTAGAAGTTCTTCCGTATCTATCAGATAACATAACTCCAACTTGATAGTTTCTATTTTGCTTTAACGTAGAATTAGGGTATTCTACTTTTGTAACACTATCAGTATCAGGGCCAATAGGCGCAAAATTTATAACCGCGTTATTTGCTAAAGATACAGCTTTGTCTAATTTTATTGTGGTTGCTGTTTCTTCAGTTACAATTGCATCAGCAGGTATACCAGTACCTGTAGCCACGTCTCCTATTTTTATACCACCAGCAGGACTTTCGTTTTGAATATTTATAGCAACACCTACTCCAGCATTTTGGGCTCCATTTGCTGTTGCTGTAGATAAATTTAAATTAAAATTTGATTTATCACTAACGTTTACACTGTAATCTAAACTGTCAGGCGGTGTATGTTGATTTTGAAAATTACCATAAATAACTCTATTACTGGCTATTTCTTGTGAAAAAGCTCTTACTGGTATTTTGTCGTAAACTCTAGTAAGTTCATCCTCTGGTAATGTCTTATATGGTTTTTTAGAAATATAATCATAAGTGAAAACATTAGGTTCTGCTGTTTGCGCTACTATTTCTGCTATACTAATAGTATCTATAACTTTAACAGCTAAACCGTTAGATTCTTTGTATAAAATATCTATGTCAGTTACATTTAATTTTTCTAGTAATTCGTTTTTACTAAAAGGCAAAGGTATTCTTAACTTTACAAGATCAGCTTTATTTTCCATAAAACTTACTATAGTACTTCTGTATGTATTACTTTGATCAGTTGTTTCTGGGAAATTTTGAGCATCGTTTTTAACATATAAAAAATACCCATCTTGTTTTGGTATAAATGCTATTTGTGTAAATGGAGCAAATAAAGAATACTGATTGTCTTCAAACTTAAATCTATAAGAAAACCTTACAAATTTATCTTCTAAATAATCTTCATCACCAGCAAATTGGCCATCATAATAAGGGTTAGGATTAAAAACTAACGTAGTGTTTTGACTAAGAGCAGGTAAATTTGATGTAGCTGTTATTGTCCAATAGGGAGGATCAGGAACTGGGCTAGGCGTTGTTGGTACAACATAAGCAATCGAATTAACTCTTGTTCCGGTGCTAATTATATTACCCGCACTGTTTATATAAGATATTAAAGATCCAGTACTTCCGCCTGGTATTATATTGTTTTCAAGTTGATTTACATTTATAGATACCGCTCCGCCAGAAAAAGTAGCGATAGTAACAGCGCTACCACCATTAGGTAAGTAAGGAGTTGTAACGTCTTGTATTGTGGTTTCGTAACTAGCAGGACTAGTTGTTGGGCTTACTTCTTGCCAAAGCTCTATAGGCTGATATGGATTATATTTAGCTACAGATATTTGATCTTCTGTTTCGTAATAAGGATTGTTATTAGCCGCTGTTAAGACATTTATAACTCTTGGTTGATTTCTATTGTCAGTCCAAAATAAAAGATCTTCTAATAAATTAACACCATATATTGGGTTTGCAATATTAAAATTTAAATAAGCACCACTAACCAATATAATACCAATATTAGAAACAGTATCATATCTTATTATAAAGTTTTGCGCTAGTTTGTTAAAGCCAGCGGTAGAAGTATCATTTGTTGTAAATAAATAAATGTAATTATTTATTTCATCAGTTAAGTATCCAATACACTTTTGATTACTTGTGCTTGTTAAAGTATTAATATTTAACAATAATTCATTACCAAGAACATTTTCTAAAGAACCTACATTAGCCCCTTCAGATCTACTGACCTGAATATTTCGAGCATCTCTATACTCATCACTACGCATTAACCTAGCGTCGAGATCTTTGTTCATTTTACTTTTAGAAAAAGTGTTTCTTGCTTGTGCCATTAAATTTTAGTGTTTAATCCATTTAGATTGACCTCTCATTACTTGAACTATTTCTTCAAGCTTTATGTTGGACAATCTTATCTTTGCGTTTCTTAATGCAGCTCTTTTGTCTTTTTTAAATCTAGCGACCATACCTTCTGATACATTAGCTCTATTTGCTAATAAGTTATATGATATACTTAAATACATTGCTTCCTCAGCCATTTTAGGCACTCTAGTATCTAGATCGTAAGCTAATCCATCTGATATGTATTCTAATACTATTAATCTATCTGCTAAATTACTAGAAAAAGTAAACTTACCATCTCTTTCGTTTATACCAAACCAACCGTTTACGTTAGAATATTGAGGATCTAAACCATATAATCTTCCCCAGTTCCAAGGCCCTGAGCCAAAATCATTACCGTAAACATCGTACGCAAAATTATCAAGTTCATTTAAGGCTTGATTATTTAATAATCTATTAGCGTTTGTTTCTTTCCATCTCTCTACTGTTAACGATGTTCCTTCTAAGTCTTCACCAAAGTTATCTTGTGTAGGTATACCTCTATCGTCTTGTAGTAATTTTTCGTAAGGATTTATAGTTAAGTTATTATTTGGATATATAGGTCTTTTAACACCATGAGAATCTATCCATGACAATGCTACGTAGTTAACATAATCTTGAGGTATAACTAAAGATAAGCTTGCTGGTATTGTAAGCTCTTGTGATTTAATACTTTTTAAAGTATCGTAACTAAACTCTTGTAAAGATCTTTTTGCAAAAAATAATACATCAGATTTTTTAGCGCTTTGTATTATTTTACCATCACCCACGTAACCAACCATATAATTGTCTATAATATCGTTTAGTTTAACGTATTGATATGTACCGTAATTTTCTTCAACAGCGTCGCCTGTTGCTTCTTCTGATATAGTACTAGCGTATTGACCACCGTCCAATGTTTTTAATTGAACAACTATAAATAAGTTATTAGCAGGGTTTGCGGTGAATGTAATAGCGTTGTTGACAACAGTGTAAGCTAAGAGATATTCACTCCAGCTTCCTGGAAAACCTGTAGTACTAGTGTATATTTTAAAGTTATTTAAAGCATATTCAGCAATCGCTGGATCATAACTACCAAAAACTAAATCAGTATCAAAAGTTGTTGTAATAGTAAGAGCATTACCAGTACCTCTAAAGCCTTGTGCGCCTTGATAATATTGTTGGTTAGTTTCTGTTATTAATGCCATTTTTTATTAAGATTTTATATTTTGTTCTGTCTCTTGAGCTTCTGCAGCAGCTGATTGTATTATTGTTGGATCGTTTATTATCAATCCACAATATTTTAATATACCTATTATTAAGTTTGTTTGCTCTGATATATCTAACTCAAAGTTAACAGATGTAGTAGAGTATACGTATTGACCTAGTGACCCAACAGTGAATTTCCACTCTGGAGTTACCGGTGTAAACAAAGCGTTTACGTTTAAAACGTTTGGTTGTGGGCTAACTTTTATAAGCACAGAGTTGTTTGGCCCTGTTCCTGTCGTGCATAAAGGATATTGCATAGTTGGAGCTGTCAATGCAGATCTTGTGATCTTAGAAAAATCACTTTGACTAGCTAACTCAGTAATAGAATCATACTGAGGGTTTGTTGTATTATATGTAGATATTATTTCACCTAATTTAAATATAGTTCCAGCACCCGTGTATTCCCAACCTAGGATACCAGCACCTGCGTTATAAGTAAACGAAGCTGTTCTTTCAAAAGGATATAGTTTATAAGCGGTATCTTTAAACATATTAAAGAACTCTGTATCATTTTGTTGATTATTTTGATTAAACCTATTTAATTGGTTACCATCTGGAAAATATGATTGAAAAATCTCGTCTTGAACTAAAGTAGCTAAGCTATTAAACTCCGATGGAGTTACATAACCTCTTTGTTCTTTGTTTAATATGTACAAGACTGTTGTATATACTGTATTTATATTTACCATTTATATTTATTTTAATATACTAAAAAGGCGGCCGTAACCGCCTATATATAGTATCACTTGTTTTTATAGCTTTTTATCTATAGATTTGTAAATTTCCACACCTTCGTCTGTTTTTAAGAACGCAGCAAAAGCTGAATAAGGGTTTTCGTCAAATGGAACATTCATTAACTTTCTGTCGTTTGATCCCCAATGAAAAGTTCTTTGATCTTGAGATAATTTTATTACTCCAGCTTCACGAGCTTTTATTGCAAAGTTTCTAAGCTGTACGTTATCGTCATTAGCTAAGCTAATAAACATGGAAGCGTTGTTTTTTGCAAACAATAATAAATCTCTTTTAATTTCTTTAGAACTCATACTATTTACTTCAGAACCTTTTTCTACTCTTAATATAGCTTCAGCATGATCAATATCTATTGAACGCGCTGCATTCATAGCATCAAGCTGTAAATCTAAATCTTCTAATTCATCTATAGCTTCTTCAACAGCACTATACTCTTCGTATATTTTGTTTCTTAATGGATGATATAATGAAAGTAGTTTTTGCAAGTTCTGCATATTTTTAGGAACTTTTAAAAATCCATCTTTAAAAACAATATGACCCATAGTACATTCACCTTTTTGTTCATCAACTAATGGTGAGTCTTGATTAGTAGCATATTTTATTTCTCTTTGTTTACCTGATTTTTCATCAAAATACAATAGAGCATGTTTTCTTGTATGCTTGCCTGGTATTGTTAAAGTTAGAGGAGATTTATTTCCTTTTAAATAGTAAATTCTATCTTTTATTTCCCAACTAGGTTTAGCTGGTGGCGCTACTTTTGTAGCTACCGGTTGAGGTGCAACCTCAATAGTTTCTGCTTTAGCTTGTTTAGCCATAATATAATATAATTAAATAGTTTATAAAAGTAATAATTACCCCCGTTGATAAAACGAGGGTAAGAATTACATTTGTTGGATTATTATAATCCTTGGAATAAAACGAAGTTGTTAGCAGCTTGCGTTACTAAACATCTTTCAGATAGGAAGTTAACTTGCATTGCATCAAGCGTTGAAGTCATTGCTCCACCAGCACCACCAGTTAACCATGATTTCATTCTTCTGTCGTCACCTTGAGAAGCTCTATATCTTACGTGTAAGAAAGGTCTTCTAATGTTAGTACCTAAGATTTGATCATAAACTGTAGATGTTCCAGCAGGAACTAATACACCTTCGATTGAATTAATACCAGCGATAGCACCTCTTGTAGAAGCATCGTTTAAGTATTTCCAGTCAGTTTTATAGAAATCATAAGAACCTCTTCTAAATCCTGAGAACCCAAGATTTAAAGCCATTTCTTCTGAATTTTCAAATAAACCAAAAGCAGTACCACCAGCGAAACCACCAGAGATAGAAGCTAACATATCGTCAAAATCAAGAGATGTTTGTCTCTGTAAGAATAACATGTTTTCTTCAATAGCTCCTTGAGTATCTAGGTTTTTAAGTATTGCATCAAATTCATCAAGTCCAGCAGCAGCAGTAAATCCTACTTCTACGTTACCTCTTGCTCTAATAGCAGCAAATAAACCTTGTGTACCTGGTAACATATCGTTACTATAAGCACCTGCAGCACCGTTAGCGTTAGCGTTTAATTCACCTTCAACCATTGCCATTTCTAAGTAATCTTCGAAACGTAATCTTGTTTCAGATTCAGCTTTTAAATACCAAAGGTACCCAGAAGCACCATCTTCAGTAGCAACTTCAACCCAACCGATTTGAGCCATATCAGATCCAGTAACAACGTACTGATCTCTTATGATTACTGGTGAGTTAGAAAACTGCGTGAAATTAGGATCAACAGATACTCTAGCAGCAGAGTTTCCTACTCCTGTACCGATAGTTGTTCCTTTAGTATAATCAGAACCGTAAACAAACATTTTAATTGTTGCAGCACCGATAGTAATTCCTTGTGCATCAAATGTTGCGTTAGCAAACGGTTGAACTGTTACGTTTCCAGCAGCTCTAGCTGTAACAATACCTTTTCCTTCAGCTCCTGTAGCAGGATCTAAAAGTACAACAGTATCATTTATAGATATAACGTTTACTACACTTGTTCCTGCGATAGGAATTGTAACAACTGACGCTAAACCAGCACCAGCGCCACCACCTGCAGCTACAGTACATCCATTGTAAGATATGTGTAATCTATTTTGCTCAGACCAAATTACTTGATCAGATGTCATTGGCATTTCAGCGCCAACCATTCTTAAGAATCCAGATAACGTTCTGTTTCCATAACGCTCTACTTCTTGTTCGTAAATTTCTGGTAAATATTGTTGTGCAAAGTCATTTGCCCCACCGTTAAATGCTAAATAAGCAGAAGGAGATGGAGTTTGAGTTGGACTTGGAACAATAGCACCAAATTGAGGAGTTAAACTCATAATTTTAGTTTTTAATTGTTAAATTTTCTTGTTTTAATTTTCAGTTTTGAAGAATCAGCACCAGAAATTGCTTTAACTTTTAATCCGTTTACAAAAACTTCACCTTGTTGTGATCTAGCTTTTGTAGGTGATAAGTTTTTAGACTTATTCACAACGTCTTTAACTGCGTCAGCTTTTCCTTGCTCATAAAAATGAGTAGCGATTCTATCGACATTATCAGCAGCGTATATAGCTTTATGATAACCAGCCGCGTCATTAACATTACCATCTTTGTCTAAGAACTTCTTGACCAGGTTGTTAATATTTGATTGGTTTTCAGCAACTTTATCTACATCTTTTATATTATACTTAAATCTTTTTTCACCAACTTTGATATCGAAACCTTCGAAATCTTGATTAAAAAGTTCTTTAGTATTTTTTTGAAATACATCATGTTGTTGCTCAGCTTGTTTTTGCTGTTCATTGTAGCGGTTAAAAAAGTCCATAGCTTTTTGTTGGTCCTGAGTTACGCCGGGTCTCAACTTGATTTCGTCGTAATATTTCTTTTTCGTTTCCTCTAAAAAGTTTTTTGCTTTTGCAACCTCTTCTTTTTTAGCGAGTTTTTTCTTTTTGACGTCACGCTCTTCGTCAAGATCTGTATCAAAATGGAAACTTTCTTCCATTATAAAATCTATTTCTTCAGTATTTAAGTGAGGTTTAGATTTTTTGTAATATTCTTTTAGTAAAGTATTTTCATCAACACTAGAATAGTCAGCGTTGAGTCTTGTATAATCTTCTATAGTGCCACC
>Ga0164313_10006485_pt1 | contig 10318 bp, 6 predicted proteins | sample GuaBasSedimGuay4_FD_113735 | JGI IMG/M metagenome (GOLD analysis project Ga0164313, IMG submission 113735) | Subseafloor sediment microbial communities from Guaymas Basin, Gulf of California, Mexico - Guay4, Core 4569-4, 0-3 cm | ecosystem: Environmental > Aquatic > Marine > Hydrothermal vents >...
ATCTGCGCCGACCGCACCGTATCCGTGGAGCAAGCGTGCCTGCTGGGCAGCCGCCGGTACTTCGAAGGCCCCGCCTACGAGGACTACGTGCTCGACTGCGTGGCCGAGAGTCACTTCCCGCCCAATGGGGTGACCGACATGGAGGTGTCCGTATTTTGGGTGTTGGTCAACGACTCCGAGGCGCCTTTCGTCGCGGTCGTGACCGAGCCCGACGGACGGCGTTGGGTGGTGCCGATCTTCACGCTGGTTCAGGGCGCCGCGGCCGAAGAGACCATCGAAGACCTTCGCGTATTTGCCGAGCGCCGGGACGGCCGCCTCCGGGTCGATGTCCGGGTGGAGACCGAGACCCGGCTGGGCAGCTGCACGGGGCACGACCGGGAATGGATAACTCTTCGCGCCGAGGCGAACTTCTGCAACGAGGACACAGCCGGCGCGCTCACCTGCACGGGGCGGTTGCCGATGAGCGTGATCGACTGGGAGCTGCGCCTCGACGAGGAAGGCTACGAGGTGGGTCGACGCCGGACGGCGTACTACGGTCTCCGGGCGGATTGGCGCGACGGTGACTTGCTCCTCCGCCGACGCACGGGACGCCTCGGCCGCGGCCTTCGGGCACTGCTCGGGCGGCATAGCGTCGCCGAGGTCGCACGCATCCGGCGGGAGGCACCGAGCCGACGCTGACTCCTCAGATGCCCAGCATCAGCCGCGGAGGCAAGAGGGGCCCGACCACCGGTGCGTCGTCGTCGAGGGCCGGGCGGGTGCCGGTCCACGATTCGATGGCATCGAGGACCTGGCCGCGGTCGTCGGGGAGAAGGGTGCGGATCATCGCGCCATGGTTGGCGCCGGGGGCGGTGACCCGGAGCACGTCGTCGACGTCCGGCACCTCATAGGCGCCACCGGTCCAGGGGTCGTGCTCGCCGTAGATGAAGATGATCTGGCTGCCTTCGCTGAGGACCCACTCCTGGATGTCGGGCATCGCAGAAGGGTCGTGGTCGGGGGCGAGGCCGTGGGGAACCCACCAGGGAACCGGGTCGGTCGTGAGCAGGGCCTCGAGGTGGCCCCGAGCGCAACTTTGATAACCGAGCTCCCGGGCCGCTTGGTAGTGATAGGTGCCCGAAGACCCGGCGGCAGCCAGGCTCTGGTCTGATTGGCCGTATCCCACGCGACCAAGCATCGACTGCCACACGTCCTCGGCACTCGCGGTCTCGAGGGAGCTCCGGGTGGGCAACTGCTCGCACGACTCGAGGCCCGAATTCTGCCAGAACCCCCATTCCATCCAGACAATCCCATCTTCTAGCGCCCGTCGCAGGCCGCCGGCGTACTCGTAGGTGTAGCCGTACATTTCGACCTCGGGCATCGCCAGCGCCTCGAGCTCGTCGAGGCGCTCGAGGTAGAGCTTCTGCACACCGCGAAGGCGCTCCCGACAGTCATCGCTTCCGATGTGATCCAGGAACGATGCGTAACGCGGATCCGCGGGAGCGAAGCTGATGGGTGCGACATAGGCGACCGTGGCGTCGATGTCGTCAGGGTAGAAGCGCCGGTGGAAGATGGAAGTCATGCCGCCCTTGCTGTGACCGGTGCTGATCCACGAGCCGTCGTAGAACGGCTCTAGGGCCTCGACGAAGCGGTGGTGGTCGGCGGCAGCCTGGGCGATGGTCACGTGGTCCCAGTCTTCGGTGGTGGGTCCGGGGGGTAGCGAGTCTCCGAAGAATCGTTGCTCGGTGCTCAGCTGGTTCATGCCGCCGGCCTCGGGCATCTCCGACAAGTAGTCGTCGACGAAGAGCCCGTAGCCCGAGGTGTAAAGCACCATCGGCGCGCTCTTGTCGAGATGGTGCAGCACCGCGCGCTGGATGAAGGTGCCGGCGTTCGGGTCCGTGTGGTCGAGGGGCTGCTCGAACTCGATGTCATATGCGCGGTACCCCGAGTACATCGTGGCGAGTTCCTGATAGGTGAGCCCGGCGACGGTGTCCAAGTAGCGTCCGAGTTCGCCGGCGTCCGGAGCCTCGCTGTCGGTCCAGTCCGCGAAGGTGACCAGCTCGAGGTCCGGAACCATGGCGCTCTTCACGATGTCGATGCTGACCGTATCGCCGGGCCCCACCGCGAAGGCCACCGACACGTACGTCGAGAAGAACGATCCGTCGCCGGTTTCGACGACGAAGGGCAGCACCCGCTCCCCTTCACCGAATGAGTAAATGGTCACCGTCGCGATTTCGACGGACTGAGGGTCGATGGCGTCAACTCCGCACTGGGCGGGGTTGCCGAGGAGTTCGCAGGCGTCCGGCGCGATGACCTCGATGGTCACCGTGCCGTTGCATCCAAACGAACCGTCGCAGCGGATGTCGAGCCCGGAGCTTGGCGCCGATTCGGTCAATCGTTGGCGCAGACTCACGCCGTCGTCCTTGCCGTTGCTGTTGTCGAGGGTGGCTCGGCCGACGTCGGACTCCGCTGCGCAGGCGCTGACAGCCATCGTGCCGATGAGGGCGAGGAGCAGAGAGGAGAGGGTGGGCGTGCTGGGTTTCATGGGGGCACCGGTCAGAAATCGTCCGAGGCCTCTGCAGACGGTGTGCCAATGCTCAGGAGCCTCCGGAAGCTGCTCCCCGCCCCTTCTTGCAAGATGTTCGTGGCACTACCTGGGGACGACTGTCCTCAGTATCCGCGCGTCCGGTGTTCCGAGTTGCCTTACAATCCGGGAGAGGGGCATGCCTGCGAGGACCAACGACGACGTGTGGCTTGGGCGTACGGTGGCCGAGGGGCGCTATCGGGTCGAACGCATGCTCGGCGAGGGCGGGATGGGCGCGGTCTATGGCGTTCGGGACGAGGAGACCGGTGCCGAACTCGCGTTGAAGGTACTGCTGCCGCAGTTGGCGAAAGAAGAACGCCACCTCGCTCGCTTCCAACGCGAGGCGGAGGTCGCCGGCCAACTCGATCACCCGCACCTAGTGCGCGTCATGGGCACGGGGGTCGAGGCCGACGGGACGCCCTGGATGCTCATGGAATTGGTCCCGGGGCAGACGGTGTCTTCGCTCATGAAGGCGCGCGGCGAGCCTCTCGGGGTCCCGGCGGCGACCGGGATCGTGCGGCAGGTCGTCGCCGCGATCTCTGCAGCCCACCAGGTGGGCATCGTGCACCGGGACCTCAAGCCGGGGAACATCATGATCGTCGATGACGGCGGGCACCTTCGGGTGAAGGTCGTCGACCTGGGCCTGGCGCGCTTCGTCGACACGTCGACGTATCAGAAACTGACCATGACCGGCGTCGTCGTGGGCACGCCGTCGTACATGGCGCCGGAGCAGGCATTTGGGGACACCGTCGACCATCGCGCCGACCTCTTCTCCATCGGCGCGGTCCTTCACGCGCTGCTGACCGGCGGGCCGCCCTTCGGGACCGGGCCCGAGGTGCTGGTTCGGCTGCTCTCGAATGAGCGCGTTCGGCTGACCGAGTCCCGTCGCGACCTCGGCGACATCGTGGAGGTCATCGAACGGTGCCTCGAGCCGGAGCCGGAGGATCGCTATCAGAGCGCAGCCGCCCTCGATGCGGCGCTCGCGCCCTTCGACGCGAGCACCAAGAGCGTCGAGCGCTGGGTCCCGCCGAAGACGATGCCCTCGATGGTTCTGCCGCCGGACCCGGTCCTCGATGCGCCCCGGCCTCGCAAGCGCCCGATGACGCGGCGGAGCGAGGCGAGGCCACGCGCGGCGGCCTCTCCTGCGCCGGCCACGGCATCTTCCGCAACTGCGATACCTCCCGCCGCGCTCCGTCGACCGTCGCGCTGGTTGTTGGCGATCTCCTCGATCGCTGTCCTCGCCGGGGCCGTCATTGCGTCGTGGTTCTGGCCGCCGGGCGACCCTCCCCCTATTACGACGCATCACGATCCAGCCGCTCCCTCTCCGGTGGCTCCCGTCGAAGTGCCGTGGGCTCCTGCGCCCAGTGGCGTGCTCGCCGGTGCAAGTGCGGCGGACGCCCTCGCCGACCCCGAGACCTCCGAGACCATGGTCGCGTCTTCGAGGCGAGGACCACGGTCCGTCGAGCGCGACCGATCGGTCGACCGTGAAAGGCGTCCCTCCGGGCCGCACTCGCTGCGCATCGAAATCCTAGAGAGCTGGGTTCCCCTGCGCCACTTCGATGCGATCTTGCGCGCCGAGGCTCCGGCGCTCGCCTCCTGCCTCGACGCCCTTCCACATGCGCCGCAGCAGTTCTCTGTCCGCAGATGGAGGACCGAAGATGACCCCCCAGGCGTGGTGCATTTCGACGGTGAAGACCCGAGCATGAGATGTGCAAGCGCTTTCATTCGAGACATCGACGCGCCGCTGCTTCCCTCCCAAGCCGCGGAGCTTCGCATCAGGGTGGTTCGAGAGCCCGTCGCCGCGGGCGAAGCACCGTCCGTCGAGATTGTCGACCGGACGGACTGGTCCGCGCGGCGACGCTACTCGCCCCGTTTGCGCGTAACCCTCAACCTCGTCAGCGGGCAGTTGTCGACCGAGCTCATTCGCCAAATTCTCCGGGCGCGAACAGCCCGGCTCGCCACGTGCTTCGACCGCGCTGGGCAACTCTACGAGCCCCCGCCCTATCGCGGCCAGATGGAGTGGTCCCTCTACGTGCGTGGCTACCGAATGCTGCCCGGCCATACCTTTCCGGCGCCCGTCGAGCGCTGCCTGGAGAACACTTTGGGCACCGGCATGAATTTCCCCTACAGGCCCGAGGCCTCCGAGATGATCCGCGCCGAAATGACCCTCGAGGCGGCACGGGAAACTTCGATCGTCGTGGTTCGGCGGGAGTGACCCGCGGGTCGGCGGTTCGCTGACTACTCGGACGCGGCGTCCGCTAATTCCTCGGCCGCCCCCGCCACGCGCTTCTGCCCCTCCGTATCCAGAAGGCTCACCGTCACGCCGGCCAGGGCCGAGAGGATGAAGGCCGGGGGTAGCTCTTCGAGGGCCGCGAAGAAGGGCCCGACGACGGGGATCTCCGGGGCGATGAACTTGAAGAAGGGTACGCAGGCGAAGCCGACGATCATCGCGACGACGGCGCCGCGGCCCGTCATGCCCTTCCAGAAGACCGAGAGAATCATCGTCGGGCAGAAGGTGGCGCTGATGCCCGACCAGCCGAAGATGACGAACCAGAAGACGGTGCGGCCGGGCACCAGGGTCGCGACGCCGAGGGCTACGGCGAGGGCGACTAGGGCCAGGACCACGGTTGCCTTGCGGCTGAGGGCGATGAGCGCGTCGTCGGGGAGGTCGGGGTGGTTCACCTTCTGATACCAGTCGCGCACCAATGCGCTGGCGGCGACGATGAGCAAGGAGTCCACGGTGCTCATGATCGCCGAGAGCACGATAGCGATGAACACGCCGGCGAGGACTGCGGGCAGGTAGGCCTCGACCATCAACGGCAAGACGTTTTGGGCGCCGTTGCCGAGGACGGCGGTGAAGTCTTCGCTTGCTTCGACGAGGAGATGGCGGCCGACCATGCCCGTGAGCACCGCCCCCGAGAGCGCGATGACCGTGTAGCTGATGGCGACCGCCGCGCCGCGGTTTACCTCGTTGGGCGAGCGGATGGAGATGAAGCGTACGAAGACCTGCGGTGAGCCGAGGAAGCCGAGGCCGATGAGGGTGAGGCTGAGCACGCTGGCAAAACCTAGGAGCCCGTCGCCGAAACCGATTTCGAGGAGCGTCGGGTCCTGGGCGGCGAGGCCCGCCGTGACCTCGCCAACTCCGCCGGCGACCCAGGTGCCGACGAGGGGCAGGGTGACGAGGCCCAGGAACATGAGGGTGCCCTGGAACGCGTCGGACCAGGCGACGGCGATGAAGCCTCCGCTGACGATGTAGACCAGGACCACGACGAAACCGACCACGGCCCCGACGTAGTAGTTCCACCCGAGGAAGGTCTCGAAGGCGGTGCCCGTCGCGTCGATTTGAGCGCTCACGTAGATGGTCACGAAGACCACCAGGGTGATGGCGGCGATCTTCCGGAGCCGTTGGCTGTCGTCGCGGAAGCGCGACTCGAGGTAGTCGGGGATGGTGATCGAGTCGTAGCGGTCGGTGAGCTTCTTGAAGCGCCGGGCCATGAAGAGCCACGCCCCGCCGACCCCGAGGACCTCGCCGAGGACCACCCAGAACGCCTGAGCTCCGATGGCCGCCCCCATGCCCGTGAGGCCCAGGAGCAACCAGGCCGATTCGCCGGTGGCCCGGGACGAAAACGCCACGACCCAGAAGCCGAGGCTCTTGCCTCCGGCGAAGTAGTCGCCGACGTCTTTCACGCGTTTGGCGGCGACGGCGCCGATCACGAGGAGCGCGAGCAGGTATCCGAAGACGGCGACGAGCTTCAGGACCATGGCCGAGAGAGTACCTGTCACTCCCGTCGCTGGGAATCGAGGCCGAGGGTCGGGGGAAGCTCGTGGCCGCTCGGGCCCCGGGGGAGGTGCTCGACGCGGTCGATGGCGCCGAGGGGCAGGGGGCCATAGAGGTGGGGAAAGAGGGCTCCGCCGCGCGATGGTTCCCAGGTCAGCGAGACGGTGCTCGTAGACACAGAGAGGAGCACCAACTCGGACGCCGTCGCGAAGTGCTTCCGCAAGGTCTCTGCCACCTGATCGGCGGCGGAGAAGTGAATGAAGCCGTCGCGCCGATCGACCTCACTCCCGTCCCACTCGGCCTGCCCTTCGATGGACTCCCAATCGGCGCGCTCGAGCAGCTTGTAGACGTGTGATTCGAATCTCTTGGGCTCGTCCATGCTTCGCTACCGTCGGCGCCGCCCAGGAAATCTGGGTCTCGATGCCGCCCTCGGGGAACCTTCGCACGCCGGGTGTGTCCGAAAATCCGGAAATGCGTTACTCCCCAGCTGTCGTGCGGTCCCGAGGCAGGTCGAAACAGTTCGCCGGAAGCGTTCTTCGGCGCCGGCGCCAGGAACGCGCCCGGGAGGCGGCGGAGTCCGCCGGCGAAGACGCGTTCTACGTGCAGCCCGTCGGGGAGGCCCCCGCCGCGGACGGATCGTCGGGGCCGGACCTCCTCCACGAGACCCCGCGCCCCTGGGGCGACCTCGCCGGCACCGCCGAGTTGGTGCGTTTTGCCTACGAGGGCGGCGATTGCGCCGGTGTCTTCGATACATTGATCGACGCGACGCCTCTGGCTCCGTCGAGCTTCGACACGCCCTCCTTTGCCTCACAGCTCTACCTCGACGACCTCGTCGGGCACTGCTTTCACGTGGAGGTCGAGGGTCGCGTCTACGACATCAACGTCGGGCTCCTCGGCCGAATCCTCGCGGCGCCGCCCACCGACGCCGACGCCGCGGCCGCGCGCCAGGCGGTCTTCGCTGACCTCGTGGCGCACTCCGAGCTCCGGAGTAATCTCGAAAGGCTCTACGCGGCGGTGCGCCGCCTCCGGGGGGCCCTCGAGGCGGGGCGGATCGAAGAGCCCAACTCGGTGCGCCGCAAGCTCACCGTCCTCGAGGCACTCAAGGAGTGCATCGATGCCCTCGCCGATGGCTTCGCGGACACCGACTCCCTCCTCGGCCGCCTCCGGGCGATGGGCACGGCTATGCGCGAGGGCGAGGCCTACGCCCGTCTTACCGAGCTCCTCGAGTTCGACGACAACATGGCGACCGTCGACATCCGCCTGCGCCTCGGCGCCGACGGCGTCATGCGCGGCTTCGCCATCACCAAGATCCAAGAGAACACCGCGAACGCCCTCCTCCCGGGACCGGTTGTTCGCTTCTTCCAGCGGTTAGCCTCGCTCTTCCGCGGCTATCGCTACGGCGAGAGTCAGGTCGTCGTTCGTCTGCTCGAAGTCGTCTTTGGTCCCCAGGTCGATGCGGTGGTCAGCTGCCTCGCCCTCACCGGGCCCCTCGAGTTCTACCTCGCCGGCCTCGGCTTCCGCGACCACTGTGAGCAGAAGGGGCTCGGCGTCTGCCTCCCGGAGCTCGTGGATGCGAGCGACCCAGGCGGTGCTCCGACGCCGCCGCGCATCCTCGAGGGCATCTTCAACCCCTTGCTCTTTCTCCAGGACATCGTCCCCGTGCCCTGCGACGTCCCGGTCCCCGCCCACGACGCCCTGGTCGTCGTGACCGGCCCGAACTCCGGCGGCAAAACCCGGCTGCTTCAGGCCATCGCCTTGGTCCAGTGCCTCGGTCAGGTGGGCATGTTCGTGCCCGCGGGCGAGGCCCGGCTCATCCGGGCCCCGGGGCTCTTTGTTTCGCTGGTCATCGAGCAGGACGCCGCTCAAAAAGAGGGGCGCCTCGGCACCGAGCTCATGCGCATCCGGCGCCTCTTCGAGGAGCTCGAGCCTGGCGCCCTCGCGATCTTGGATGAGCTCTGCTCCGGGACGAACCCGCTCGAGGGCGAGGAGATCTTCGAGATGGTCGTCTCGCTGCTCCCCCGGCTCCAACCCCAGGTCTTCATCAGCACGCACTTCCTGGGTCTCGCCGCGCGCCTCGAAGCCGCGCCGCCGGTCGAGGGCCTGGCGTTCCTCGAGGTCGAGCTCGACGATGACGAGCGCCCAACCTTCGGGTTCATCCCCGGCGTCGCGAAGACGAGCCTCGCCCACAAGGTCGCGGCGCGCCTCGGGGTGACGCGCGAAGAGCTCGAAGCCCTCGTCGCCGACAAGGCCCCCAGAAGCACGAACGGCGACTGAGCTCTCGCTCGTCGCCGTACGCGTCCCCGTCTGATGAACGGCGCCTCAGGCGCTCACTTCGTCCGGAAGACGATCATCCCGTGGGTCAGGTCGTAGGGCGAAAGCGCCACCGTGACCCGGTCACCCAAGAGAACGCGAATGCGGAACTTCCGCATACGTCCACAGAGCTGTGCGCGAACCGCTCCGCCGGTGTCGAGTTCGATTTCGAACTGACCCCCAGCGAATACCTGGTTCACGAGCCCTTCGACCTTTACGTGGTCGCTACGGTCGTCACTCGGCCCATCGAACCGGTTCTTGCGCCTCCGCCGACCACCACCGCGTCTTCTCGCCAAAACAAAAACCCCGTAATCTGAGATGAATTTCCGAACGTCACTCGGGTGCCGTCAGGGAATATGTAGTCCCTCGGAACGAATAAGGAAGGCCCCGAGGGCCGCACATCTAGCCCGTTCGCCCGCGATAGACAACGTGTGAACGAGGAAAATAACCGGGGCGTGGCGCCGGGGCGCAGATTCGGCGCAGAGAAGGACCTCAGTCGGCGCCCGGGCGACCGTGGCACTTCTTGTACTTCTTGCCTGAGCCGCAGGGGCAGGGCTCGTTTCGCCCCACCTTTTCCGAGCGAATCGGCTCTTTTATGACGATCTCCCCGTCGTGGAAGTGCCAGTCGCCGTCTCGGCTGACGATCTCCGAGCGCTCGTGGTGGGTCTGGGTGCGGTCCCGCTCGTCCGAGAAGGTCACGACGAATTCCACGATTCCCTCGTCGTCATCGGCGCCGCCGGCCTCGGTTTCGAGGATCTCGAGGCTCTGCCAGTCGTTGCCCTCGGCCCACCGGCGGGTGGCCTTGATGTCGAGCTCGTCGCGGGTTTCGGGGTCGTGAGTGTCGATGACGAACTCGGTCTTGTTTGTGGCGTAGGCCGTATAACGAGCGCGCATCAACGCCTCGGCCGTCGCTGCTTTGACCGTCTCAGCAATGATCGGGCCGCAGCACTCTTCGAGCTCTTTGTCGCTTCCGCAGGGGCATTCCATGGCGCGGATGGTGGACCGTTCTTCCAATCGGGACAACGTCAGAACTGCGTTGGTGTTAGCATTTCGGCGTGAGCCTCTGCCCACGACGCCCGGGGCCCCGGGACCCCGTGAGAATCATCCGTGCCCACTAGCCCCCCCGGTGCCATGCTTGGTGCGATGTCTCAGGCACTCGTGAGCGAGAGCGGTCGGCTGGTCTTGGACCTTCACGGAGCCCTCTCCGAGATCGACGCGGGCCGTTGGCGCGCCGGCATGGCCGAAGAAGCCCGACTGAAAATCGACGCCATCAACGAGCGCCTCACGGCCCTCATCGAGGCGCGCTGGCCCGAGCAGACCGAAGCCCTCCGGGAGCGCCTCGCGACGCTTCGGGACCGCCTCGCTCGTGAGCTCCCCGACCCGAGCGGTACGGCGGCGCGCATGAGCCGCCCTTGGGTTGCCTACCGGAGCGCCGTGACCCCCGCCTACGAGGCCCTCTCCCGGAAGCTCCGGGAGCACCAAATCCACGTACCGACGCTGCGCCCGAGCAATCACTTCCGCAGCGTGGTCCATGTCGGCAACGCGGTCCTCTGCATCGCCATCCTCTACTTCGTTCCCCACCCGGCGTGGATCCTCGCGGCGACCATTCCAGCCTTCATCTGGGCATGGACGGTCGAGATCATGCGGCGCACGCGTCCCGAGATGAACGAAAG
>Ga0164313_10006486_pt1 | contig 10318 bp, 9 predicted proteins | sample GuaBasSedimGuay4_FD_113735 | JGI IMG/M metagenome (GOLD analysis project Ga0164313, IMG submission 113735) | Subseafloor sediment microbial communities from Guaymas Basin, Gulf of California, Mexico - Guay4, Core 4569-4, 0-3 cm | ecosystem: Environmental > Aquatic > Marine > Hydrothermal vents >...
ACAGTTCGTTCTTGTAGTTGTGATACTAGCGCATTATGGGCGGGTAATGTTTTAGCAATCATCAACAAGCCAGTGGTGCCTTTATCAATACGATGAACAATACCTGCGCGGGGAATGCCTTCAAGTTGCGGTGCATGGTTTAGTAATGCATTAACCAAAGTACCATTATGATTGCCCGCTCCAGGGTGAACCACCATGCCTGCTTCTTTGTTAATAATCATCAGATCATCATCTTCATGAATAATATCAAGATTAATATCTTCGGCGATCCAAGTGTCATCAACTACTTCGATATGTACTGCAATATTGATTTGTTCGCCACCCATCACGGCATCGCGCGGGCGTAACTGTTTATTGTTGACAGTGACTTTTCCTGCTTTTATCCATTTGGTGATTTGACCGCGTGAATACTCTGAAAATAACTGAGCAAGAGCTTGATCTAAACGCATTCCTGCACATTCATCGGAAATAATACCGTCTAATTTTAACTGTTCTGACATAGTAGATGATTTTGCTTATATAAAAGGAGTATTATAGCCTAGGTGGAAGATTATTCATTCAGTTAAGGTGAAAAAATGATGTTTAGAATTACTTTGATGGTATTACTATGTGGTTTTACGTTCAATAATGCCTATGCAGAAAGTGATAGGAATGTTGATTTACTTGTATCTTCTTGTGCGGCATGTCATGGCACAAATGGACATAGTGTCGGCGGCACACCGAGTTTAGCGGGTTTAAGTGAGTCTTATTTTGTCGAACAGATGCAACAGTTTATCAATGGTGAGCGAAAATCAACGGTTATGTTTCATCATGCCAGTGGGTATACTGCCGAAGAGATCATCTTAATGGGGCAGTTTTTCGCCAAACAAACAGTAAAATAATGCATAGCATTACAATGAATAATTAAACTTAATTTTCAAATCAATCCAACTATTAGGAAAAGATATGCCATTAACACACCACCCTTTAACGCAAGAGTTTCCAAACTATAAAGCGCAAATTCACACGCTAAAAACAAGTAATAACTACTTTCATCATTTGATGGAACGATATGAAGAAATTGATAAGCAAGTCTATCGTATTGAAAGTGATGAAGAGCCAAGTAGCGATGAATATGTGAACCGTTTAGGCAAAGAACGGCTAGCATTAAAAGATGAATTATATAAAATAATTCTTCAAAATAAATAGCTTTTGACGAAAAAACAAAAGCCACCCATTTTAAATTAATGGGTGGCTTTTTTGTGGCTGATAGTTTTAACCCAACTAGGGCATTAATAAAACAACGGGAACTGGCTTCACAATGCGCGCTAGTCATGATAGTTTTACTAGTTGGATTATAAAAAAATAAGCACTAAAAAGTGCAGAATAACTATAGAGAGAGACATATGAGTGAGCATCAAATCAGCCGCCGAAAGTCGGGTAATAAGCTGAAACTACCTCGATCTGTCGGTAAAGGTCGGCAAGTTGATCGGAATGCCCTCACTGAGGTGCAAGTTTTATTAGGTGATAGTGCTCGCCAAAAAGACTTGTTGATCGAACATCTACATAAGATCCAAGATGAGTATCATCATATTTCAGCCGCACATTTAGTCGCATTGGCGCGTGAGATGACACTATCAACTGCCGAAGTCTATGAAGTTGCCACTTTTTATCATCACTTTGATGTGGTTAAAGAGGGCGAAACACCACCGCCTGAATTAACAGTGCGGGTTTGTGAATCACTGACTTGTGAAATGAAAGGTGCGCAGGGCTTAATTGATAGTTTAGAAGCAGGTTTAGGCGATGATGTTCGCGTGCAAAAAGTCCCCTGTGTTGGCTTGTGTGACAAAGCACCTGTAGCTGTAGTAGGCATGAACCCAATTGAGGAAGCAACAACAGATAAAGTGGTGCAAGCCATTGGTAGAGAAGAATTTTACCCCGAAGTATTATTAGCCATTGATTATGATAGTTATTTAAAAACAGAGGGTTATGAGTTATACAAACAATGCATCAATGGTAGTGTTGATATTGATGATGTGCTTAACAAGATGGATGATTCAGGTTTAAGAGGCTTGGGCGGTGCGGGCTTCCCTGCGGGTCGTAAGTGGCGCATTGTTCGCGGCCAGCCTGAACCTAAACTCATGGCTGTTAATATTGATGAAGGTGAACCGGGTACTTTAAAAGATAAATACTATTTAGAACGTGATCCCCATCGTTTCTTAGAAGGTATGTTGATTGCAGCATGGGCTACAGGTATCAATGAGATCTATATTTATCTGCGTGATGAATATGCGGCGATTAGAGATTTATTAACTAAAGAACTCGGCGCCTTACAAGCTAATCCACCCATAGCCAACATGCCAACATTACATCTACGTCGTGGTGCAGGTGCTTATATTTGTGGTGAAGAATCAGCCATGATTGAGTCTATCGAAGGCAAGCGCGGTATGCCACGTTTGCGTCCGCCCTTTGTTGCTGAAGTCGGCTTGTTTGGCAGACCAACACTTGAACACAATATGGAATCTGTTTATTGGGTGCGTGATATTTTAGAAAGCGGCCCTGAGTTTTTAACGCAACATGGTCGCAATGGTCGAGTGGGTTTACGATCATTTTCAGTTAGTGGGCGGGTGAATAACTCCGGTGTTCATCTTGCACCAGCGGGCATTACTATGCGTGAGTTAATTGATGAATATTGCGGTGGCATGACCTTTGGTCACACTTTCTATGGTTATTTCCCCGGTGGTGCATCAGGTGGAATCTTGCCTGCCACTATGGGTGATATTCCCTTAGACTTTGATACGTTAAATGAACATGGTTGTTTTATCGGCAGTGCGGCGATTGTGGTGTTTTCTGATCAAGATAGTGCCCGTGAACTTGCGGTTAATGCGATGAAGTTCTTTGAAGAAGAGTCTTGTGGTCAATGTACACCTTGTCGAGTAGGCACAGCCAAAGCAGTGACTTTGATGGGAAAACCTGATTGGGATCAAGACTTATTAGAAGAACTATCTGCGGTAATGGTTGATTCATCTATTTGTGGTCTTGGGCAAGCGGCTCCGAATCCTGTGCGATGTGTGATGAAATATTTCCCCGAAGAACTGACAATAGCGGGAGCAAAATAATGACAATTAACTTTACATTAAATGGCGAAGCGGTTGTTGCACAAGCAGGCGACACATTATTAGATGTGGCAAAACAACAGGGTGTTGATATTCCACATCTATGTTATTCCGACCGTGAAGGTTCAGATGGCAACTGTCGTGCTTGTGTGGTTGAGATTGATGGCGAACGAGTATTAGCACCATCATGTTGTCGTGCGCCAAGCGAAGGGATGAATGTTCAATCAAACAGTGAACGTGCTTTAACATCACAGAAAATGGTGGTGGAGTTACTAAAGTCTGATGTGTCAGAAAAACCCCATACATTAAACTCTGAACTAGATTATTGGGCGACTAAGTTAGATATTGGCTTGCCGAGATTTGAAGCACGCGTGCCTGTTGAAGCTGACCTATCTCACCCTGCCATTGCAGTGAATATGGATGCCTGTATTCAATGTACACGTTGTGTTCGAGCATGTCGTGAACAGCAAAACAATGATGTGATTGGTTTGGCAATGCGGGGCAGTCATACTCAAATTGTGTTTGATGTGAATGATCCTATGGGCGAAAGTAGCTGTGTTGCTTGTGGTGAATGTGTTGAAGCTTGTCCAACAGGGGCATTGATGCCTGCGAATGATGTTGGCATGGTTGAACCTGATCGTAAAGTTGAATCAGGTTGTCCATTTTGTGGTGTGGGTTGTCAAATGACTTATGCGATAAAAGACGACAAGATTATTTATGTTGAAGGGCGTGATGGTCCATCAAACAAAGGGCGACTTTGTGTTAAAGGACGTTATGGCTTTGACTATGTTCATCATCCACATCGTTTAACCAAGCCCCTTATTCGTCGAGATGATGCCCCTAAATCGGGTGAGTTTTCGATGGATCCTAATGATATTGATAAGATCTTCCGCGAAGCAACATGGGATGAAGCACTTGATCTTGCCGCAGGTGGTTTTAGTAAAATACGTGATGAACAAGGGCCGAATGCCTTGGCAGGTTTTGGTAGTGCTAAAGGCAGTAATGAAGAAGCTTATTTATTTCAAAAGCTAGTGAGAACAGGCTTTAAGACTAATAATGTTGATCACTGTACTCGACTTTGTCATGCCTCTTCTGTTGTCGCCTTGCTGGAATGTTTAGGCTCAGGTTCAGTATCAAACCCTGTGGCTGATGTTGAAAAAGCAGAAGTGATTGTTATCATTGGTTCTAATCCAACAGTCAATCATCCTGTGGGTGCAACATGGATGAAAAATGCCATGCGTAAAGGCACGAAGTTGATATTGATGGATCCACGTTCAACGGAATTATCGCGTCAAGCAACTCATCATGTTGCCTTTAAACCAGGTAGCGATGTGCCGATGTTGAATGCGATCATGCATACGATTATTGAAGAAGACTTAGTCGATGCTGATTTTATTGCTGAAAGAACTGAAGGTTTTGAAGCAATGAAAGCACATTTGAAATCTTATTCACCTGAAACAATGGCACCGATCTGTGGTGTCGATGCGGAGACATTAAAAGAAGTGGCGCGTTTATATGCCACATCAAAAGGCTCGATGATTTTATGGGGCATGGGTGTGTCACAACATGTTCATGGCACGGACAATGCTAGATGTTTGATTTCATTAGCTTTAATGACAGGACAGATTGGTCGAGAAGGTACAGGCTTACATCCATTACGTGGTCAAAACAATGTGCAAGGTGCATCCGATATGGGTTTGATCCCTATGGTGTTCCCAGATTATCAGCGGGTTGATGATGAACAAGCCCATGCTTATTTTGAGCAGTTATGGGGTTGTGAATTAGACAATAAACCAGGTTTAACCGTGGTTGAGATTATGCACGCTATTCATGATGGTGATTTAACAGGACTTTATGTGCAAGGCGAAAACCCTGCCATGTCTGATCCTGATGCCAATCATGCCAGAACATCAATGGCAAGTTTAGAACACTTAGTGGTGCAAGATATCTTCTTAACGGAAACTGCTTATTTGGCTGATGTTGTTTTGCCTGCCTCAGCGTATTCAGAAAAAACAGCCACCTTTACCAATACCGATAGATTAGTGCAAATTGGTCGACAAGCAGTGCCACCACCGGGTGATGCCCGCCAAGACTTATGGATCATTCAAGAAATGGCACGTCGATTAGGTTTAGATTGGAACTATAAAGACTCACAAGAAGTGTTTGAAGAAGTACGTAAAGCTGTGCCAACAATGGCAGGCATGACATGGCAACGTTTGGAAGAGGAAGGCTCCATTGTTTATCCTTGCTTGAAAGAAGGCGATGCTGGTGATGATATTATCTTCACCGAAACCTTTGAAAGTGCCAATGGCTTAGGTAAGTTTGTGCCCGCTGATATTGTGCCGCCCGATGAACGACCTGATGAAGAATATCCTTTTGTATTGATCACAGGGCGCATGTTAGAACATTGGCATACAGGCTCAATGACAAGACGTTCTAATGTATTAGATGCACTTGAACCCGAAGCAGTTGCCACCATCAACCCACTGAGTTTAGATGAAATGGGTATTCAAGCAGGAGACTTGATTACATTATCAACACGACGTGGGCAAATCTCCATGATTGCTCGTGCCGATGAAGCTGTGCCAACAGGTGCTGTGTTTATGGCTTTTTGTTATTACGAAGCCGCGGTGAACAAGCTATCCAATGCCGCACTTGATCCTTCCGCTAAAATCCCCGAGTTTAAATACTGTGCAGTGAAAGTCACACTAGGTGGCGATATTATGCAGTTCCATAGCTATGGTGGCGGACAGTCTGATAATAAGTTGGTTTAAATAAACGCCATCAGAATAAGAAAACTATAATGAATACACCGAAAGAGTAAGGCAAGTAATAATGGCAAAAGAAAATAATAATTTTGAAGCAACACTATTCAAAACAGCAGATAAATTAAGAAAAAACATTGATGCGGCAGAATATAAAAATGTTGTATTGGGTCTTATCTTTCTTAAATATATTTCTGATTCATTTCAAGAGTTATATGAAAAACTAGAACAAGATGAATATTCCGACTCGGAAGATAGAGATGAATATTTAGCTGAAAATATCTTTTTCGTTCCGAAAGAAGCGCGTTGGGCAAACCTACAAGCCAAAGCAAAATCACCAGAAATTGGTGTTGCTATTGATGATGCCATGAGCGTTATTGAAAAAGAAAATAGTGAACTCAAAAATGTATTACCCAAAGTTTTTGCCAAACCTAATTTAGACAAAGCCTCTTTAGGGGAGCTGATAGGTGTTATTTCTGACATTGAACTTAAAGCCGAACATGATAGTTCCAAAGATCTACTAGGGCGGGTATATGAATATTTCTTAGGTGAGTTTGCCAGTGCAGAGGGTAAAAAAGGCGGGCAATTTTACACGCCAAAATCCATTGTTAAGCTGATGGTTGAAATGATCGAGCCGTATAAAGGGCGGGTTTATGATCCTGCCTGCGGTAGTGGCGGCATGTTTGTCATGAGTGAAAAATTTGTTGAAGAACATCAAGGTAATATTCAAGAGATCACCATCTATGGGCAAGAGTCTAATCAGACTACATGGAAGCTCTCGAAGATGAACCTTGCCATTCACGGTATCAACTCTCAATTTGTTTCATGGAATACCGAAAGTACTTTTTTAAAAGATGCCCACCCTGATTTGAAAGCAGACTTTATTCTTGCCAACCCGCCATTTAATCAATCTGAATGGGGGCAAGATATTCTGCAAGAAGATGGGCGTTGGAAATACGGTGTGCCACCATCGGGCAATGCCAATTTTGCATGGATGCAACATATGCTTTATCACCTAGCACCCAATGGCGTAATGGCAACTGTATTAGCCAATGGTAGTTTAAGTTCTAATACATCAGGTGAAGGTGAAATACGCCAAGCATTGATAAAAGCAGGTTTGGTTGAATGTATTGTCGCCCTGCCAAAACAGCTTTTTTATAATACGGGGATTCCTGCCACTATTTGGATCTTACGGCGTGGTCGGAATGGGCAAGATAGACAAGGGCAGACACGTAGGTCTGCCCCTACGGATGATTTAACGGGAACCCGTACGTTGTTTATTGATGCTTCTGAAATGGGGTTTATGAAAGATCGGGTGCATCGTGAATTTGCGGCAGAAGATATTGATAAAATAGAACAGACTTATCATGCGTGGCGGGGGCAGGAAGGGCAGACACATAGGTCTGCCCCAACAGTGGGTTACGAAGATATCAAAGGTTTCTGCAAATCAGCCAGCCTAGAAGAAATAGAAAAACACAGTTTTGTGCTCACTCCTGGGCGATATGTTGGTATCCCTGATGAAGAAGATGACGGTATTCCGTTTGAAGATAAGATGAAGGACTTAACCACTACGCTTGCCGCCCAAATGCAAAAAGAAAAAGTGTTGGATGATGAGATAAAACAACAACTTGCTAAGATTGGTTTTGAGTTATGAATAAAGAATATTTAGCGTATCAAAAGCCACTACAAGAAGAGCTAGAAAAAAGTAGAAATGGAATTCTGAAAGAGGTTTGTTGTGGCTAAGAAAATAAAAACGATTACCGTTCTGAATGAACAAATAAGAATCACTCAGGATAATTATATTTCATTGACAGATATGCTGAAATCTAAGGATGGTGACTTCTTTATCTCTGACTGGTTAAGAAATAGAAATACGGTTGAATATTTGGGGATATGGGAGCGTATTCACAACCCAGATTTTAATTATGGCGAATTCGCCACAATTAGAAATAAAACAGGTTTAAACAGCTATAAAATTAGTGTTAAGGATTGGGTAGAAAAAACCAATGCGATTGGCCTTATGGCTAAAGCAGGTCGATATGGCGGAACCTATGCCCATCAAGATATTGCCTTTGAATTTGGTATGTGGATCAGTGCTGAATTTAAAATCTATTTAATCAAAGAATTCCAACGCCTCAAAGAACAAGAACAACAACAGCTGGGTTGGGATATTCGTCGTAATCTCGCCAAAATAAACTATCGTATCCATACTGATGCGATCAAAGAAAACCTAATTCCATCAACACTTAAACCGCAGCAAATTAGCTTTATCTATGCCACAGAAGCCGATGTGTTGAATATTGCCCTATTCGGTCAAACAGCCCAACAATGGCGAGAAGCAAACGCCGACAAAAAGGGTAATATCCGTGACTATGCGAATGTCTCACAGTTAGTTTGTTTAGCCAATATGGAAAGCCTGAATGCCGTATTAATTCAAGATGGACTCGTGCAAGCAGAACGGCTAACACGATTGAACCATATTGCCATTTCACAGATGAAAATATTGATGAATGATCGAGATATTGGGAGGCTTGGGGATGAGTAGTTTGCCTAGTGGGTGGGTTGAGACGAATTTAGTTTCTTGTTTAGATAAAGTTATCGATTATCGAGGGAAAACACCGAAAAAGTCTGAGAGTGGCATTCTTACACTAAGTGCTAAAAGCGTTAAAATGGGAAAAATAGATTACAGTCAGGCATATTGTATTTCTAAAGAAACTTACGGTAAGTTTATGGTGAGAGGATTCCCTCAAAAAGGGGATATTCTGATGACAACGGAAGCTCCTTTAGGCTGCATTGCAAAATTAGATAGAAGTGATGTTTCAGTAGCTCAAAGACTTTTAACGTTAAGAGGAAAAAAAGGTGTTTTAGATAATAATTATCTGATGTTTTATCTTACCTCTCGAAGAGGGCAGCATGAACTTCAATCAAGAGCAAGTGGAAGTACGGTTCAGGGTATTAAACGGTCAGAATTTGAATATGTTGAGATTGTATTGCCTCCCCTCCCAGAACAAAAAGCCATTGCCGCGGTGCTGTCTGCTTTTGATGAAAAAATAGAGCTGTTACGTGAACAAAATAAAACACTAGAAACCCTCGCTCAAACGATTTTTAAAGAGTGGTTTGTGAAGTTTAACTATCCCAATGCGACGGGCGAAATGGTGGACTCTGAATTGGGTGAGATTCCGTTGGGCTGGCGGGTTGGGAGGTTAAGGGATGTTGTAGATGTTTTTGATTCAAAACGTATTCCCTTATCGTCTAATGAAAGACAAAAACGACAAGGTATATATCCATATTATGGAGCTACCAAGGCTATGGATTATATAGATAACTACCTTTTTGATGGCACATACCTATTAATGGCTGAAGATGGTTCTGTAATGGATGATAACGGCTACCCGTTTCTTCAATATGTTTGGGGCAAATTTTGGGTGAATAACCATACTCATATTTTACAAGGTAAAAATGGTTTTTCGACAGATGCCTTGTATGTTTTTTTGAAGAGACGGAAGGTTGCAGGAATTGTTAATGGAGCAGTTCAACTTAAAATTAATCAAACAAACCTAATGAATTTTGAAATGTTATTGCCTGTTGATGACGTAATGCAAAATTTTAATGAATTACTACAGCCAATGTTTGAAAAAATAAAAAACAATATCAGTCAAATCCAAACCCTATCAAAATCCCGCGATACCCTGTTACCGAAATTAATGTCGGGTGATATACGGGTTAATGATGCCGTATAACACAATAAAAATACCCGTAGGGGCAGACCTACGTGTCTGCCCTGGTCTACGTGTCTGCCCTGATCCTGCCCAACAGGGCGAACATCCCAACAGGGCGAACATCCCAACAGGGCGAACACGCAGGTTCGCCCCTACGCCTACCATGAAATATGATCCTAACAATCATCGTCGTCGGTCTATTCGATTGGAGGGGTATGATTATTCACAGGCGGGATTTTATTTTGTCACGATTTGCACCCAAAAACGATTGCATTTGTTTGGCGAAATTATTGATGGGGAAATGGTGTTGAATGATGCGGGGTTGATGGTGAAAAAATGGTATATGGAATTGGACAATAAATTCCACGATATTAAACCGAACCAAATGATTATCATGCCAAATCATATTCATTTCATCGCACAAAACGTAGGGGCAGACCTACGTGTCTGCCCTGATCCTGACCAAAAGGGCGAACATTCCCAAAAGGGCGAACACGTAGGTTCGCCCCTACCGGTGGTGGTGCAATGGTTTAAAACGATGACGACGAATGAATATATTCGTGGGGTGAAAACCAAAAACTGGCAACGGTTTGATGGTAAATTATGGCAACGTAATTATTGGGAACATATTGTGCGGAATGAAAAGGAATATAATAATATCGCTCAATATATTATTGATAACCCTGCTAAATGGCAGTTTGATAAGTTAAACGGTGGAATGGGAAATCAGGTAATGGAG
>Ga0164313_10006487_pt1 | contig 10315 bp, 10 predicted proteins | sample GuaBasSedimGuay4_FD_113735 | JGI IMG/M metagenome (GOLD analysis project Ga0164313, IMG submission 113735) | Subseafloor sediment microbial communities from Guaymas Basin, Gulf of California, Mexico - Guay4, Core 4569-4, 0-3 cm | ecosystem: Environmental > Aquatic > Marine > Hydrothermal vents...
AAGCCGAGCAGGAACAACACCAGCATCAGCAGTGGTACGTTGTCCAGCCAGAACCCCAGCGTGGCCAGCAGCATGATGGCCACTTCGAACAGCTTGACCCGGCGAATTTGCAGCGATTTCTCATACTTGTCGGCGAATTGCCCGAACAAGGCGGAAAACAGGAAAAAGGGCAGGATAAAGACCATTGCACTGAAATTGACCAGTTGGTCGGTATTGAGTCCGGCGACCCTGCTTCCTTCGAACACAATGGTGGCGGCCAGGGCGTTCTTGAAGATATTGTCGTTAAACGCGCCCAGGCCCTGCGTCATGAAAAACGGCATGAATCGCCGTTGCGAGAACAGGTCGAATTGAGAGCCGCCCGACATATCAGACGAAGCTGGTCAGAACGCCGGCGATGGTGGCGGTCATCATGGTTGCCAGCGTGCCGCCGAGCACCGCCAGCAGTCCGAGTCGCGCGAGGTCCGAGCGCCGGTCGGGGGCGATGCCGCCGATGCCGCCGATCTGGATGGCGATGGATGAAAAATTGGCAAAACCACACAGGGCATAGGTCGAAATCAACAGGGCTTTGGGGCTCAGTGAATCCTGAATTTCGGTCATGTGCGCGTAGGCGACAAATTCGTTGGTAACGACTTTTTCACCGATCAGGCCACCCACTGCAATGGCATCCTGCCAGGGGACGCCGATGACCCAGGCGAGTGGCGAGAGGGCATAGCCAAGGATGGTCGACAGGCTCAAGATTCTGCCCGTTGCCACGTCGAAACCGCTGAGCTCACCGATCCAGCCGAGTGGGTAGTCGATCATCGCGATCAGGGCAATGAAGGCCAGCAGCATTGCGCCGATATTCAGCGCCAGCCTCCAGCCGTCGGCGGCGCCGTTCGCGGCCGCCTCGATCACGTTGGTGGCGGTTTTCTCAACGTGCAGTTTTACTTCACCTTTGGTCAGCGATTCTTCCATCTCCGGCTTGAGGATCTTGGCGATGACAATAGTAGCCGGGGCTGCCATGATGCTGGCTGAGAGTAAGTGCTTGGCGTAGAAAATCCGTAGCACTTCGTCCGCCCCGCCCAGCATGGTTATATATGCCGCCAGCACGCCACCGGCGATGGTCGCCATGCCGCCGACCATCATCGTGAACAGCTCGGATTCGGTCATCCGGGAAATATAGGGCCGCACGACCAGTGGCGCCTCGGTTTGACCGACGAAAACATTGGCGGCCACCGACAGGGACTCGGCGCCGCTGATGCGCATGATTTTGAGCATCACCCAGGCCATGCTCGCCACGATTTTCTGCATCAGGCCGATGTGATACAGAACCCCCATCAAGGCGGCAAAAAAGATCACCGTTGGCAGTACCTGGAAAGCAAAAATAAACCCCAGGTTGGATGGATCGGCAAGCGGGCCGAAGATAAAGGCCGCCCCGTCCATCGCGAAACTGATGATGCGGACAAAAATGCGGGCCAGGCCTTCGAAAAATTCACGCCCGCCGGGGACCAGGATCACGAGGACCGCGAAGAACAGTTGCAAGCCGATGCCAGAAGCCACCAGCTTCCAGTCAATTTCGCCGCGTTTTGCAGAAAATACCAAAGCGATGCTGAGCAAGACAGCGAGGCCAAAAAGGCCGAAGGCAATGGTTCCAATCATGAAGGTCTCTCCCCGTTGATGCCTGTTTTATACACTATATTCTGATATCCGCCCATTTTTGGCCGGCCCATTGGGTTCCACAAGTGACGGACTGGCCGACCCGGTAAAAGCCGTTGAGGACCCAGATGCCGAGCAGGCCATAGCCCAACGCTGGGCCAACCAGGTAGGCCAGTGGCAGAAAGAATAACCATTGCCAGACTATGCTGATGCGCATTGCGCGGTGGGTGTCACCGGCGCCGATCAATGCATTCATCAGCACCATACCGGCGGTGTCGAAGCTGATCATCAGGGCCCACAGGATCATCGGCAGGTAGGCCAGTTGCCGCGTCTGTGGGTTAGTAAGGAATACCCCCAGGATGGGGTTGGCCAACGGGATCAGCACCAGGCTGAGGACGATGCCATAAAGAAACGTCAGCATCGCGCCGTTCCAGCCCCAGCGGGCCGCATCGTCACTGTCTCCCCGCCCCAGTGCGTTGCCGACCAGCGTGGTGGTGGCCAGCGCGATACCGAAGGCGGGAAGTATCGCCGTGATGTGAAAAGTCATCAGCACGTTTATCGCCGCGACTTCGGCGGTGCCGATACGGCCCACGATCCAGACCAGCGCGACCAGGCCGGCGGCGAAGAACAATTGTTGCAAACTGCTCGGCAGCGATAACTTGAACTGTTGCCACAGGGTGCTGCGCGACGGGATGCGATGCAGGAAACCCTTGTCCCAGGCGCTGTGATACGCGAAAAAGAAATACAGGGCGGTGCCGATGTAGAGTGAAATCGTGGTCGCCAGGCCGGCGCCGAACACACCCAGTTCGGGCGCGCCCAGGTTGCCGAAGATCAGCACCCAGTTCAGGAAGATATTAATCGCGTGCATGATCAGCAGGGTTTTCAGATACACGCCGGTCATGTGAATGGCGCTCCAATAGCCGCGGAATGAAAAATTCATGCCCACGGCGATCATGCTGGCGATGCGTATCTGCAGGTAGGGAATGCCCTGGGCCATCACCTCGGGGTCATCGGTGAGAAAAGCAAAGGCGGTCGGGGTGGCCAGAATCAGAATCACCAGCAGCGGCAAGCCGATCAGCAGGGACAGGATCAGGCCGCCGTTTAGTGATACTGCGGTTTCTTCATGGCGTCCTTCCCCCAACCGCCGGGCGGCCAGCGCCTGCACGCCGGCGGACAAGCCGATAATGAACGAGATCGCGAAATAGTTACTGAAGGCGCCGATGCCCGAAGCGGCCAGCGCGCTGTCGCCAAGGCGCCCGACCATGCCGATGTCCACCAGGTTCAGAACGTTCTGCGACATCATTCCGCCCATGATGGGTAGGGCGATTCTCCAGATCATCTTGCGGCGGTCCTGGTCGGGGAACGCCCTGTGAAATGAAGAAAGAAGGGCTGTCATCGGGTCAGCTGGCGAAAATCGTTGTCTCGCGGGTGGCGGCAAAGCGGATATCCGGCCACCGCTCCTCGGTCAGTTGCAGGTTAACGCGGCTGGGCGCCAGGTAGACCAACTGGCCGGCTCCGTCTTTTGCCAGGTTGTTCTGGAGTTGCCGGCTGAAGTCAGCCAGCATTTTCTCATCGTCGCAATCGACCCAGCGAGCGGTTTGCACGCTGATGTTTTCAAACGTGGCCTCGACGCTGTATTCATTTTTCAGGCGGTAAGCGACGACCTCAAACTGGAGTATACCCACAGCGCCCAGGATCAGTTCATTACTCACCAGGGGCCTGAAAAATTGTGTAGCGCCTTCCTCGGAAAGTTGTGCCAGCCCTTTCTGCAGTGCTTTCAATTTGAGTGGGTCGCGCAACTGGGCGCGGCGGAACAACTCGGGCGCAAAGTGCGGGATGCCGGTAAATTGCAGCGATTCACCCTCGGTAAAGGTATCGCCAATGCTGATGGTGCCATGATTGTGCAGGCCCACGATGTCACCCGGCCAGGCGTTCTCCACGTGTTCACGGTCCTGCGCCATGAAGGTCAGGGCATTGGCCGCTTTCACCATTTTACCGAGCCGCACATGATCCATTTTCATGCTGCTGTGAAAACGGCCGGAGCAGATCCGCATGAAAGCTATCCGATCGCGGTGGGCCGGGTCCATGTTTGCCTGGATCTTGAATATGAAGCCAGTCAGTTTGGGTTCGTCAGCCTGTACCACGCGCCCGACTGTCTCCCGGGGGCCGGGAGCCGGTGCATGGATGACGAAGAAGTCGAGCAGGGGCGTGACCCCGAAGTTATTGATCGCTGAACCGAAAAATACCGGGGTCTGGTCGCCCGCCAGGTAGGCATCAACGTCAAACGCATGGCTGGCTCCCTGAACCAGCTCGATTTCTTCCCGCAATTCGGCTGCATCCAGCCCAAGGCGCTGATCGAGTTCCGGATTGTCGATACCCTGGATGATCTCCGCTTCCTGGGTGACATAATTTTTGCCGGATTCGTACAGGTGCACGGTATCGTCCAGCAGGTGATAAACACCCTTCAGGCGTTGGCCCATGCCGATTGGCCAGGTAATGGGCGCGCACTGGATGCCGAGGACGGACTCAACCTCGTCGAGCAGTTCGATCGGCTCACGTCCCTCGCGGTCCAGCTTGTTGATGAAGGTGAAAATCGGGGTCTGCCGCAGGCGGCACACTTCCATCAGGCGAATCGTTCTTTGCTCCACGCCCTTGGCGCAGTCAATCACCATCAGGGCCGAGTCAACCGCGGTTAAAGTGCGGTAAGTGTCTTCGGAAAAATCGGCGTGACCCGGGGTGTCGAGCAGGTTGACCACGCGGTCCTGGTACTTGAACTGCATGACCGAGGAAGTGACCGAGATACCGCGCTCCTTTTCCATTTTCATCCAGTCGGAAGTGGCGTGGCGTGCCGCCTTCTTGGCCTTGACGGTCCCCGCCATCTTGATCGCGCCACCAAACAACAGCAGTTTTTCAGTGAGCGTGGTCTTGCCGGCATCGGGGTGCGAAATGATCGCGAAGGTGCGGCGTTTTGCGATTTCGGTGGTGAGTTCAGTCATTGGCCTTGCAGTATCTGATTTGCTTCAGGTGTTGCCGGTGCGCCGGTGGCGGTCTGGAACTTGAACGGAACCGAGATCAGCTTCATGCCGGTATTTTGCTGGATGACAAAGTGCAGGTGCGGTCCGGTACTGAAGCCGGTGTTTCCCGAGCGGGCAATTTTCTGACCGGCGCGGATCCGGGAACCGGGCCTGACACTCACGCTGGCCAGGTCCAGATGCGCATAGACCGCCATGGTGCCGTCTTTATGGAGGATCCGGACGTGGTTGGCCTTGTCGACAAATTTTTCCATGTCCGTGCCGCCGCTATTGAAGTCCTCCTCCACGTCCATCACAGTGCCCGAGCGCACCGCGTGGATCGCAGTTCCCACCGGCATGGCGATGTCGATGGCAAATTCACTTTCTGGCGTCAGGTGGGTCTTCTCACCCTGGAAACCCTGGCTGATCGGAAATTGTCCCTCCGGCGCGAAGGGCGGGAGTATCACGATGTCCTTAACCGGCGTGCTGATGGGCCGGCCGGGCACGGAAGACATGTTCAGGCGGTATTGAAAACCACGTTGCGGGTCCAGCGGGCCCAGTCCGACCAGGGTTTGTTCCTGTTGCCCCGGTATCACGAACCGCGCAGGCAATGGGGGTTCGGTTAATACGTTGATGGCGTCGGTCAGTTTGAGTTCAATTTCCACCGGCCCCCAGAAATCATTGAAAATAATGTAGACCGGGCTTTCCTTTTTCCCTTCCTGGCGCATCTTGATGCGCGGCTCGGGTTCCCTTTCCATGTAGACGGTTTCGAACTGCACGGTTTCCTCGGGCGCCCGGTCGGTGAAATGCCAGATGCCGTTCTCATCCTGGTACTTGTAGATATTTTTGGCGCCGGCGACCGCAGGCAGAAGCAGCGAAGCCGCTGCCAGCAAGGTGCAGACCATGTTTTTCTTAATACTCAACATTCGATCACATTGACGGCCAGGCCGCCCCTCGAGGTTTCCTTGTAATGGCTTTTCATGTCGGCGCCCGTGTCCCGCATGGTCTTGATCACCTTGTCCAGCGAGACATGGTGCTTGCCGTCGCCGCGCACCGCCATCCGCTGGGCATTGATCGCTTTGACTGCGCCCATCGCATTGCGTTCTATACAGGGAATCTGGACCAGCCCGCCGACCGGATCGCAGGTCAGCCCCAGGTTATGTTCCATCCCGATCTCCGCGGCGTTCTCTACCTGGTACATCTTACCGCCCATCGCGGCGGTAAGACCGCCTGCGGCCATTGAGCAGGCAACCCCTACCTCTCCCTGGCAGCCAACTTCGGCGCCGGAGATCGAAGCATTCTTCATGTACAAAATACCAATGGCACCGGCAGTCAGCAGAAACTCAATTATTCCATTCTCGTCGGCGCCAGGAACGAAGTCACAATAATACTGGATTACAGCGGGTATGATACCGGCCGCACCGTTGGTGGGGGCAGTGACTACGCGCCCGCCGGCGGCATTTTCTTCGTTGACGGCCAGCGCGTACAGGTTGACCCAGTCCAGTGCGGCCAGTGGGTCCTCGCCTGGAAGTTGCATGTTGAGATCCTGGTAAAGCAGCGGGGCACGGCGGGTCACTCCCAGTCCTCCCGGCAGCATTCCTTGCTGGCGGAACCCCCGCTCCATGCAAGCCTTCATGGCGTTGCGAATCTGCAACAGGCCAGTGCGGATTTGATCTTCAGTGCGCCAGGTGCACTCGTTCGCCAGCATGATGCCGGCAATACTCATTTGCTCGCTGTTACACAAATCCAACAGTTCATCGCCGGAATCGAAGGGGTAGGGCAGTTTGGTCTTGTCCGCAACAATACGGTCCTTTGCCGCCTCGTCCTGGTTAACCACGAAACCACCGCCGACCGAATAGTATTCACGGCATTCCAGCACTCCGCCACTGCCGTCGATCGCTTCAAAGCGCATGCCATTGGGGTGGTGGGGCAGAAGTTCCCGTTTCCGGAACAGCAGATCCTTTTTTTCCTGGAAAGGGATCGGGTGCCGTCCGAGCAAGATTATTTGTTGCTGCGACCGGATTCGGTCCAGCATGGTGTCAATCCGGTCGGGATCGACCGTGTCCGGCGCCTCGCCCTGCAGTCCCAGCATCACCGCCTTGTCGGTGCCGTGACCGCGGCCCGTGTGTGCCAGCGACCCGTACAGCTTGACCCGCACGCGCCGGGTTTTTTCCAGAATGCCGGATTGCTCCAGGCGCCGGGCAAAGGCGCGCGCGGCCTTCATCGGGCCCACAGTATGTGAGCTTGATGGTCCGATTCCGATCTTAAACAGGTCAAATATGCTGACGGCCATGCTTAGTCCTTTCTCGATTGCGCGAGTTTAACCTGCGAGAATATGCAAATGACAGCAATAGAACCATTGATTCTTTATTCACGTGCAGATTGCCACCTGTGTGACCTGGTGGCCGCAATGATGGACCGGGCCGGCGTGCCCTGGCGGGGGGTGGATATCGATGCGGATCCGGACCTGGCCAGGAAATATGGGATTGCCGTTCCGGTGCTGCTGCATCCGGGTTCAGGGCGGGAGCTGTTCTTTCCTTTCGATGATGAGATTTTGCAGCAATTTCTGGAAGGTGAAACGTGAGTTTGTTGCGCCGGGCTGCCATTCTCAAAGCCACTACCCTGGCCATGCTGCTGTTAAGTTTCAGTAGTGGGCTCCATGCTGAAGGTGAGCCGTTGCAGTTTGAAATACTGCCCCCCCTGCCGGAGCCAGTCACCAACAATGCGGTTGCATTGCTTCCCGACGGACAAGGATTTCAGCTCTACAGCGCATTGGGACTGGAGGCAGGCAAGACAGAAGGGGACACCAGCAGCAAGGCGTTTCACTATTCATCTCACACGGGGTACTGGAAAAGGCTTCAGCCGGTGCCTGGTCCGGCTGGGCGGTTGGCTGCTTCTGCTGTGGTGGTGGCTGGTCAGGCCTACGTTTTCGGCGGTTACAGCGTGGCCCGGGACGGTTCCGAGGAGTCCACCTCGTCCGTCTACCGCCTGCAACGTGAAACCGGACAATGGCAGTTGTTCACCGACATGCCGGTTCCCGTCGAAGACGCCGTTGTGCTGGCCTACCAGGACCGGTACGTCTACCTGGTGAGCGGCTGGCACGACCTGGGCAACGTCAACCTGGTCCAGGTACTGGATACCAGTAATGGCCAGTGGAGCCAGGCCACACCTTATCCAGGCGCCCCGGTATTTGGGCATTCCGGCGGAATTGCCGGTGATCGTTTTATCATTTGCGACGGCGTCCGTATTGAATACCCAGGTGATGACTCGCCGCGGCAGTTTCTGCCGGCAAGGGAGTGTTGGCAGGGAAAGATAGCAGCGGACAATTACCGCCGGATCGACTGGCGCCCCGTTGGCGCACACCCCGGTCAGCCCCGTTATCGGATGGCTGCCGGCGGTAATGATCAGGACCGGGTTTTCTTCGCGGGTGGGGCGGCTAACCCTTATAACTTCAATGGCATTGGCTACGATGGCGTGCCTTCAAGGCCTGAAGACGAGGTTTTCAGCTACGATTTTGAGGCAACTGCCTGGCAATGCCACGGAAGTCTTCCGGTGGCGACCATGGACCATCGCGGCTTGCCCTGGCGCGATGGCTGGTTCTATATCATCGGCGGAATGCGCAACGCTCAGCGGGTCAGCGCAGAGGTGTTTAGATTCAAACCCGCTCCGGCCCAAACATGTCGCGCAGGGACGCAGCGAATTTCTGCACCAGATCCCTGACAATTATGGCCAGCCCGGAAAAAAACTTGCGCGTGCGGTTCTCTGTTTCATTCAGGGCAAAACCCAGGATGATGTAAGCCGCAACAGCCGGCAGGGTCCAGAACAGGGTAAAAATGATCGCGGCCAGGCGGAATATCCAGGGTTCCTTGCCCGACTTGTCGGCCAGGGCTTTGCATACGCCAAATACGATCGGCTGCCCGGGCCGGCCGTTCAGGGAATCACGAATTTCATTAATGACACTATCTGCAGACATAAGGTTTCTCCGGCGTATCCTGTACTGTATATCATGCAGGTATCGTGCCACTGGCGCATGGGTCAGAAGTCATCGGTATTACACCAATGTTTCATTACGCCATTACAGCCATACGGCGAATCTTGCCAATCGGTGGGAAGTTTGACCATGCGCCGCTGTGCATAATTGGGTAGTCTGGTTCCGATGATCGATTTACTGGTAAAAGCCCTGCTTGCCTACATGCTCGGTTCGGTGTCCGGCAGCCTGGTGATGGGCGCCTTCCGGGGCGTGGATATCCGGGAAAAAGGTAGCGGCAACGCCGGCGCAACCAACGCGCTTCGCTTCCTGGGCCCCTGGTTTGCTCTTGGCGTTATCGTGATCGACATCGGCAAGGGTTTCCTGGCCGCCTGGTTGTTCCCGCACCTGGACATGGCCGCACTGGGCAAACCGGTTTCAATGGAAATCCAGATGCTGGTTTGTGGGTTTGCAGCCGTGGTCGGGCACTGTTACCCGGTCTGGCATGGATTCAGAGGCGGCAAGGGTGCGGCGACGGCGGTGGGCGCTCTGATCATGATCGAACCGATAGCCTTGCTGGTCATTATTTCGATCTGGCTGATCGTACTGGTGCTGACCGGCCTGGTCGGCCTGGCTACCATACTCGCGGCCGTTGCCGTGATTCCCGCTTTTATCTGGCTGGACGTTTCCGCGGAAACGTTCTGGTACGGTATTTTGATGGCGGCCTTCATCATCTTTACCCACCGCTCCAACATCGTGAACATACTCAACGGCTCGGAACACAAATTCGAGCGTATCCGAATCATCAACTGGTTCCGTTGAGCACCGGGCCATGAATACGCCAACCCTGGACCGCCTTGACGCCGGCCGAATCCGCGAAAGCATGGCGCCTGCAGCGCAAGCGGAACTCCGGCAACTCACCCTGTTGCAGGAAACCGACTCGACCAACAGCGCTGTCCTGCGCCTGCCCGGAGATCGCCAGCACGCCCACGCCGTGTTGGCGGAATATCAGAGCGGAGGGCGGGGCAGACGGGAAAAATCCTGGCATTCTCCCGCGGGAGGCAACATCTACCTCAGCCTGGGCTGGTGGTTCCGTGACTGCCAGTGGCCGCTTTCCACGCTGCCCTTGATTGTCGCGATTGCCGTGTGCCGGGCGCTGGCCCGGGCCGGATTGCACGGCCACGGGATCAAGTGGCCCAATGACATCCTGGTGCAGGGAAAAAAACTGGCGGGCATCCTGGTGGAATTACAATCTGCCGGCAATAGTCCGGCGCTGGCGGTAATCGGGGTCGGCCTCAATGTCCGGATGCCGTCACCGGAACCGGGTGAACCCGATACAGCGATCAACCGCCCGTGGACCGACCTGGTTTCCCAACTCCAGCCCGGGCAGGCCGGAATAAGCCGCAACCGGCTCGTTTCCTTCCTGCTGGACGAACTGCTGGAAGCACTGGTGGCGTTTCAGCGTGGCGGATTCGAAGGGTTCAGCGGTGCATGGTGGGAACTGGACCTGCTACAGGGAAGGAGCATTCAACTGGAGCATAATGGGAAGATCCTGGCTGGCCTTGCGCATGGCGTGGACAAAAATGGCGGATTACTATTGGAAACACCGCAGTCAGGCATCCAGGTATTTCATTCCGGCGAAGTGAGCATTCATCGTGGCTGAAGCGACATTACTGATTGACCAGGGCAATACCCGCCTCAA
>Ga0164313_10006488_pt1 | contig 10315 bp, 9 predicted proteins | sample GuaBasSedimGuay4_FD_113735 | JGI IMG/M metagenome (GOLD analysis project Ga0164313, IMG submission 113735) | Subseafloor sediment microbial communities from Guaymas Basin, Gulf of California, Mexico - Guay4, Core 4569-4, 0-3 cm | ecosystem: Environmental > Aquatic > Marine > Hydrothermal vents >...
AACCGGAGCCAAAGTCTGCACCCAAGCCGGAACCAGAACCTGAGCCAGAACCAGAGCCTGAGCCTGAGCCAGAACCGGAGCCAGAGCCAGAGCCAGAACCTGAACCTGAACCTGAACCTGAACCTGAACCTGAACCTGAACCTGAACCTGAACCTGAACCGGAACCGGAACCGGAACCGGAACCGGAACCGGAACCAGTATCAGAACAGAAACCTGCCGCGGCGCAAGATGCTGATACCCAGGAAGGCGATGCGGATGAGGATGATGACCCTGAAATCAAACTGGATCTGGCCAGGGCCTACCTGTCACTGGGTGACAAGGAAGCTGCCAAGTCAATGCTTGATGAAGTCTTGAATAGCGGCAATGACGCGCAAAAGGCCGAAGCAAAGCAAATGATGGAAGAACTCTAAGTTTTTTTATGACTCATGCGCTATGCACTCGGACTGGAATATGATGGCGCAGGGTTTTTCGGTTGGCAGCGTCAAGGCGACACCGCCACCGTGCAACTGGCTGTTGAAAAAGCTTTGGGGGTCGTTGCCAATCACCCTGTAACGGTCATATGCGCCGGGCGCACCGATACCGGTGTACACGCACGCGGACAGGTCGTGCATTTCGACAGTCCATCTTCCCGTTCGGCAAGGCAATGGATGCTGGGTATCAACTCAAACCTACCGGATGCCGTCAGGTCGGTATGGATACGTGAGGTTGATGACAGCTTTCACGCCAGGTTCGGTGCTTATTCACGCAGTTATCGCTACCGCATTATGAATCGCTGGGTACGTCCGGCTATCGGTACGGCATATTATGGCTGGTGCCGTGAACCTGTTGATGAACAGCGTATGCATACGGCAGCACAGGCATTGGCCGGCAAGCATGATTTCAGTGCTTTCCGTTCAGCAGGTTGTTCGGCCCAGCACGCCACCCGCGAAGTCACTTCTATCGGGGTTCAGCGGCAGGAAGACCAGGTCATTATTGATATCACTGCCAATGCATTTCTTTACCACATGGTGCGTAATATCGTTGGTAGCCTGCTGGCGGTAGGTGTTGGCGATAAGTCAGTGCAATGGTTCCAGGAAGTTTTTGAGGGCGGGGACCGCAAGCTTGCCGGGGTCACGGCAGAATCACAGGGTTTGTGTTTCATGAGCGTTCGCTACGACAGGAAATATAATCTGCCCGAGCAAGCGGACGCTTTTCCTTTTATGGTTGCCAAAGATTAAGAATGAGCCAGGTTAAGATCAAGATCTGCGGCCTGACACGGGTTGATGACGTAAAAGCTGTGGTTGCTGCGGGAGTAGATGCCATTGGTTTCGTATTCACAGCCAGCCCAAGGCGTATTTCCGCTCAGAAAGCCGTGCAATTATCCCGCTACATTCCAGACGGTATTTTGCGTGTGGGATTGTTTCTCAACCAACCCAGAGCTGAGATTGAAGAAGTGCTGAAAGATGTAGCACTTGATGTGCTGCAATTCCACGGCAGTGAAAGCGAACAGGATTGCAATGCTTTTGGAATACCATACCTGAAGGCCGTGGCGATGACGGACGCCCAATCGGCAAAACAGGCAGAGCGTGATTATCCCACTGCGATGGGTTTATTGCTCGACAGCCATACGGTTGATAAACCCGGTGGCAGCGGCCATGTATTTGACTGGACCATGTCGCAATCATTAAACCAGCAGGTCTGGCTTGCCGGCGGCTTGAATGCAGACAATGTCGAGTTGGCTATCCGCACGGTTAAGCCCTATGCGGTTGACGTATCGAGCGGGGTTGAGGCAAGTCCCGGTATTAAGGATGCAGCAAAAATTAACGCATTTGTCCTGGCAGTCAACAAGGCTGCCAGCCGGATGCAGGATGAATGAAAAATTGGCAATAAACGATGAATGATGACCAGCCTGATTATGACGGCCATTTTGGCGAATTTGGTGGACGGTTTGTATCCGAAACCCTGATACACGCACTGGATGAGTTGCGTGAAGCGTATGGACGCTGGCGCAAGGATGATGAATTCATAGCGCGTATGGACCACGACCTGGCGCATTACGTTGGCAGGCCGTCGCCCATTTATTATGCACAACGATATTCCGAGGCGGCCGGCGGCGCGAAGATTTACCTGAAAAGAGAAGATCTGAACCATACCGGCGCGCACAAGATCAATAACACCATGGGCCAGGGCCTGTTGGCAAAGCACATGGGAAAACACCGGGTCATTGCTGAAACCGGTGCCGGTCAGCATGGTGTTGCGACCGCGACCGTGGCGGCCAGGCTGAACCAGACCTGCCAGGTTTATATGGGCTCAGTGGACATTGAAAGGCAGGCGATCAATGTGTTCAGGATGCGCTTGCTCGGCGCTGGTGTTACTTCGGTTTCATCCGGTTCGGCAACGCTCAAAGACGCGCTCAACGAGGCGATGCGGGATTGGGTGACCAATGTCGATGATACGTTCTACATTATCGGCACCGTGGCCGGCCCGCACCCCTATCCCGAAATGGTGCGGGACTTCAATGCCGTGATAGGCCGTGAAGCCCGCCGGCAGATGCTGGAGTTGTGTGATTGCCTGCCGGATGTACTGGTGGCATGCGTGGGCGGTGGTTCCAATGCAATGGGTCTGTTCCATCCATTCCTCGATGACACAGATGTGAAAATGATTGGTGTTGAAGCGGCCGGACGTGGAATTGAAAGCGGAGAACATGCTGCCACCTTGTGTGCGGGACGCCCAGGTGTTTTACATGGTTGCCGCACTTATCTGCTGGATGATGATGCCGGCCAGATCATGCAGACGCATTCGGTTTCCGCCGGACTGGATTATCCCGGTGTCGGGCCTGAGCATTCCTGGTTGAAAGATACCGGTCGTGCCAGCTATGTCAGCGTAACCGATGAAGAAGCGCTGATCGCTTTTCACCAATTGACCCGGCTGGAAGGCATCATGCCGGCACTGGAAAGCAGTCATGCACTGGCCTACGGGTTCAAACTTGCTGCAGAAATGCGTCCTGATCAGAAAGTTCTGATTAACCTGTCAGGGCGGGGCGACAAGGACGTGCAGACGGTTGCCGAGCTTGAAGGTATGACCTTATGAACGGGCGAATAGCAGCAAGATTTGCGGCGGCTGGCAAAGCGGGCGAAAAAATATTAATTCCCTTTATCACTGCCGGTGACCCGGAGCCGGGGTGGACGGTCGCCATCATGCACGCACTGGTCGATGCCGGTGCGGGTTTGCTTGAGTTGGGTGTGCCATTCTCAGACCCGGCGGCAGATGGGCCGGTTATCCAGGAAGCCAGCGAACGGGCAATTGAGAAGCATGTTGATCTGCACCGTGTGCTGACCATGGTGGAAGAGTTTCGTGGCAAAGATGACGAGACACCGGTTGTGTTGATGGGATATATGAACCCGGTAGAGCGTTTTGGACGGACAGAGTTTCCGCCGGCGGCGAAACAAGCGGGCGTTGACGGCCTGCTGCTGGTTGATTGCCCCCCTGAAGAGCGCGGTGACCTGGGTGAGGCGATGATCACAGCCGGACTCGATGGAATTTGCCTGGTGGCACCGACCACCACCCGTGCCAGGGTTGAAAGGATCGCAGCGGCGGCCAGTGGCTTTATTTACTACGTGTCATTGAAAGGGATTACCGGTTCGGGACAGTTAAGTGCGCCTGAACTGAGTCAACCTGTACAGCAGATCCGGGATTTCAGTGATTTGCCTGTCGCGGTTGGTTTTGGTATCAAGAATGCTGAAATGGCGGCTGCGGTTGCAGAACATGCCGATGCTGTCGTGATAGGCAGTGCGCTGGTACAGGCTTTGTCGGAAGCGAAAAGTGAAGAAAATGCCTGTGCAATTGCTGAGGCATTTGTTGCACCGGTGCGTAAGGCATTGGACAATACGGCCTTGGCTAAACAGGATACATTGGATTGACATGAGCTGGTTTCACAAATTAAGGCCTTCAAGGATTCGCACCGAAGGCGGTAACAAGCGCAATGTACCCGAAGGCCTGTGGACCAAGTGCGCGTCGTGCACGGCCGTTTTATACCGTCCTGAACTGGAAAGAAACCTGCAGGTCTGCCCCAAGTGCAGCCATCACATGCCGGTGACTGCCCGTGTCCGCCTCAAACACTTTCTCGACCCGGGTGAGCAGCGTGAAATTGCGGCCGGGATCGAATCCGTCGATACGCTTCGATTCAAAGACTCCAAGCGTTATAAAGAGCGGCTGACTGCAGCACAAAAGAAAACCGGTGAAACCGATGCATTGATTGCGATGACTGGTCAGCTTAAGGGGGCGGATATCGTGACCTGTGCATTTGAGTTCGGATTTATGGGCGGCTCAATGGGCTCGGTGGTCGGAGAAAAGTTCGCCCGCGCAGGTCAGGAAAGCCTGCGTCTGAAAGCCCCCCTGGTTTGTTTCGCAGCCAGCGGTGGCGCACGTATGCAGGAAGGTCTGCTGTCGCTGATGCAAATGGCCAAGACCTCTGCGGTACTGGCACGGCTCAGCGATAAAGGTATTCCGTTTATTTCTGTGTTGACACACCCGACCACGGGTGGTGTTTCCGCCAGCCTTGGGATGCTGGGTGATATCAATATCGCAGAACCCTTGGCACAGATCGGTTTTGCGGGTCCCCGCGTTATCGAGCAAACCGTACGCGAGACGTTGCCGGAAGGTTTCCAGCGCAGTGAATTTCTGCTGCAGAAAGGTGCGGTCGATATGATCATGGATCGACGCAATATGCGCGATGACATTGGCGCGATGCTGGCGATACTGAGTTCCGGAAGCTTACCCAAGCCTGTAACCGGCGAACTGATGCAGAGCTGATATTCGCCAATCCCCGAAATCGCGTATATGAGAACCCTTGAGGCGTGGCTGGCATTACTCGAACAGCGCCACCCGCGCGCGATTGATCTCGGACTTGAACGCTGTGGCCTGGTGTATCGCAAACTGGGTTCGCCGCGACCGGCCAAAAAGGTGATCACCGTGGCCGGTACCAATGGCAAAGGCTCAACGGTCGCTTACCTGGCGGCAATGAGTGGTGGCCTGGGACAGCGTTACGGCACTTATACTTCCCCGCACATTCTGCGCTTCAATGAACGTATCAGCATCATGTCTGAGCCGGTATCAGATCAACAACTGGTCGACGCCTTTGAACAGGTCGAAGCGGCCCGTGATGATGTTTTGCTGACCTATTTTGAATTTACCACGCTGGCCGCACTGCTGATTTTGCAGCAGTCGGAACTGGACTGTGCGGTGCTGGAAGTAGGCCTGGGTGGTCGGCTTGATACCGTCAACCTGGTTGATGCTGATTGTGCGGTGATCACTCCGATCGGTCTTGATCACCAGGATTTTCTCGGTCCTGACATAACTTCGATTGCAACCGAGAAGGCCGGGATTATCCGGGCTGGAATACCGGTGGTATGTACCGGGAGTCATCCGCCTCTGCCGGTTATACAGGTTGCCGCAGATCTCCACGCAAAAGTCTACAGACGTGGTCATGATTTTGATCTTCATGAGTCCGCCGATCCTGACAGGGCTGGTGATTTGATCTATTCACTGGGCGATCAGTCAATGACCGTACCGCGACCACCGATGCTGGGTAAGCACCAGGTTGATAACCTGGCAGCAGCGCTGACGGCGCTGGTTCTGATGAACCCAGGGTCCATGGAAAAGGGGTGCATGGAAAAGCAGGCTGAGATTGCAGCAGCGATCCAGCAGACCCGGGTAGCGGGTCGTCTTCAGCAAATCCATACAGCTCCGAGAATCCTCGTAGATGTGGGTCATAATACGCTGGCGGCCGAGGCCGTCGCTGAATACTTACATTTGAATAATCAAACAGCTGTCATCTGTGTTCTGTCCATGTTGGCGGACAAACCGGCCGAACCGGTTGCGCTTGCGCTGAATGACGTTTGCGGACACTGGCTATGCGCCGATAGTCCCGGTGAGCGTGGTCAGGCCGGAGCGTTATTGGCCGGTCGGATAAAGGATGTTTTACCATCGGCGCAGGTGAATGCCGTTGAGTCGGTGGGTGCCGCGATGGAAAAAGCATTGTCACTGGCCGGCAAGGATGACACGATCCTGGTTTTTGGCTCGTTTTCAACTGCAGCCGATGCATTTACCTGGCTGCAAAATAGTATAAAATCACCGCAACACTCTAAGCTGGATCAATCCGGCAATCCGGGAAGCATCAATGGATAAAGCACTAAAACAAAGACTGGTTGGGGCAAGCGTGTTGATCATTCTCGCCGTTATCGTATTGCCGATGCTGCTCAGTGGCCGCTCCGATACGCTTAATACCGAGTCCCGTCAGATCGAATTACCTGCCAAACCCGAGGAATTGTCTTTTGAGACCCGGCGTTTCCCCGTCGGGATTCCGGATAAACCGGTATCGGCTGCTGCACAGAAATCCGATCAGCAGGAGATTGATGAAACCCTGTCTTTGCAACAGGAAGAGGAATCTGTCGAGCCACAGCCCAGCGAGGAAAGTCCTGAAGAAAGCACGCTGGCCTTAACGTCCCCGGATGATGCGGCAAATGAATCTGAAAAGCCGGCGACCGATACGGTTGTTGCGCCACCAGCAGTGACGACCGTCATCCTTAACGCGCCGGAAACCTCCGAAATAGTTGAACCGGAACCTGAACCTGTGCGTTCAGAAGATACGCAAGGCCAGGGCCGCTACCTGGTGCAGGTAGCCAGTTTCAGCAGTGAGCAGCGAGCCAATGCGATGGCAGCTGAATTGCGCGCCAAAAACATGCCGGTGGTGATGGATGTCGTGGATCGCACGGCGGGTCGTTTGCATCGTGTCAGGGTCGGACCTTATACCGAACGTTCTGATGCCGATGCCGTGGTCAGGCAGATCAAATCCATTAACAAGGATCTCAGTCCACGTATCATGGATACAAGACCCGGGGATAGTGCTCCGGTTTCCGCGCCCTCCGACCCGCTGGTACGCTGGGTGGTGCAGGTGGGTAGCTATAACAATGCCGCCACGGCTGAATCTGAAGTGGCAAAACTGAGGCTGATTGGCCTGACTGCATTTTCTGAGAAAGTTACCTCGGCGAAAGGGACCGCTTACAAGGTTCGTATCGGCCCGGAGATTAGCCGTGAGAATGCGGTGCAACTGGCAAAAGAGATCAAGGCAAAACACCATATTGATGGTTTCGTAACCACACAGGAATAAGACTCGTGGAGTACTCCGATTATGTCGTTCTTGGAATCATTGCCATCTCCATCCTGGTGGGGGCAATCCGTGGTTTTATCAAAGAGGCATTTTCGCTTGCCGTATGGGCGGCTGCTTTTTTGGTGGCATTTTATTACTCCGGCACACTGGCATTGCAACTTGAAAGCCATATTGAACTACCTTCAGCCCGTACCGCGCTGGCATTTTCAGGCCTTTTCCTGGTTGTGCTGCTTATTGGTGGTCTGCTGACGTTTCTGGTCGGTCAACTGGTTGAAAAGACCGGCTTAAGCGGCACAGATCGACTGCTGGGTGGCGTATTTGGCGGAATCAGGGGTTTGGTCCTGGTGATCGCATTGATGCTGGTAGCGGGCCTGACACCGGTGCCGCAGGATCCCTGGTGGAAAAGTTCACGTTCAATCCAGAGCCTGTTGCCACTGGCGGAATGGTCAGCCCGATTTCTGCCAGATTACATACTTGAATACATGGATATGTCGCCTGAGCCAATTGAGCCCGAATCGGCCGACACTTGAGTGATGGCGCGTGTTAGAATTCGCGCGAAATTCGACCCCTTGCAATACAAAGATTGGGCAATACCAGGATTGGCAATCAGAGGATAATCTGAATGTGTGGAATCATCGGCATAGTCTGCAAGCAGGCGGTTACGCCATCCATCTATGATGCCCTGACCATTTTGCAGCACCGTGGACAGGATGCCGCTGGTATCGCCACGCTCGAGGGTCACAGGTTGCATCTATACAAAGGCAACGGCCTGGTCAGGGACGTATTTCCCCGCACGGAGCTGGAGCGCTTACAGGGTAACACCGGCATTGGTCATGTCCGTTATCCAACTGCAGGCAGTGACAGCCTGGATGAAGCCCAGCCTTTTTATGTCAATTCTCCGTACGGCATCGTGCTGGGCCATAACGGTAACCTGATCAACACCACAGCTTTGAAAAAGGAACTGTTCGACACTGATCGCAGGCACCTGAATACCGAGTCTGATTCAGAAGTGTTGCTGAATGTGTTCGCCCATGAACTGCATGAGCAGGGTGGGAAGGGCATTCAGGCGAAAGAAATTTTTAATGCGGTTGACCGGTTACATCAACGTTGCAAGGGTGCTTATTCTGTAATTGCGCTGATTTCGGGCAAGGGTGTGCTTGGCTTCAGAGACCCTCACGGTATTCGTCCCGCCGTCATTGGCTTTCGCGATACCGACAAAGGCCGGGAATATGCCATCGCTTCAGAAAGTGTCGCGCTGGATGTGTTGGATTTCACTTTGATGCGTGACCTGAAGCCGGGTGAGGCGGTATTTATCACCCTCGATGGTCAGCTGCACAGCCATGAAAGCCCGTATGCCCAACCTGCCTGTCCGTGTATTTTTGAATATGTCTATTTTGCCCGCCCTGATTCCATGCTGGATGATATTTCGGTTTACAAGGCCCGCCTGCGTATGGGGCAGGCGCTGGCACGCAAGATACTGAGGGAATGGCCGGAGCATGATATTGACGTGGTCATCCCGGTACCGGACACCAGTCGAACAGCTGCTTTACCGCTGGCCTATGACCTGGACGTGAAATACCGTGAAGGCTTTATCAAGAATCGCTATATCGGGCGCACATTTATCATGCCCGGGCAGGAAGAGCGTCAACGTTCGGTACGGCAAAAGTTGAACGCGATCGAGCTTGAATTCCGCGATAAGAATGTGCTGCTGGTGGATGACTCAATTGTCAGGGGTACCACCTCCCGCCAGATTATCCAGATGGCGCGGGATGCCGGTGCCAGAAAAGTTTATTTTGCCTCGGCCTCACCACCGGTGCGCTATCCGAATATTTACGGCATTGATATGCCGGCGCCTTCCGAGTTGATCGCCAGCGGGCGGGATGAGAAAGAGATAGAGAAGGAGCTGGGTGCGGACCGCTTGATTTACCAGGGTCTTGATGACCTGATTGATGCTTGCCGGGAAGGTAATGAGAGTATCGAACGCTTTGATACATCCTGTTTTTCCGGTGAGTATGTAACCGGGGTTGAAGCGGGTTACCTGGATGAGTTACAACGCAGACGGTCTGATCAGGCCAAATCGGAAAACCAGCAAAACGCCTCGACCCGCCTGGTGGGATAAATTCACCTTTTATGTTATGGCGGACAGGCCGTTCAGGCCTTATCATGCATATATTAATTAACTATTTGATGAGTGGTCTGATCCCATGACGCGTATTTTCAATTTTTGTGCCGGACCGGCAACCTTACCCCTGCCGGTGCTGGAAAAAGCCCGTGACGAGTTACTTGATTTTAACGGTACCGGTATGTCGGTGATGGAGATCTCCCACCGCAGTGCCGCATTCGATGAAGTGGCGGAAACTTCAGAGGCCTGCCTGCGACGCCTGATGTCCATACCGGACAATTATGCGGTGTTGTTCCTGGCGGGTGGAGCGACGACACAGTTTGCCCAGGTTCCGGTCAACCTCGCTACAGCGGACAGTCCGGGTGCATATATTGTTAACGGTAGCTGGAGCAAAAAGGCATTCGGTACAGCGCAACGCCTGGGCCTCGCGCACCTGGCCGCCAGCTCTGAAGAAAGTGGTTTTAAGTCCATACCTGATCAAGCCGACTGGGATATTGACGAGCGGCATGCTTATGTTCATTACGTCAGTAATGAGACCATATCAGGTGTGCAGTTCAGACAGCCTCCGAATGTCGAGCAACCGCTGGTGGCGGATATGTCTTCGGACATCCTTTCACGCTCCGTTGATGTTTCTGAATTTGGCGTGATCTACGCCGGTGCCCAGAAAAACATTGGCCAGGCCGGTATCACCGTTGTGATTATCAGAAAAGATCTGCTGCATGATCTTCCACCTGTCATTCCCGATCTGCAGTCCTGGAAAATCCAGTCTGAAAAAGGTTCGCGTCTGAACACCCCGGCAACTTTTGCCTGGTATATCGCCGGGCTGGTATTTGACTGGATAGAAAAACAGGGTGGTGTGGAGCGGATGGCTGAACTCAATCAGAACAAGTCAGGCAGGCTTTACCAATACCTGGATCAAAGTGCTTTCTACCTGAACGGTATTCCACCGGAATTCCGCTCTCATATGAATATCCCGTTCCAGATTACAGATGAATCCCTGCACGGAAGGTTTATTGCCGAAGCGGAAGCCGCCGGCCTGAGTAGCC
>Ga0164313_10006489_pt1 | contig 10314 bp, 7 predicted proteins | sample GuaBasSedimGuay4_FD_113735 | JGI IMG/M metagenome (GOLD analysis project Ga0164313, IMG submission 113735) | Subseafloor sediment microbial communities from Guaymas Basin, Gulf of California, Mexico - Guay4, Core 4569-4, 0-3 cm | ecosystem: Environmental > Aquatic > Marine > Hydrothermal vents >...
AGGACGCAACCCCATCCGCTGTTTGAGTTCCTCGAGTTCTTCGACCGGAGGCCGCTCCTCGAGTCTGGGGTCAACTCCATTGCAGATCACATCGATCTTCGAGGGGTCGGCACCAAAGACCTTGATCAAGTCGCGCCGTGAGCTGACCGAAGGAGTGATAACCCGCCGAGCCCGGCGAAGAGTGGCCCTCATGACCAACCGGAGGTATGTCAAAGCAAGTTGAGTCCTCCGTTGCGGGGGATAGTAGAGCTGGATAACGTCGTGAACGGTCGCCACCACCGGACGCCGGATGGCGATGGGTACAACATAGTGGGGCACATGGAGAACATCAATCTTCTCACGCCAAAGAACACCCGGAACACGATAGTGCTCCGCGATCGAATACTCTCTGGCTGACACCGGAATGACCTTGGCCCCCGGCGCCATTCCAGCGACACGGTCTTCGTGCCCCGCCCGGGCCAGTACGGTCAGGGTGACATCCGGTCTGGCGGCAAATCCCCGAAGCAGGCTGCCGACGTACGTCCCAATTCCGTAGTCGGTCAACTTTCGGGCATCAAGCCCAACGGCGAGACCGGCTGACTCCATGGCGGATATCTTAAACTATTCGCGACTGGCGTTGCGACAAAATGAGCTCGGTTTCAGCCGGAGTACACCAGATGGATTCGGCCTGGATGGATAAAGTCCTGATCATCCAGACGCCGTCCCAGGGCAATGATGCCTTCGATCGGACCGTGGAACCGACCTCGGCCGGCCAGAACATACTCATGAACCGGTGAGTACATCTCAGAACCCTCAGCCTCGGAGTCGATCGTCTCTTTGGTCTCATACCCTTCAACAACCACACCCTGAGGCAGTTCGGTTTCGACAACCTCTCGGATGGCAACCCCGTCTGAACGAGAAAAACACTTGAACTCGAAATCGAGTTCGCCATGGTCGATAGACCGACTGCTTTCGATTCTGATGTCGACCAGGGTCGCGGCTTCGACGGCTTCAACCAACGAACCCAGGAAACCCGAAGGGACCACCAAATCAGTCGAGCCATGGGCCCTGGATATCAGGCTTCCGAAGAACCCATCTGTCTTGATATTTTCCCTTGCCGTGGAATAGACCCGCTTCTCACCGGAGGCGAGACGAAATCCCTCGATGAAGGCCTTGACCTCATCGGCCGAACCGTGCAATTCCAGGTGGACAAAAGTCTCGTTATCCATCATAACCTCCCAGGCATCAAAAATAGAGAAACGACACGAGGACGAAAACCGGTACCAGGAACAGCATCGACCAGCGGAACAAGTAACCGAAGAAGCTCGGCATTTCAATACCGCTTTCTTCCGCAATCGACTTGACCATGAAATTGGGGGCGTTGCCGATGTAGGTCATCGCACCCATAAATACGGCACCGGTCGAAATCGCCGTCAAAAAGATCTCATGTTCCGCGATGATCCTGTGGATGACCTCAGGCTCCGGAATGCCAGGGAACAGCATGCCCTCGGCCGTCGTCAAAAAGGTCAGGTAGGTCGGGGCGTTGTCAAGGAACGACGACAATGCGCCGGTCACCCAGAAGAAGTGCCAGGGCTCTGTCACCGCCCTGACCAGTCCCGCCAGCGCTCCATGTTCGCCGGCCTTGAGAATCGCCAAGGCCGGAATGATGGTCATGAAGATACCGGCAAAAAGGTAGGCAACCTCGAGAATCGGGAACCAACTGAATCCGTTGGCCTCGCGAGTTGGTTTGGCTGTTGTCCACATCGAGAGCAGGCCCATGATGATGAGCAAACCATCCCTGATCAGGTTCTGAATCTGCTGATGAACTCCGAAGATTGTGACTTCACCCGCATGCCAGGTGCCGCTGAGGATCACACCGCCGAGAATGCCTCCCAGGAACAGGAGATTGTGAAGGCCCTCGATGCCCAACCGCCCTTCACTCTGATCGATCTGGCGGCCGGCCTCGGTCTCCCGTCGCCAGTACATTAGATCCAGGAAAAAATAGGTCACCAGAAGAATGCCCGCAACCAGACTCATCGGCCCGATCAGGCTGAGGGTCCAAAAGAAGGGAACCCCGTGCAAAAAGCCCAAGAACAACGGCGGGTCGCCCAGTGGCGTCAGGGAGCCGCCGATGTTGGCCACCAAGAAGATAAAGAAGACCACCGTGTGGACCTTGTTGGCGCGACGGGCGTTGGCCCTGAGAATCGGCCGGATCAACAGCATGGCGGCCCCGGTCGTGCCAACCCACGACGCGATGACTGTGCCGATCAGCAGAAGCAGAGTATTGACCATCGGCGTCCCGGCCAGTGAACCCTTGATCCTGATACCACCCGCAACAGTGAACAAAGCCCACAACAGAATAATGAACGGGATGTAATCGATCACATAAATGTGCATGATTTCGTGCATCGCCTGGTGACCGTATGCCCAGAGGAAGGGTACGGCGAACACCACCGCCCACAGAGCGGAGATCTTCGGAAAGTGATGGTGCCAAAAATGCGGCGCCACCAACGGGAAGACCGCGATCGACAGCAGGATCCCGACAAATGGGATGATTGACCACAGGGGCAACACCGCCCCGAGGTCCAAAGCGCCGTGCCCATCGGCAACTGCTTCATGATCCTGGCCGGCTGCCGCCCCAACCGAAACACTGGGCTCTGAGCCGTGCTCCTGCTGCGCACCGACGGCCGAAACCATCGACAACCCGGTCATCACCATCAAAATTACGACAATCATGCCGCGCTGCCTCAATGCCATGACGCCTCCTCCTCGAACTCACCGTTTCCATTAGAAACTCGGGAGCCGCACCGTCTCATTGAGACGGCGGCGATACCTTAACACTGATAGTCACTCATCCAAGAACAACTTCGGAATATTGAAGAATTTGAGGATGCGTGGCTGTCAGGGTTTTCTCTTGCCATGTTCAGGATCATCCGGGCGGGGATAAACCCCGCCCCTACTGTAGCTGTTGTAGTGGAGGGGTTTATCCCCTCCTTGTTTTTCTTTTCCTATCTTTTCGTGCCTTCTGGTGGCTATTCTTTTTGTGGCTTCTTGCAAAAGGCCGCACTAAAATATCAAAGGGAGGGCGACATGCGAAAACAGGGGTATTTTCTGGCCGGAGAATGGTCAACAGACGGCGACAACCTTGAAATTCGCTCCCCATTCGACGGCACTGTCGTAGCCAATGTCACTCGGGGTGGCCCCGAGGTCCTCGAAAAAGCAACCGCCGCCGCTGACCGGGCATCCCGCCGCATGGCTCGACTGACCCCAGCCGAACGGGGGGGCATCCTGAGGAGGGCCGCCACCTTGATCGGCGAACAGAAGAACGAATTGGCCGCTGCCATCTCCGAAGAAGCCGGAAAACCGATCAGCCTGGCACGGGTGGAAACCGAACGGTCGATCGACACCTTCACCGAAGCCGCATCAGTCGCCGATCACCCCGAAGTCACTGCCCAGGACCTCGGCGGATACGCCTCGGCAGCGGACCGCCTGGCCCTTGTGCGACGGTTTCCCATCGGCCCCGTCCTGGCGATCACACCCTTCAACTTTCCACTCAACCTGGTAGCCCACAAACTGGCCCCCGCCGTTGCCGCAGGGTGCCCGGTCGTTCTCAAGCCGGCCTCCCAGACACCCGGTCCGGCCCTGCTGCTGGCAGACATTCTTCACCGCGCAGGCTTGCCCCCTGGGGGCCTCTCGGTCATTCCCTCTCGCGGCGCAGATGCCCAGGTCCTGGCGGAGAACGACCGCTTCCGCCTGCTGACCTTCACCGGTTCGATGGATGTCGGCTGGAAACTCAAACGACTGGCATCAAAACGACGGGTGGCCCTGGAACTCGGCGGCAACGCCGCCGTCATCGTCGATCACGACACACCCGACCTCGAGAAAGTAGCCGCACGGATCGCCGGTGCCGCCTTCGGTTACGCCGGCCAGAGCTGCATCTCGGTGCAGCGCATCATCGCCCACGAGGACATTTACATGCAGCTTCGGCGGCTCTTGAAACACGCCGCCGAAAATCTGCCAACCGGCAACCCTGCGGACGAAGCGACCATCTGCGGACCACTGATTGACCAGGCCAATGCCGACAGGGTCGAGGACTGGATTCACAGGGCCACGGAGGCCGGCGGGCGCTTGGTCTGCGGTAGCCGGCGCTCGGGCTCGCTGATTGCACCGACCCTGCTCGAAGAAGTTCCGCACGAGCAGCCGGTTGTCTCCGACGAGGTCTTCGGCCCCGTCGCCGTCCTCGACCCCTTCGAGGACTTCTCTCAGGCCCTCAATATGGTCAACGATTCCCGCTATGGACTGCAGGCCGGCATCTTCACCTGCGATATAACCAAGATTCAGATGGCTTGGGAGACGATAGAAGTCGGCGGCATCATCCAGGGCGACGTGCCTACCTGGCGCTCCGACCCCATGCCCTACGGCGGCGTCAAGGATTCAGGAACCGGTCGCGAGGGTCCGCTTCACACCTACCGTGAAATGACCGAGGAGCGGCTTCTGGTGATTAAACGCTAGGAAGCTGGGAGGCTGGGAGGCTGGGAAGCACGTCGGGAGCGCACGGCTCTGTTGAACAATGTGACGATGGAATTGTTGTGACCGAAACCAACAAAAACAGACGATCTGGCACCCTTGCGTCCTAGCATTCTGGCGTCCTAGCGTCCCAGCATTCTTCTCAGCCTTCGATTTCGAGCCTGGCTTCCAGGGCATCACAGACAATATCGATCACCTCGAGCCGGGCGTATTTCTTGGAGTTGGCCTCGATCAGATGCCAGGGGGCGATGACGGTGGAGGTCCGCTCGACCATCTCGTGAACTGCCTGGTCGTAGTCGGCCCACTTTTCACGGTTGCGCCAGTCCTCGTCGGTCAGCTTCCATGCCTTGAACGGGATCTCCTTGCGCCGCTCGAAACGGGACAGTTGCTCTTCAGGCGTGATGTGCATCCAGAATTTCGCAATGATGATGCCCGCCTCGGTCAATTGTCGTTCAAAATCATTGATCTCGGTGTAGGCACGCCGCCATTCGGCCTCGGTGGCAAACCCCTCGACCCGCTCGACCAGGACCCTGCCATACCAGGATCGGTCGTAGATCGTCACCCGGCCCGCACGCCCAAGATGACGCCAGAAGCGCCACAGGTAGTTGCGGGCATTTTCTTCGTCAGTCGGCGCCGCAATGGGGATCACCTGGTAGTCCCGGGCATCCATCGCGGCGGTCATGCGCCGAATGACACCGCCTTTTCCAGCGGCATCCCATCCCTCGAAGACCAACACCATCGAATGCTTGCCATCCCGAGCCGCCCGATAGAGGGTGTTGAGCCTCGCCTGGGCTTGGGGAAGTCGATCGTCATAGTCCTTTCCAGAGACGCTTTTGCTCATATCGAGACCGTCGAGGACTGTCCTTCGGCGGGCGGTCTTCAAGGCATCCGCCATCATGCCCTCATCGAGGTCTGCCGCCAGGCCCACGTCGGCACCAACCCGTCGTTCCGCCATTCGTCGTTGTACTGCGTCCCTCAAAATCGAAGCAACCGTCAGCGACCTGTAGCGGGCATCCTCTCCCTCGACGATCTTCCATGGTGCGAAGGGCTGGCTGGTTCGCATGATCAACTGCTCGGCCACCTCGACGAAACTGTCGTACTTTTCGTAATGCTCCCAGTCCGTCGGGGTAACGCGCCAATTCTGAAGCGGATCGTTCTCCAGTGCCTTAAGACGACGCTGTTGGGCCTTCCTCCCCAGGTGCATCCAGAATTTGAGAATCAGGGCGCCATCATTCGCAAGGAGCTTTTCGAAACCCAGAATCTGATCCAGCCGTTCGTTGAAAGCGCCGTCGTCGATCTTCCCGTAAACCCGCTCCAGGAGCGGGCGCGAGTACCACGCACTCAAGAACATGCCGACAGTCCCCCGAGGAGGCAGATCACGCCAATAGCGCCAGAACGGTGGCCGGTCCCGCTCCTCATCTGACAATTCCCCGTAGGCGCGGGTCTCCATCCACCGGGGGTCCATCCACTCGTTGAGCAGATTGACAGTGGCGCCCTTGCCGGCGCCGTCGACTCCAGAAAACAGAACCAGGACCGGAAAATCTGCTTTCCGGAGTTGCTGCTGCAGCATGATCAACTCGGTGCGGAGTTCCGGCTCGACCTTGCGGTATTCTTCCTTGGAGACCTTTCGACCCAACTCGGCAGTTTCGAACATTCCTAAGAATACTCAATTCTCGGTGAGTTGAGAAGTCGGTCGCCTTCGAAGCTCGGTAACGAATGCACGAACGGAGTCATGCGCTCCCCTCGTGCGTCCCTGCGTCACAGCCTCCTGGCGTTCTAGCCTCCCAGCGTTCCAGCCAACCGAATCCGGTTTTTCCGGATTCGGTACTATAGCTCTGTGATCAGCATCTCAATCTCCGTCCTGGCCCTCCTGCTGGCTCTGTTTCTTCGAACGGGTCGTGCGCCCACCATGAAGCCATTGGCCCTGCCTCTGCTGCTGACGGCTTGCGCCGCCATGGGGACCGCACTGACCGACGTCCTCAGCGCCGGCGACCCCTGGGATTCCTGGGCGAGAATGACTCTGGTCGCCGCAGTGGGCATCCTGAGCGCTCGCGCCGGCCTGCTGGTCTTCTTCGACTGGGCTCTCGAACGTCGAATGGGAATCACGGCGCCTCAGCTGATTCGCGACGTCACCGCTCTCATCGTCTACCTGACCCTGACCGTTGTGTTGCTTAGAACCATGGGAGTCGAGGTCACCGGCCTGATCGCAACCTCGGCCGTCCTGACGGTCGTCATCGGCCTGGCCTTCCAGCAAACCCTGGGCAATCTCCTGGCCGGCTTGGCCCTGGCTTGGGAACAGCGACTGCCCGATGGTTCCTGGATCGAGATTGAAGGCCAGGTTGCCCAAATCGAAGAGTCAGGGTGGCGTTCCATGCTGGTCCGCACCCGATTGGGCGACCGAGTTCTCATTCCGAATGCAGACGTCGCAGCCGCTCGGGTCGCCCTGCTCAGCGGTGGAGGACGGCCGGTCGCGGTCCCGGTTCGACTCGGACTCTCCTACGGTGTACCTCCGGATATGGCCAAAGAGGTGCTCTTTGGGGTCGGCCTCGATACCCCAGATGTCCTGCAGGATCCGCCCCCAACGATCCTTACGACAGAGTTCGCAGACTCATCCGTCATGTACGAGTGCAGGTTATGGACCCGGGTGCCCTGGTACCGGGTCAATATCACCGACGCCTTCCTGACCAGAGCCCATGCTGCTCTCGCCCGTGACGGCATGGAAATTCCATTTCCCCAGCGGACCCTTCACCGGCCTCGTCCCCGCCAAGATCCTGATTCACAGGCGAGGAGACTGGAGCACCTGGGCCGAGCCTGGCTGTTTTCGGGCATCCCTGTGTCGGCCCTGGAAACCGTTGCCGAACACACCAGGATTCTCCGCTTCGCTCCCGGTGAGGCGGTCGTGCGTGAGGGTGATGTCTCCGACGCCCTGTTCCTGGTCGTTTCCGGAGAGGCCGTGATCCGTGTCGGCGCCCGAGACGTCTCGAAAATCCATCCCACCGAGATCTTCGGCGAAGGCGCCTTCCTGACGGGTAACCCCAGGGCTGCTACCGTCAGGGCCGCCAAACACCCACTCGAAGTCATTCAGATCAGCAAGGCGGCCCTGGGCACCCTCCTAGAACAGCACCCAGAACTGACCGATAAGCTGGCACAGAGATTCGCCGAACGACAGTTGGAAGGAGAGACCATTCTGGACGAGAGTGGCGCCATCGTCAGTCCCCAAGGGCTGGTTGCTCAGTTGCGTCGCACCCTCTCCCGGTTGGTCGGCGGGTGAAGGCAGAGGAGATCCGGCTCTACGCCCACCGTGGGGCCTGCCTCCGATGCCCCGAAAACAGCCTTGAGGCCTTTGAACTGGCCCTGACCCACGGTGCGAATGCCCTGGAAATGGACGTTCACGCAACCTCGGACGGCCATTTCGTCGTCGCCCATGACGCTGACGGCGCCCGCCTGGCGGGCGATGCCCGGCCGATACAGTCTTTGCCTCTCGAGGCCGTCCGCGAGTGGCGCCTTGACGGTCACGCCCAGGTGCCCACCCTGGATGAGATCCTCGAAGCCTTCCCCGGAACGCCGATGAGCATCGACCTCAAACCGCGGAGACCTCAGTTGGTTCAGCCCTTCCTCGACACCCTGAAACAATGGGACGCTGAAGAATGGGTGACGGTGGCCAGCTTTCACCACGATGTCATGCTCGAAGTCCACCGCTCAGGGTGGATGGGCCGAACGGCCCTCAGCCGATTGGAGGTCGCCTGGTTGCGCCTCCTGCCCGAAAAGATCAGCGGGCGTTTGATCCGGGGCCACTCCGCCCAGATTCCCCCATCGGCTGGACCGCTTCGGTTGGACAGGTCGACCTTCATCGACCGTTGCCACCGACTGGGTCTGAGGTCTGACTACTGGGTCATCAACGATCCCTCAGAAGCCGACCGATTGCTCGAATTGGGCGCCACCGGTGTGATGAGCGATGACCCCGAACGCATCGCCTCGGTCGTCGCTGCCCACCAGAAAAAGAGGGACCGATGACAGTTCGATGGTGGGCCAAGGCCCACCCTACCCCTGCCCGCTTGTCCCTGGTTTCGAAGCGCTCCCGAAGGCCGGGGATGAATACCTATGAACAGTAAACCCAAAAAACCCCGCGGATGCGGTTGCTGCGGCGGATGTCAAGGATGTCTTCTGGCCGTCGCACTGATTCTGTGGGTAACGGTCATGCTGTGGCAAAGCCACAAAAGACTCCCTGACGGCCTGAGCATGGAGGGTGAGGCCGTCGCCGTCTCGGCGTCCGGTATCAACGTCCTGGCCGATGTGACGGCCATCGACGGTCAGGGAAAACCCGTAACCACCCAAACGATCTTCGACCGCATGCTGGCCCGTATCGGCGCAGCTCGTGAACTGGTGCTCCTTGACAACTTTTTCTTCAACAACATCACCGGCACCGACGGCGCCCCCCACCGCACCCTGAGTTCCCAACTGAGCGATGCCCTGATCTCGGCCAGGGACCACCACCCCGGCATGCCGGTCGTCGTCATCACCGACCCGATCAACACAGTCTATGGCGGCAACCAACCACCCCACCTTCAAGCTCTGCGGCAAGGTGGCGTCACCCTCGTCATGACAGACCTCAAGAGACTCCGAGACTCCAACCCCGCCTACTCTGCCTGGTGGCGCATGGGACCTCGATGGCTGGGCCATCCAGAACCCGGTGGCCATTTCCCCAACCCCTTCAGCGCAGAAGGACCCCGGGTCGGTTTCCGTTCCTGGCTCTCGTTACTCAACTTCAAGGCCAATCACCGCAAGGTCCTTCTGACCGATGACGGCAATGGAGACTGGGGAGTGATTGTCGGCTCCCTCAACGCCCACGACGGGTCATCAAGGCACAGCAACCTGGCATTGGAGATCACATCAACGGCCCTGGCACGGCAGGTGTGGACATCCGAGGCCGCCGTCATCACGATGTCCGGCGCCGAGGTCCCCGCCTCACCGGTGCCGAATACACCAGAAACAACCGAAGGCGCACCCTGTGAAGTCGGCCTCCTGACTGAAAGCGCCATCCTCGATGCCATCCTGGTTGAATTGGGCCATGCCGCCCAGGGTGACACCATCAACGGCGCCTTCTTCTATCTGTCCCACCGGGGGATTCGCCGAGCGCTGATCGAGGCAGCCGGCCGGGGCGCCACGATCCGCCTGATCCTCGACCCCTCAAAGGACGCCTTCGGTCGCACGAAGAACGGCATCCCCAACCGCCAGGCAGCGCTGGATCTGATGACCCACGGCCAGGGCCGGATCACCGTACGCTGGTACGACACCCACGGCGAACAGTTCCATCCAAAAATGATCGTCATCCGCAATGCCCTCGAGAGCACGGCCATCATGGGCTCAGCCAACATGACCCGCCGAAACCTCGACGATTACAATCTCGAAACCGACGTCAGGCTCTCCTGCCCGATCGGCAGTGCACCAGACGCCGAACTCCAGCAATGGTTCGACCGTCTCTGGTTCAACGATGGCCTGCACGCCACGGTGGATTTCGAAGCGTACGAGGACAGCTCACTGCTTCGACGAGTGCAGGCTGACCTCCAGGAACGTACGGGGATGGGGACGTTCTAGCGCAATTCGTCGAACGAATTGCATGGAGCCCTTTCGGGGCTGGTGGAGGGCTTGACGCCGGCGTGCAGACCCGAGAGCGCCCAACACGTTAAATCGGGACGTGCCAATATGTAGCGAGGCCGATTATGTTGAGTTGGCCCTCCAAGTAGCTGAATTTCAGGAAGTTGACATTGCAACACTCCACATAATGTGGGTTCATTTCTCCTCAAGCCG
>Ga0164313_10006490_pt1 | contig 10314 bp, 11 predicted proteins | sample GuaBasSedimGuay4_FD_113735 | JGI IMG/M metagenome (GOLD analysis project Ga0164313, IMG submission 113735) | Subseafloor sediment microbial communities from Guaymas Basin, Gulf of California, Mexico - Guay4, Core 4569-4, 0-3 cm | ecosystem: Environmental > Aquatic > Marine > Hydrothermal vents...
AAGTGCCGCAGTAGTCGTGCTACTGGTCGGCTATTTAATTAGATAACTTTTAACGGGAACAAATATGAAAAACAAATTTCGATATTTTTTTGATCGAAACAACAAAATTCTCTACGGCTTGCTGGTACTTTTTAGTTTTGATTTGCAAGCTGCTCTTCCGACACCCGTGGCTCCAAGTACATCACCTGCTGCAGGTGACTGGTTGGCATTGATTGAAGGCTACGTAAAAGACTCAGGATTAGTCTTGGGATTAACCATTGCAGTAGTCGCTTTTTTATGGATTGCCTGGATTACTATTTCTAAATTTAATGAAGCACGGGCAGGACGTGCAGAGTGGGGTGAAGTGGGGCTTACAGCAGTGGTAGCAACAGGTGTGATGATTTTTATCAGTTTTCTTCTTACCGAAGCATCTACAACCATCTAATGCAAAACAGCGAGACAGAAACCCTGGCTGACCGGCTCAATCAAGAGCCTGTCATTTTTAGAGGGAGTACCAATTCAGAACTGGGCATTATTTTGTTATGCGCGGTTGTTTTCTGGGTTCCCTTTGGATTTATCGTCGGTGCTTTATTTGGTGCAGTGGTTATGGGGCTTGGGATTTCATCATTAGGTGTGTTGATAACAATAGTTGTAGGTTCTACTGTCTTTCAGCGTATTAAACGCGGTAAGCCAGATAATTATTACCAGCATCAAGTGATTATTAAGCTTGACCAGTTAAAACTGCGCAAGTCCAGCTTGATATTGACCAGTGGTAATTGGGATTTGGGGCGAACTGAGTTACACAAAATGAAGCAATCAACGCCATGAAATATGCCGATCTAAACAGTAGTCTTGAGGCACATATCACAACATTAAGAGTGGTGATAGGCGTACTCACTCTGATTAATTTTTCCTTATGGTACGGATGGAATCAGTCAAAAAATGATATTCGGATTCATATTCCACCCGATATTCGTTCAGGTGCGGTACTAAAGGCCGATGAAGTAACCCCAGCCAATGTCTATGCTTTTGCCAGCTACATTTTTCAGCAGCTCAATCATTGGGAAAGAAATGGCGAAAAAGATTATGGTCTGCAGATTTTTATGATGTCTGCCTATTTAACGCCTGATTTTACAGAATTTTTAACAAACGACCTTGATATTCGGGGTCGTGGAGGTGAATTAGCTGGGAGAGTTCGGAGTATTCAAACTATTCCTGGTCATGGCTACGAAGAGCGAAGGGTAGACGTGCTTGATAGTAATACCTGGATTATCTGGCTGGATTTTAGCATTCAAGAGTCATTTCGTGGCATGAATGTAAAACGAGTCAATGTGCGTTACCCACTTCGGGTCGTGAGATATAACGTAAACCCTGAAACCAACCCGTGGGGGTTGGCGCTGGATGGCTATGGTAAACAAGGGCCGACAAAATTGAGTGACGTTGATTTGTCTTTAAGCAAAGAAAACAACACGCAAACTAACAAGACCGCAATGGTTAAGAAAAAGGGTGAATAGGATGCAGCTGACACATTTTTTTATCGTGGTTTTGCTTCTGACCAGCAGTTTTATCAGTCATGCAAACGAGTCTGTAGAACGTTTGTTCTGGGATAAAGTGCCTTTACGCATTACTTTGCCGGTGGGTAAAGAACGTCTGGTGACATTTCCTGCCGCAGTGCGATTAGGTATACCTGGTAAATTATCCGCAAAACTGCGTTCTCAAAGTAACCAGGGAACGGTTTACTGGTTAGCAAATGAAGCCTTTGATACACAGCGTATTGAAGTAAGAGAAGTAAATAGTCAACAAATATATCTAATTGACTTGAAGGCGACTAAACAAGCACAGTCAGTATCCCCCATAGAAGTGATTGTTAAACAAGACAGCAAAGCTCAGAAACAAGACAGCAAAATCGCACGAAAAAATAGAAAAATTGGCTATGCAGCCTTGACACGTTTTGCCGCTCAACAACTCTATGCACCTGCCAGATTGTTAAAACCACTATTCGGTATACATCGTGTGTCGGTTTCAAGGCAAACCACAACGTATTTAGTCAAAGGAGAAATGATAAAGGCAACACCGCTGGCAAGCTGGCAGAGTGGTTCATTTTATGTCACCGCGATTGAATTAGTAAACGCCTCCAAGCAATTTATTATGCTTGATCCCAGAAAGATTCGTGGTGAATGGCGTACTGCAACCTTTCAACACAGTCGTCTTCATCCTACTGGTTCTGAGGCGGATAGCACAACACTGTATCTAATTTCTGACCGACCCTTTCACGAGAAGATGATATGAGTTCAAACAAGGTACTTCCCATTGTTGCTGGACTGGTATTACTGATGCTTATCTTTGTTGGAGTTAAATCCTGTAGCCAGGATAACACAACGGCATCACGGCTATCAGCTGTGCCTGTACCTGGCTCACCCGATGCGGATTCAACCAACGATACCATTCGTACCTTAACTGCAGAAGTTGCCAATATCCGAAGTGAAAGTAAAAAACTGACCCAGCAAAATGAATCGTTATTAAAACAAGGTAATGATATTGAGGCACGGGTTAAATCACAATTATTTGAAGAGTTACGTAAAGAAAATGCAGGGAAAGAATCCTCAGTTATCACTCAATTGACTGAGCAATTGAATTTTTTTAGAACACGTTTGGATGAAATTAATAGTGAACAAAACCAGCTTTCAGAACAAGGTGGCAGTGATATTCCTATAGGGTTTGGGATAAATCCACAAGATGAGCTTGCCGCTGCTTTGCCAGATATAGTCTGGGTTGAACCTTTGGGTCGAGAAGCCAATGTACACGGACAAAAAACAGCATCAACTACCAGCCGCACCGCTCTTTATAACGGAGGCAGTTTACTACAGACAACTAACAATACTGAGAATAGCAAAACCGAGAATCTAATACGGAGAATGGTAAACCCAAAAATCAAAGATAAACCTGCTTACACCATACCCAGAAATTCAACCTTGATTGGTTCCACGGGAATGACGGCATTGATTGGGAGAATTCCAGCAGGGGGAACCATTGAAGATGCGTTTCCATTTAAAGTCATCGTCGGAAAAGATAATCTGGCTGCCAATGCGATCACTATGCCTGGGCTTGATGGCATGATTTTCAGTGGTAAGGCTACAGGTGATTGGGCGTTATCATGCGTCAGAGGTCAATTGAATTCAGTGACCTATGTGTTTTCTGATGGCACGATTAGAACATTATCCTCTGATGAAACAGGGGGAAGTAATAATAAATTACAGCAAGCAGGCAGTGGCGCAGAACGATCACTGGGCTGGATTTCAGATAGACGAGGCATTCCTTGTGTGACGGGTACTCGCATTAGTAATGCGATGAACTATTTATCGGGGCGGGTATTGGCTTCTGCAGCAGAAGCTGCAGCTGGAGCCTTTAGTCAAAATGAAGTTACCAATACCGTATCAGCTCTAGGGGGTGTTGCCACATCTGTTATTACAGGGGATGCAGCAAAATTTGCTGCAGGAAAAGCATTATCGGGCGGTGCTTCAGAAATCAGTGAGTATTTGCGAGAACGACAGGCGCAATCTTTTGATGCTATTTATGTCGATACCGGGGCAGAACTTGCTATCCATATAGATATTGAACTACCTATTGATTATGAACAAGATGGGAGAAAAACCAGTTATGACACTACAGAAAATACTGAATTCAGTGTTCTTGATTAGCCTTTTTGGACTGATGAGTGGCTGTGCAACGGGCAGTAAAGATTCAATACTGCCTCAGGTTGGTTCGACTATGAAAGAGGTTTACGATGGACATTTTAATGGCACTTCGCAACATAGAAAAGAGTTGAACAGCCCCTTAAACAAAATTTCCAGTTCTGCGACAAAAGACCGACAGAGTACTGATAACAACCAAAACAGAGACGCTGATTACAGCAGCTATACACGAAATTCTCATAATGAAATACAACAAATTTTCCCTCGTTTGAGAAACCAAACACTGGTGATGTATATATTTCCGCATTTAAGTGAAGGAGAGCGCTTACCGATACCTGGATATTCAACGGCTTTTCCACTGTTTATCCATCCAGAATACGCGTTACCGGGCGAACTAGAGGAAGGCTACTAATGGAACTTTTTCCGTCATCCAGAAAAAAAGTGGATGTGACAACACTTCATCGCAGGGAAACAGACAGGGCACCCACTCAGAAGCGAATGCGTAAGTTATACGAACGCCCCTCCTCTTTTACCAATTTATTGCCCTGGATGGAGTACAGTGCAGAAAGTCAGTGTTTTTTATTGGATGATGGATATAGCGTGGGGGCATTGTTCAGAATTAGCACTGCAGGAGCTGAAGCACGAACAGCATCTTATCTGGCAGATTTGCGCGATAAACTTCAAACAGTCTTAACCTCATTACCAGAAGAAATGGATAGCCCTTGGATATTGCAGATTTATTTGCAAGATGAAGCCGATTTATCCTCAGTGGTTGAACAGGTTAGAGATTATATTCATCCACGAGCAAAAGATAGTGAATTTACCGAAGCCTATTTGGGTATTTTAGAGCAGCATATGAAATCAATTTCGCGTAGTGGTGGGTTGTTTGTCGATAAAACAGTTACTGGCAGTGCCTGGCGTGGTCAAAAACGAGTGGTAAGAGCCACCTTGTATCGCCGCAGAAAACACAAGAAAGTGGCTTATGATTATTACCATATCACACCCGAAGAAGAATTAAACGATGTTGCACTCAAACTACAGACATCTTTACTCACGGCAGGTATTCAATCGACTCGCTGTGGTGGTCAAGAACTGTATGAATGGATGTTTCGCTGGTTCAACCCCAATCCAGAAACAACTGAAGGTGATACGGGGGCATTGCTAAAAAATACACCTTACCCAGGGGATGAGGATATGCCCTTTGGTTTTGCCTTTGCAGAATCATTAATGCTGGGAATGCCACACTCTGATAAGGAAAGAGGCATCTGGTGGTTCGATCAACTTCCACATAAAACCATTACTGTTCAATCACTAAGGCGGATACCGGATATAGGTCTGTTTGGTGCCGAACGTAAAGTGGGGGAACATATTTATGCAGTATTCGACCGAATGCCTGAAAATACCGTGCTCTCAATGACTATTGTTATCAAAGCGCAAGATGAAATAAAAAATCATTTAGGTCTGGTACAAAAAGGATCGGTAGGCGACTATCCAGAAGCCAGACTTGCTGCCAGTGATGCTGAAAAAGCGGTGATGGAAATCGCCAAAGGCAATAAATTATTCCCTGTACAGATTGCTTTTTATGTTCGAGGTGAGGATGAACCCGATTTACATCGAAAGATAAATGAACTGACCTCATTACTGTTATCCAACAATATTCAGCCAATCATGGAACGGGATGACTTGATTGCTCTGGATAGCTATATTAGAAACCTGCCCATGGGGTACCTCTATGAACATGACAAACGAGATTCCCGTCGTTCACGGCTTATCTTTTCAAGTCACACAGCAAATCTGGCTCCCGTCTATGGTCGCTCAACAGGAACTGGACACCCAGGTTTATTATTTTTTAATCGGGGTGCAGAACCTCTGGTTTTTGATCCGTTAAATTTTAATGATCGCAAGAAAAATGCACATGCATTAATTATCGGGCCTACTGGGGCAGGAAAATCCGCCACTCTGGTTTATCTAATTATGCAAATGCTGGCGATTTATCGTCCACGCATTTTTATTATTGAAGTCGGAAATTCATTTAGCTTACTGGGACAGTATCTAAATTCAAAGGGTATTAGTGTCAATCAGGTCACGATGGCTCCTAATGAAGACGTAAGCCTTCCTCCCTTTAGTGAAGCGTTGAAATTACTGGATGACTATAACAAAAAAGGCATGGCAACAGAGATTGTTGATGACGATGCACTTAATGCATCCATAACTGAGGAAGATATTGATATAGAGGACGAAGAGTCACGGGATTTATTAGGAGAAATGGAAATTGCAGCACGTATTATGATTACAGGCGGAGATCCTCGTGAAGATGACCGTATGACGCGTGCTGACAGATTAATGATTCGTAACGCTATTTTATTAGCTGCTAAAACAGTTTTTAATGCAGGGCGTGAGCAGGTGTTAACCGAAGATGTGGCCAATGCTTTACGAAATCTGCCTGAACTAACTGAAAAACGTCAAGAACGTGCTATCGATATGGCGGATAGCATGAGCCTGTTTTGTGATGGGTTACCTGGTCATTTTTTTAATCGCCCTGGTACTCGATGGCCAGATGTGGATGTCACAATTACCGACATGGCAATTTTAGCTCGTGAAGGCTATGAAGACCAATTGACGGTGGCTTATATTGGCTTAATGAATCATATTCATGATTTGGTTGAGAAACATCAAAACACAGATCGTCCCACCATTGTGATTACAGATGAAGGACATATTATCACCACCAACCCTTTATTGGCTCCCTATGTGATTAAAATCGTCAAGATGTGGCGAAAACTGGGGGCATGGTTCTGGATAGCGACTCAAAACCTGGAAGATTTTCCCGATGCCAGTAAGAAAATGCTCAATATGTTGGAATGGTGGATGTGTTTGGTGATGCCTAAAGAAGAAGTTGAGCAAATTGCAAGATTTAAGGATTTATCCGAAGAAGAGAAAACCATGCTGTTGGCAGCCAGAAAATCACCTAAACAATATACCGAAGGTGTGGTGTTGACGGATGAGTTATCCATGTTATTTAGAAATGTTCCTCCACCACTTGCTCTTGCGTTAGCTATGACTGAGAAAGATGAGAAAGCCAGGCGACATGAATTAATGAGAAAGTATCACTGCACAGAACTTGAAGCCGTTGAACATGTAGCCAGAGAAATAAGTGAAAACAGAGAGGCGTTGGTGTAATTATGCGTCTTTATTGTTTATTAATGTGTCTGGGATTGTTTTTTTCTTTGACGGCAAATGCCAACCGGAATCTTAATGAAGTACCTTATATAGAAGTCATCACCAGTGATGCCTATCCTGTATCAGGGCTTAATCAAATACAAAAAAATGGGATTGCAGTCAGGCTTTACAATTTGGATGACGGAAAGCGCATGGTCTCACAATTAGAAGCTAATTTACCCAAGAGCGAACAGGCAGCAAAAAAAGCCATGGCGTTGCGAATAAAGAAAATTGGTGACCACGCACTGAAAAAAAAGTTTTCTGATGCCTTTCAAGCCATCATTATTGGAACCCAATATGGAGTAACTCGCCATCCTGCTGTGGTGTTTAATCATGGGCAGGCCGTTGTATATGGTGTTACTGATCTTACTCGTGCTTTAACACTCTATCGACACTGGACGGTATCGAAATGAAGTGGGTTGGTAAAACCACAAACAGTCGATTAAAGACGCTACTCTTGTGCCTTATTTTACTGAGCTTTCCTGCTAGAGCTGTCAATAACTGCCTTCAATTCACGGTGGTTGGTATTTGCTATTGGTATTATTACTATGGCAGTGAAACAACCATTCTGTACGGACATTTTAATCCAGATGTCATTGTCGATATTACAAATCCTCAAGGGGTAGACAGAGTTGAAGCGGCCTATAGAACAGATTCTCAGGATCGCAATCATAATAATTTAATCTACCAAGATGCCAGTAGTTATGGTCATCCTTTAACGGGCCAGATTTATTGCCCCTCTAACACAGATGCACTCAGCCCTTATTTTTGGTCAAAACTAGATAAGCCCTCCTGGCGATGGGGTGGGCTCGATATGTTCACGGCTGCGGCATGGATTCCTGGTTTACGGGAAATAGGTAACTTTCCATTAAATACCTGGGGTGCAGTGTATCCACGAACAGGTTGGACGATTCAGCATTCAGAACCTAAATCGTCAGGAATAGTTGCTCAGCGAGTAGGCGACATTATAACCAGAGAAAGCCAGCCCCATATTTATAGAAGCATACTGGGAGACAGTGTATTTGTTGAAGATGAAAAAATAACCTGGTCCCCCGACAGTCTGGATGAAAATACCAGCGAGAATGGCTGGTGGCAGATTACTCAATTGGAATCAAGTTCTGGCGGTTCTGCTCTGGAATGCTTGATTTTTGGTGAGAATGATACAGCATCGAGCAAAGGATGGGGCGGTGGCAAAGTTCAAAAAGATGGAGAATACCGATATACCTTGTGGCGGCCTTATACCTGCTGTGAAGTGGGCACTGGTGTGTTAATTAAAATCCCTGTGAATCCTTTCCCAAATCCCATCATAACCAATTAAATGATGACTAAGAAAATAATTAGACAGTTTTTCATTATCTTGTTGTGCTTTAGTCTCAATGAAGTCTCTGCAGCACCCCTTGCAACCAGTGGTAACAGTGCATTTTATTACAAGATTGGTGGTGCACGATCTATTTCCTTGCCTCCCAACGCTAATGTAACTACCAAAGTTTTTTCAGGCGCACTCGAACTGGGATTTGGTTACAGCTGTGGTAATTTTGATTATATTAATAGTTTAAAAAATGCTTTTACCGGGGTGTCCGATAGAATCAAAGCTTATACGGTCAGTGTAGTAACAGGCCTTATTTCATCATTGCCTATGTTGATTGTGCAACGTGTTAACCCTGGCCTCTATGATTTATTCCAGAATCTCTCCATCAAGGCTGAAGCATTGGTGGCTTTGGCCAACAAATCCTGTGAGGATTATGAAGCTCAAATAAGAAAAGGAGAAAACCCCTATAGCGGATGGACTGATTTGGCAAAGACAGTCGATTGGAAAGTTCAAATGGGGAATGCTGGATACGGCAGTTCTTCAACGGGTGTTGTAGAAGCGAAAAGAAATGTACAAAAAAATAACGGTGAGAAAGGGGTTCCATGGATAGGTGGGGCAAAGAAAGGCGGAAAAAGCCAACCCGCTATTCGAATGACCTATGACGTGGTAAAGGCTGGTTACAATATTACATTGAATCGAAATCCTGATGCGGATGTGAATATTGCTGTATCACCGGCTTCCAGTGTTGGCAGAGCTGATCAGGTATTTGTAGGTTCCAAGGCGGTAGGTGACTGGGCAGTTGATGTGCTGGGGGATGTGCATGTTAAAACCCATGACAATCATATTGTCAAAGCGATACCAGGTCATGGTTTATCACCTAAAATTGCCAAAGAAACAGACGCGTTTCAGACCAAGATTGTTGACCTGGTGAATGGAACAAAAGCTTTAAATTTGGCAAACCTTGAAAAAGCATCCAGTAGTTCAGTACTTCTCACTCGCGAACTGGTTGAAGCAATTCGGGTGCTTGACCGAAGTGAACAGGCCGTGGTGATTAGTAAATTATCTTCTGAAGCGGCCATGTCGAGTGTGATGGAAAAAGCCTTATATATCAGGCGATTTATTGCCACGGGTGCTAAAGAGCCAAACGTCCTACATACCGATGCAAAAGCACATTTGGATGATAATCTGCAGCAAATGGACAGGGAAATTAATAATATTTTGTTTGAAAAACGTGTCTACGCTGAAATTGCATCCGCAACACCTGCTTTGATTATGGAATTAAAAAATCAGTATGAAAATCGTAGCTTAACTCAGAAAAAAGCAGCAGAGTCTGAGCACAAAATAATCCAAGACGGGGCTGTCACGCCATGATAAAAATCGGCAATAGAACTGACAAAGTGAACAGTAATAACAACTATCAAGCTGAGCCATTTAAAACAAGTTCGGTTGCGGCTGAATTTAGTAGAAAAAAAGGCGTAAGTACCTATCGGTGGTTATTTATTAGCTGCTCACTTCTTGCATTGGGTATTTTGATTGCATTGATTGTTGTGGTCAGTTTTAACAATGTTGAAGTGATTCCCCAGTGGCAGAATTTAACTAGTCCTTGGTTATCAATTTGGCGATTATTTCTTTTTATAGCATTAATCGGTGGATGGCGGTATTGGTCTGAATTATATACTCAATGGGCTAACTTAGACGAAAGTCAATTGTCCCAGATGTTAAGTTATCGCTGGCGTATCGCTTTGTGGCTGTTAATTATGGAAGCCATCTTTTCACAGCACCTGTTGACCGAGCTTTTAGTCAGTTGGTCATAGTGGTGATAGAAGCATGAGTGTTTCAACCTATTTAGAACTGTATTTAACCTTATATGGCTGGGTTTTATATGATGGCTTCTGGGAGATTATCACCGATACGGGAATTGCCTATTTGCCCTTTATTGGCATGTTTTTACGAAATATTGTAGAACCCATTAAAAGCCAAGACGCTAAAGATGCCTCAACAACATCATTAAGACGAATTGAAATCGACATAATCATAATGTTTACAGTGGTGGTCTTGGCAGTGCAGCCGATAATGACCATTAATAGTACCAGCTTAGGCTATACAAAATCATGT
>Ga0164313_10006491_pt1 | contig 10314 bp, 12 predicted proteins | sample GuaBasSedimGuay4_FD_113735 | JGI IMG/M metagenome (GOLD analysis project Ga0164313, IMG submission 113735) | Subseafloor sediment microbial communities from Guaymas Basin, Gulf of California, Mexico - Guay4, Core 4569-4, 0-3 cm | ecosystem: Environmental > Aquatic > Marine > Hydrothermal vents...
ATTGGGAATAAAATCACCCAGGAAATCGGAAAAAACAAACTCGGCAACACCGCTACCACCAGGCGTCGGGCTAATCAACAAAATAATCCACATGCTTAACTGCCGGCCATAAATCAGGAATTGGTCGTACAAATTGTAGCGCTCCGCGAAGAAAGCCATCAGCATAAAATTAACAACCCAATACCTTCCCGTCCACGAAAAAATGGTTGCCATTACACTCTTAATCCAGTATGAGAAAGGTTTTCCCTTCAGCTTTTTTGATGTCCTGATCATCTGGTTGGCTGATTTGCGTGCCCTTGTCCGCCATCTTACAAGGATGGGAAACAAAAACACCCAGGAAATAAATGATTTGAACAATTGCGGGTTAATGAACAAGGCATAAGCTAAAAAAAGCGTATAGGCCAAAATAATAACGTATCCAAAGTAAAAGGCCATAACCAACTCACTATTAGACACTGTATCGGGCGGGAAAATATTACTGCCATAAATTGCATAAACAACAGGAACTGAGATAATGAAAAACATTTCATCCAGAAAAATTGCAGTAAGTACCACGGCTGTACTTTTCCCTAAACTGATCCCTTCTTTGTGCAAAAAGAAAATAGCAGGACCTGTGCCACCCACCACCGAAGGCGAAACCGCAGAACTAAATTCCCATAACATGATAACATTAAACGCCTGTCTCCAGGTCAAATCGTTATCAGTTAAAACGATAATGCGATAAATATAGGCGAAGTCGCGAACAAACATGCAGAGGAAGGCAAGACCAAGAAAGAAAATGGTGTGCCAGCTAAATTCAAGGAAGGAAAAAGTGTCTTTGTCAAAACCCCTCCACAACATAAACCCACTTACACTTAAACCAATTAATACTGGCCAAATAATCCTACGTGGTCTTAAACTGTTGACAATCTTATCCAAATTACCTGAAATTGAAACGCAAAGTTATCAAAACTAACAATAGTCAGTACAGCCTGAGTTAAACATAATACGGTCTTTTTGTCATGTTTAAATTTTAGAAGTGTCTTTTTGTCATTATAAGTGATGGTTTTTATAAAAGGAACGGAAATTGACCAAAGAAAACCAAATTCGATTATTAAAATTAAAAGGAGAAATAGATATGAACGTAACAAGATTTAACCACAGACCGTTTTTCCCGGGAATGATGTACGACTTTGACAGGAGCATTTCAAAAAATGAAGCGAACTGCAATGGTCATTTTCCGGCAGTTAACATTCACGAAAATGAAAAGCAGTTCACACTTGAACTGGCCGCTCCGGGATTAAAAAAAGATGATTTTAAGATCAACATCGAAAATCAGGTGCTGACCATTTCCAAAGAAGTGACGGAAGAAAAGGAAGAAGTAAAAGACAACTTCACAAGAAGGGAATTTGCTTACAACAGTTTTAGCCGTTCTTTCAAGTTGCCAAAAACCATTCTGGTTAACAAAATCAAGGCGGACTACAAAGACGGAATACTGAGCATCGCGCTACCAAAAGATGAAAAAATCACTTTGACCCGCGAGATCAGCATAAACTAAGAAGCTGTCTAAATTTCGTTTTTAGAGTTTATTATCATGTATTTTTTGGCAGATCGAGGCATTTTTGAGACGCATAGCCGTAGCTACGGGTCGAAAAAATAACGATGAGATGGCGAAAAAGACACATAATAAAACTGAAGGATGAAGTTTAGACAGCTTCTAAGAAAATTAGTAAACTATTCATGAGTACCCTGTTGGAGCATATGCCCTGACAGGGTTTTTTTTGTCTTCAGGCGACTATAAAAACAACAATAAACTCAGCGCCATCACCGCCATTCCAGCTATCAAACCATAAATGGAAAGGTGGTGTTCACCATATTCTTCAGCGGCCGGCAAAAGCTCATCCAACGAAATAAATACCATAATTCCTGCAACTCCCGCGAACAAAAGTCCAAAAACAAGGTTGCTGTCTTTTATGAATGGCATTAATATCAGGTAACCGGCTAAAGCACCAACCGGCTCGGCCAGGCCCGATAAAAATGATAACCAAAATGCTTTTTTCTTACTCCCCGAAGCATAATAAATCGGGATTGACACGGCAATTCCTTCAGGAATATTGTGGATGGCAATGGCTACGGCAATGGCAATTCCAAGTGTTGGATCGGTTAATGCCGCGGTAAAAGTAGCCAGCCCTTCCGGAAAATTATGGATGGCAATAGCAAGGGCAGTAAACAAACCCATCCGCATCAGTTTCGCATCTTTTCTGGCATTTACATCGTCCATTTCCTCAACTTTATGCATCTCATGCGGATTCTCGACAGAAGGAATTAATCTATCAATAATGGCAATAAATAAAATTCCACCAAAAAAAGCGGCTGCTGTGTACCAATGTGCAGTTGTAACCCCAACTTCAGGAATAAGGGCGTCTCTTGCTTTTACAAGAATTTCAACAAACGAAACATAAATCATTACACCGGCTGAAAACCCAAGCGCAACCGATAAAAATGCTGTATTGGTTTTTTTTGCAAAAAAAGCAATTGCACTGCCAATTCCGGTTGATAAGCCGGCAAATAAGGTCAGGCCAAAAGCAAATAAAACTGTGTTTGTATCCATAAATAAGCTGGCGTCAATTGGCTTCTCTTAAGTTTTTCTTCATTTTTTCTTCTTTCTGTTGCTGGTAAAGCTGGCGCGATTTCACCTTTTCAAGTTCCCGTTCTATGACCAAATCTGATATATTTTTAGCCTGTTCCATCATGTTGCCACTTTGTAAAGCCTCGTTAAACCTGGCTTCGTGAACATCGTGGCGGTAAACCATACTGCATAATTTTTCAAAATTGGTTTCCAATAAATTAGAAATAAAAATTGTTAGCCTCCGTTTTAATTCCTCACGACTCATGGTTTCGTAATCCCGGGGAAGCAGTTCATTCGAAATAAGATTTTGGTTATCGCTCAATTCCTGAAAAGTTAAGGAAATCAAAAGTACGGAATTTGTAATAGGATTTGTTATAATTTTGCCGCTCAATACTTAAAAATGATGAGATATCAATTTGCCTTAATTATAGTGTTCGTGTTTAGTTTTAATATGGCTTTTTCACAAATGAAAAATGCAACAGTAAAAGACCCAAAATTAAATAACCAGGAAATCCTCATCGGCTATTGCGACCTTAAAGGTTTGACTGCCGGAGTTTATGGTGTTTATTTTGAAAGTCAGTACGAATTGTATTCGCCTGCAGAAAAGTATCTCGAAAAAATGAGGCCGGTCATTAATAATGTGGATATCGTAATCGTTTTTGGCTCGTGGTGCAGCGACAGTAAAATACAGGTGCCCCGGTTTTACAAAGTGCTCGACAAAACCGGGTTTAATGATATCCACCTAAAAGTAATTGCCGTAAATCGCGACAAGAATGGTCTATCGGTAAATGTTTCTGATAAAAATATAAAACTGGTGCCAACATTTATTGTGTACCAAAATGGAGTTGAATTAGGCAGAATCGTGGAAACGCCCAAAAAATCGTTGGAGAAAGACCTTGCCAAAATAGTGAGCCGGGCAAAATAAGCTGATCTCATAAAACCAACTCATTTTTTTCTGTAATTACCTTTTACATTAGTTTTTGGTTGAATTAAATTTGCACGGGATGAATGTGTTTAAGAAAATAAGCGAGACAACCCATTACCTTAAAAATCAAAAAAAGGCGGGAAAAACCATTGGATTTGTGCCTACGATGGGCGCATTGCACAACGGACATCTGGAATTGATGCATCGGGCAAAAGCTGAAAACGATATTTTGGCTGTCAGCATTTTTGTAAACCCCATTCAATTTAGCAAGCCCGAAGACCTTGAAAAGTATCCTCGTGATGTAGAAAAAGACAAAAAATTATTGGAAAGTGTCGGTTGCGATATTTTGTTTGTTCCCGATGTAAACGAGATGTACCCTGAAACTGTCAATAAAACCTATGACTTCGGATTACTTGAAAAAGTGATGGAAGGTGCATTCCGGTCGGGTCATTTCAATGGCGTTGCAATAGTTGTGAAAAAACTATTCGAAATTATATTACCTACTCGTGCATACTTTGGGGAAAAGGATTTTCAACAACTGGCCATTATTCAAAAGTTGGTTGAAATAGAAAATATCCCGGTTGAAATTATCCCTTGCCCCATCGTCAGGGAAAGTGACGGTTTAGCCATGAGTTCGCGTAATGAAAGGTTGACAAATGAAGAACGCAAACTGGCACCTTTCATTTACATTACTTTAACTTCTGTGAAACAAAAAGTACCTTCGATGAATATTGCTGACGTAAAATTGATGGTAGAAAATATGTATAAAGATCAGCCTGAATTTACACTTGAGTATTTTGAAATAGCTGAAGACACTAACCTTCAGCCTGTCAGTAATTGGCTTGAGACGAAAGGAATAGTAGCTTTTATTGCTGCTTACCTCGGAAATGTGAGACTTATCGACAATATTAGAATTATTTAATAATTTTGCCCCACAATAAATCGATCAATGATAATCGAAGTACTAAAATCTAAAATTCACCGTGCCATCATCACCCAGGCCGATTTGAACTACATCGGAAGTATTACCGTAGATGAGGATTTAATGGATGCGGTCAACCTGATTGAAAACGAAAAGGTGGATGTACTGAACATAACCAACGGCGAACGGCTTACCACCTATGTAATTAAGGGAGAACGTGGTTCAGGAGCTATTTCGTTAAATGGTGCCGCAGCCCGAAAAGTAGCTGTCGGCGACCTCGTAATTATTGCTTCCTATGCTGCCATGGATTTTGAAGAAGCAAAATCGTTTAAGCCTGCCATTATCTTCCCGGGAGAAAACAATAGCCTGTAGTAAGCAACATTTAACATGCTGAGTAAAAAAGCCGTTTCAGTTATTCAATATATCTTTTTTTTAGGCCTGGGTGCACTCTTACTTTGGCTCGGGTTTAGAAAGCTTGACTTAACCGAAGTTTGGCTGGATATTCTGAAAGCCGATTATGGCTGGCTGTTTTTTGGTTTGTCGTTTGCCATTGTTTCTCATATTGTGAGGGCATTGCGATGGAATTTGCTTATCAATTCGCTGGGTTACAAAACAAGGCTTTCCTCCACTTTTTATGCTGTGATGATTGGCTATCTTGCCAATACAGCCGTTCCGCGAATGGGCGAGTTTGCCCGTTGCGGCATGTTATCGAAAAAAGAAAAAATACCTTTTAATGCCCTCTTTGGCACTGTAATTTCCGAACGTATTTTTGATTTACTTATCCTGATGCTCATCATATTTCTGGTCATCGTTTTTCAGTTAGACCTTGTCGGGAGTTTTATTTATTCAGCCCTTGAACCCATACTGGTTAAAGTCTCATCAAACATGGTTTATATCATTTTAATAGTGGGCTTTTCGATTTTTATCGTAGCCGGTTTGCTATATTTAGCATGGACACTTAAATCAAAAATCAAGACCATTCCTTTTTACCAGAAATTCAGGGATTTTATTGACGGCCTGGTTAATGGGATCAAGACCATCATTACCATGCACCAGAAATGGCGGTTCATTTTTTACACAGGCCTTATTTGGTTGCTTTATATTGTGATGGTTTACCTGCCTTTTAAAATGCTTTACGAAACCAGCGCACTCACTTTTTTGGATGGAGCCACCGTTATGGCTTTGGGCAGCCTTGGAATTGTTGCACCTGTTCCGGGAGGCATTGGGGCGTATCATTATATCACGAAAGTAATCCTTACCGAACTTTATGCCGTCGAAGCCAACGCTGCCATGTCGTATGCAACCATTGCACATGCCGGTCAAACAATTCTGAATGTGTTTATTGGCGCATTATCGTACTTTGCAATTGGTTTCGCAGCACGCAAACAGAAAGCACTCAATGAATCAACTCGAAGTAATAAAAAGTAAAATAATCGACCACCACCATCTTTTAAACCAGGTCGCCATCTGGCGATTTCAGGATAAAAAGATCGTCTGGACAAATGGCTGTTTTGACTTATTGCATCTCGGCCATATCGATTATTTAAGCAAAGCAAAAGATCAGGGCGATATTCTCGTTGTGGGGGTGAATACTGACGACAGCGTAAAAAGGATAAAAAAAGAAGGCCGTCCGATAACCGATGAAAAATCAAGGTCAATAATCATAGCTTCATTGCGGTTTGTAGATGCTGTGGTGCTTTTTGATGAAGACACACCTTACAATATGATCAAACTCATTCAGCCCGATGTATTGGTTAAAGGCAGTGATTACAAAGCCGAAGACATTGTTGGTTACGACATTGTAAAAGCCCGTGGCGGACAAATTGTAACGATCGATTTCCTTCCGGGATATTCCACAACTACCATTGAAGAGAAGATCAAAAAGGCACTTTGATTTTAATTCACTTGTTCATCCTCCGTTTACTTCTTATTTGTTTTAATTTTGATCTAACAAATCAATTATGGCCAAAACTAAAACTACATTTTTTTGCCAGAGTTGCGGCAACCAATCCAGCAAATGGCTTGGTAAGTGTTCGGCTTGTGGCGAATGGAATACTTACGTTGAAGAAATTGTGAGTAAACCTGTTAGTAAACACGATCAGTTTAAGCAAGCCAAACACAAAAGCATTCCCCGACCGGTAAACGAAATTGTCTCGGAAAAAGAAGACCGGATTGATATGCAATCTGCCGAGTTGAACCGGGTGTTGGGCGGCGGCCTTGTATCGGGCTCTATTATTTTAATTGGCGGTGAACCGGGAATCGGCAAATCAACTTTACTGCTGCAAGTAGCACTGAATATGAAGGGACAGCGGATTCTTTATGTTTCGGGTGAAGAAAGCAGCCAGCAACTGAAAATGCGTGCGGACAGACTTGGTATTCAAAATCCCGAATGTTATATTTTGAACGAAACATTTACCGGGGAAATATTCCGGCATATTGGCGAACTCCAACCCGACCTTGTTGTTATCGATTCCATTCAAACACTGTACACTGATCTGTTAGATTCTTCCGCCGGCAGCATTTCGCAAATCAGGGAAACCGCTGCTGAGCTGCAACGTTTTGCCAAAACAACCAATATTCCCGTTTTGCTCATCGGGCATATCACAAAAGATGGCGCCCTGGCCGGCCCTAAATTATTGGAACATATGGTTGATACAGTACTTCAATTTGAAGGAGACCGGCATTATGGTTTTCGGATTTTACGCTCCGTTAAAAATCGATTTGGCTCAACTTCTGAACTTGGTATTTTTGAAATGCAATCGGGTGGTTTAAAAGAGGTGAGCAACCCGAGCGAAATTTTGCTTTCGCAACGCGATGAAGAAGCGAGCGGCGTAGCCATTGCAGCGATGATTGAAGGTCAGCGGCCAATGCTGATTGAAACACAGGCTTTGGTGGGCCCGGCTGCTTACGGAACACCCCAGCGATCGTCAACAGGTTTCGACTTACGCCGGATGGGTATGCTATTGGCCGTGCTTGAAAAGAGGAGTGGAATTAAACTCAGCACTAAAGATGTGTTTCTCAATATTGCCGGAGGTATCCGCGTGGACGATCCGGCCATCGACCTGGCAGTGGTAGCGGCTGTATTATCTTCCGCTGAAGATGTGGCTATCAGCAATAATATTTGTTTTGCCGGGGAGGTTGGTCTTTCAGGAGAAGTCAGGGCTGTTTCAAGGGTAGAAAGGAGAATTTCAGAAGCTGAAAAACTGGGCTTCGAAAAAATCATGATCTCAAAATACAACCTGAAAGGGATCGACAGCAAACAAGCCAAAATCGAAATTATTCCGGTAAGCAGGGTGATTGATGTGGTTGAGCAGTTGATTTAGCTTGGTCAAGCTGGTCGTAGCTTTAAGCTACGACCGAGATTCTTGTAGCTTGAAACTACGACCAACCTAAACAAAAAGATTCAAATACCTTTTCCCTCCTATTACAAAACGGTCAAAAGCCAGTAGGCCGATGATGATCAACCCCACCCCCATCAGCAAACCATTGTAAGGAAACTGAAAATTAAGGTTGGCGAATTTGTCTAAAACGCCTGAAAAAGGTGAGATGATGGCAACGATAAAGTCGTGGAAGTAATTTTGGTATTTTTCAAAGATGCTTTTATTTGTATAAAACAGGATGCCAAATATCGCCAGTATTGATCCCATAATGATCGCTGCATAAACCAGGGTTGAATACCTCGAAGTTGTTTCCTGTTGTGTCTCTGTTTCGGCAACAGCCAGCATCACACGATCAGTAAAGTTGTCGGGGGCTTTTGTTAAAAATCCTTCCTGCAGCAAGTCCTTTAACAGTTTTTCATCCTTTTCCATATCCGCTTTCTTTAAGTCCTAAAAATAATAAACAGCAAGTTCCGATTTAGCCATCCGTTCCATCATTTCCTTTAGTTTATTCCGCATCCTGAATAATTTAACTTTGACGTTTGACCGGCTTAATCCTGAGGATTGGCTGATTTCTTCCACAGATTTTTCCTCAAAATAGTACAACATCAAAATGAGTTTTTCTTCAGGATCCAATTTCTCCAACGCCTTTGACAACAGCACATGCCGGGATTCATTCTTTTCGGCTATCTCATGATCATCCGGTTCAAGTGAGGCCGCTTTTTCTAATTGTTCGTCAAACGAACGAGCTTGGTATTTTCGTTTTCTTGTTTCCGAGATCGAGGTATTGTAAGCAATCCTGTAAATCCAGGTTGAAAAAGCCGCATCTTTTCTAAACTTTTTCAGCGAAGTGTAAGCTTTCACAAAAATATCCTGGGCCAACTCTTCAGCCAGTTCCCGGTTTCGCACAATTCCCACCACCAACGAAAAAACACGGTCTTTGTATTTGTCAACCAACAACGTATAAGCATTCCGGTTTCCATTCAAAACCCGCTCAATAATAATTTCATCAGCCTCCCTCATTCGTATCTATTGACGCCTGGCTTTCCATTTGGTTACAATTTTGCCAATACAGTCGCAAACAAAGTTATACAGCTTTTTGGATTACTTTTGCACTTTTTAAAAACATAATATTTAACATGATGAAAAGTTGGTTTGCTTTCATACTGACGGTTATCTCGATAACTGCATTTGCGCAATTCGATGCTTATTTTATCGATAAAACATTGCGGATGGATTATTACCACAGCGGGAACCACGATGAAGACTTTTATTCGTTTGACGAAATCATCGATGAACCTTTTTGGGGCGGGTCGAAAACCAAGCTTATCGACACTTTTGAATACGGCAAGTATTACCTTAAAGTGTTCAGCCTTAACAATGATTCGCTGATCTATTCGAGAGGTTATTCTACCCTTTTCGGGGAATGGCAAACTACAGCCGAGTCAAAGGAAATTTGGCGAACTTTTTCTGAAACGGTCGTGTTTCCTTATCCAAAAGACAGTGTCAGGGTTGAACTTTACAGCCGGAACTGGGATGGCAGGTTTGAGAAAAAATTTGAGTACATCATCAATCCTGATAACCCTTACATCAAAAGGGGAAGGCGTTTGGTTTACCCAACTTTTGGCGCAAAAAATTCCGGCGATCCTTCCAAAAAAGTGGATATTGTTATCCTTCCGGAAGGATATACCCAGCATGAAATGGGCAAGTTTATTGAAGATTGTAACCGCTTTGCAAAAGACGTTTTCACTTTTTCACCTTTCAAAGAAAACAGCAACAAATTCAATGTTTGGGGTGTACTGGCACCTTCAGTTGATTCCGGCCCGGATATTCCGCTGGATACTGTTTGGAACAATACCATTTTAAATTCGGGATTTTACACCTTTGAAAGCGAAAGGTATTTGATGACCACCGACAATAAAAGTGTGCGTGACCTTGCAGCCAACGCACCTTACGATCAGATTTACATTCTGGTGAACACAGACAAATATGGTGGCGGTGCCATTTTCAACCATTATAATGTGAGCGTGATGGAAAACGGATCATCAGCCCAGATTATCGTTCATGAATTCGGCCATGGTTTTGCTGCCCTTGCAGATGAATATTATAATTCATCCACCGGCTACGATGAGTTTTACAACCTTGAAATAGAACCTTACGAAGCCAACATCACCACACTCGTTGATTTTGACAGCAAATGGAAATCGATGGTCAAAAAGAAAACGCCCGTCCCCACGCCAGATAAGAAAAAATACTATGATAAAGTTGGGGTTTTCGAGGGAGGTGGTTATATGGCAAAAGGTGTTTATCGCCCCATGCACGACTGCCTGATGAAATCGTTTGATGATGACAAATTCTGCCCGGTATGTTCCGGGGTCATTCAGAAAATGATTGATTTTTATGCGGAATAATGTGGTGAAAATGTCCAGACTTCTTTTCCCATCTGCAGACTATAAATCTGGAAATTTTTTATAAAGGATGA
>Ga0164313_10006492_pt1 | contig 10314 bp, 8 predicted proteins | sample GuaBasSedimGuay4_FD_113735 | JGI IMG/M metagenome (GOLD analysis project Ga0164313, IMG submission 113735) | Subseafloor sediment microbial communities from Guaymas Basin, Gulf of California, Mexico - Guay4, Core 4569-4, 0-3 cm | ecosystem: Environmental > Aquatic > Marine > Hydrothermal vents >...
TCGCCACTCAGTGGCGCGGGTACAAACTCGCCACTCAGTGGCGCGGGTACAAACTCGCCACTCAGTGGCGCGGGTACAAACTCGCCACTCAGCGGCGCAGGACGATCTGGTTCTCGAAGCGCAGGTCGACGCGCGACGGACCACGCGTGTCGAGTTCATGCCAGACCGCGGCAGCGGCGGCCAGCTGCTCGCCCGCTTCGGTCAGACGGATCACGACCTCCACACCGTCGCGCGATTGCAGCAGCACTTCGTCGGGATCCCGGAGGTCGACACGCTGAAGACCTTCCGACCAGACCCAGCCCGAAGTCTCGAGCGCGACAACCAGCGCCTGCAGCGACTCACGATCTGCTGGCGCGAGCTCGCCGCCATTGACGTGCAAGCCATCGAGCACGGGCAGTGCGTCGGCGAGCAGTGCGTCGCAGGCGGGCAGGATGTTTCCATTGCGATCTAACACGCGCTGCCTGCCATCCAGGCGCGCACAGAAAACCGGCTCGGCCTCGCGAATCCTCACGACCAGCCGGGCACCCGGCGCGCGCAGCACCTGGGCCTGCTCGATCCAGGGGTCGCGCACCAACTGTTCCTCGAGCTGTCGCGTGGGCGTAGTGATCCAGCGACGGCCAACTTCGTCTTTGAAGATGCTGGTCACGAACTCGCCGGAGGACAGCCACTGACCCTGGATCTCCACGTGGCGCACGGGACGCGTCCAGAGGACGGCGAAGAACGCGAAGACGAGCAGGACCGAAGCGAAACGCAGCAAACGCAAGCGCAAGCTTGGCGGGTCGGCGAGACGACGGGCGCGTACCGGCCGGCCGTCGGTGCCACGCAGGATACGCGCGGCGCCCGCCCGACGACGTCGTTGCCTGGGCGGCTCCAGCGCCGCCGGACCGATCTTGCGTACACGTGTCATTGGCCGGCCTCCCCCTGGCGACGATCCAGGCGCTCCAGCAGCGGTGCGGCAAGGCGCGCGATATCACCGGCACCCTGCGTGAGCCACAAATCATGCTCGCGCGCTTCAGAGGCCGCCCACTCACAGGCATCGTCAACGTCTACGACCGATCTCACCTTCACGCCGTGCACATCGCGCAGGCGCCCGGTGATCAGGTCACTGCTCACACCAACGACGGGATCCTCACTCGCCGCGTAAATGGGCAGGATGCCGACGAGGTCGGCCTGGGCCAGTACGTCGGCAAATTCCTGATGGTGGTCACGCGTGCGCGTGTAGCGGTGCGGCTGGAAGAGCACGACGAGTCGACGGTCGGGAAAGTTTGCCCGCAGCGCCTTGAGTACCACGTCGAGCTCTGTCGGGTGGTGGCCATAGTCGTCAACCACCAGGACTCCACCGACCTCACCCTTGATCTCCAGGCGTCGTCCCACACCCTGGAACCCTTCCAGTGCCGTCGCGATATCCGCAAACTCGAGACCGAGTTCGAGCCCGCAAGCCACCGCGGCGCCCGAGTTCAAAGCGTTGTGCTGCCCAAAGAGTGGCAGGCGATAGGAACCGAGTTCCTGCCCGCGATGCCAGCAACGTACCAGCGTGCCCGTTTCGTCCGTTCCCTCGACCGCCAGCCTGAGCTCGGCGTCTTCGTGCATCCCCCAGGTCCGCGCCGGCCAGCGCAGACGCGGCAGCAGGCGCACGAGTTCAGGGTCGTCCATACAGGCGAAGACCTGACCGTAGAAAGGAATCCGGTCCATGAAGTCGACGAAGGCCTGCCGCACCGCGTCCATGTCCTTGTAATGGTCGAGGTGCTCGCGGTCGACATTGGTCACGATGGCGATCGTCGGCGACAGGCGCAGGAAGGTCCCGTCGCTTTCGTCGGCCTCTGCCACCAGGTACTGACCTTGCCCGAGGATCGCCGTGCCACCGAGAGCTGTGACCTTGCCGCCGACAATCACGGTTGGATCGAGCGAAGCCAGCACGGTACCCACCAGGCTGGTGGTCGTGGTCTTGCCGTGCGATCCGCCGATGGCGATGCCATGCTTGAGGTGCATCAGTTCGGCAAGCATCTCCGCGCGCCTGACCACGGGGATCTGCAGCTCGCGCGCGCGAACCAGTTCGGGATTGGTCTGCGGTACCGCGCTACTGTAGACCACTACGTCACAGTCGCCGATGTTGTCGGCCGCATGGCCGATGCTTACACGCGCCCCGAATTCCTCGAGTCGCTGTGTGTTCGCCGACTCGGCCTGGTCGCTGCCACTGATCTCGAAGCCAAGGTGCAGCAGGATCTCCGCGATGCCACTCATCCCGATGCCGCCAATGGCCACGAAATGGATGTGTCGCGTGAAACGGAATGGACCGGTCGAATCCACGCCCTGTGTCAGGGGTGTCACCGGCCCGCTCTTTCCCCGTTCCTTCCAGCTCATGCCGGCACCTCGCAGCGTTGCACTATGTCCTCCGCGATCCTGGTCGCGCCATCGACTGCACCGCCCCACTCCCGGACGGCCCGGGCCATGGATGCGACTCCTGCGGCATCCTCGTCGAACCAGGCCAGTACGTCCACGAGTCGATCGCCATCCAGTGCCTGGTCCTCGACCATCCGCGCCGCGCCGCGCTCGACCAGCTCGAGCGCATTCAGGCGCTGATGGTCATCGGTCGCGTGCGGATACGGAACCAGCAGGCTGGCCCGGCCGACCGTCGCCAGTTCGGCCAGGGTCATCGCCCCGGCCCGACACACCACGAGATCGGCGATACGCCAGGCCGCGCCCATGTCGTCGATGAAGGGAAGCACCCGGACTCGTGAGGGACGACCGCCGGCACTGGTGCCAACGATTGCCCGGGTGCTCTCGAGGTCCTCTTGCCCTGTCTGCGCAAGGACCTGCCATGAGGTGTCGTGCATGATGCGGCCGGCGGCCGCCTCGATGGCACGATTCAGGGTCGCCGCGCCGCGGCTGCCCCCGAAGATGAGAAGTGTGTGTCGATCCGGATCCAGACCGAACTGTTCGTAGTCCTGTGGCGTCGACGAAGACTCCGCGCTCGCGCGGACGGCGGCCCGCACCGGGTTGGGCAACTCGATGATCTCGCGTGCGCGAAGTTTCTCGCGCGCCGCGGCAAAGGCCGCGTAGGCACGCTCACTGCGGCCAGACAGGACGCGGTTCGTCGAGCCCGGCGCCGAGTTCTGTTCCTGTACCCAGAGTGGCACACCCAGCACTGAGGCAATCAGCGCTGGTGCGGCCGCTGCATAACCGCCGGTAGCCACGACCAGCCGGGGCCGACGCCGCAACAACAGAAAGAGCATCGAAGGGATTGCAACCAGGAAGCCAAAGGCGAAGCGAATCATCCCGGCCAGGCCCAGACCACGCAGGCCAAAGGCCGGAAGGCGCGTGAGCGAGAAGCCCGCTGCGGGTACAAGACGCCCCTCGATGCCTCGCCTGCCGCCCACAAAATGCACGCGTGCATCAGGTGCCTTCAGGCGGAGCGCCTCGGCCATCGCCAGGGCCGGGATCACATGTCCACCGGTGCCCCCACCCACGAAGAAGACGCTCACACCGCTTGCCATCAATGCCCCCAGCGCGAGCCCGAGCGAGCCCGCCGCGCAGTGGCCGAAATGTTCAGCAGTACACCGATTCCGGCCATGTTGGTGAGCATCGCCGAGCCGCCTGCACTCAGGAAGGGCAAGGGCAGGCCGATCACCGGGATCAACGAGGTGACCATGGCCAGGTTCAGGACCGCGTAGCTGCCGATCATCAGGGCGATCGCCACGGCCATCAGATAAGCCAGGCCGTCGCTGGTCTCACGCGCGATGCGCAAGGCGCGCAGCACGAGGAAGGCAAAGATCGCCAGTACCACGGCCGTGCCGACAAACCCCCACTGCTCGCCGAAGACCGCGAACACGTAGTCCGAGTCGGACTCGGGCAGAAAATCGTAGCGCGTCACGCCCTCTCCGGCCTTTGCACCCGTCACGCCACCATTGCCCAGTCCGACCAGGGCCTGGCGCGACTGATAGCCCGTCGGGTCGGCGACCTGTTCGGTCAGCAGCAACGACTGCCAGTTGGCCATGCGCGCTTCGAGCTTGCTTACATGCGTGAAACCAAACCAGCTGAGCGCGGCGAAGAGCAGGGCGCTGAGAAAGAACCAGCGCATCGGCAGGCGTGCCACCCAGAGCACGCCGGTCACGCAGATGCCGATTGCGAGAATGCTGCCGAAGTTCGGCTGTGCAGCCAGCAAAGCGCAGACGACCGCGAAGGGCAAAAGCAGGCGCAGCACCTGCCCTGGCCGGCGCCGCAGCCCGGTCGGATCACGGTCGATGAGCACCGGCAAAGAGAGCAGCAGCGAGAGCTTGGCAACCTCGCTCGGCTGAATGACGAAGAATCCCAGATCAATCCAGCGCGGGATCCCACCGCTGCGCACGACAAACGGCAGGTCGGTGAGCAGCAGGACCAGACCGAGGATCGATACCCACACGCCGAACACGGCAAACTGGCCGATGCGTCGGTAGGGCGTCGCGCAACAGAGCGCGCAGAGACCGCAGGCTATCAGCACCTTCTCGAGGTGACCCCAGACATGCTGCCAGGGCGAGATTTCCTGCTGCGCCAGCGACCAGGAGCTGGTGCCGAAGGCCAGGATCGCCCCGAGGAAGAGCAGAACACCCGAGTAGAGCGCGACTTTCTTGTCGAGCTGCTCGCCCAGGCGGAGCACCGTGCTCATGCTTTTCCTCCGACATTCTCGAGAACCCAGTTAGCGAAGACCTCGCCACGTTCGGCGAAGCCGGAAAACTCGTCGAAGCTCGCACAGGCCGGGCTGAGCAGGATCGTATCGCCCTCACGGCCGAGTTCGTCGGCACGCACCAGCGCGTCGATCATGCGCGCGTGCAGCTCGCACTGCATCTGGCCCTGCAGCGCGTCGCGAATCGCAGGCCCCTCGGCGCCGAAGCAAAGAACACAGCGGACACGATCGGCGAAGCTGGCGAGCGGGCCGTAGTCCTCGTCCTTGCCACTGCCGCCGGCCAGCAGGAGCACGGGTCCTTCAAGGCCGGAGAGTGTGGCCGAGGCCGCATGCACGTTGGTCGCCTTGGAGTCATCGATCCATGTACGCCGTTCATCGCCCTCGACGCGGACCGCACGATGCGGCAGAGCCTGGAACTCGCGCAGAACCGGCACCAGCAGATCGCGGTCAATACTCCACGGCGCCACGCAGGCCAGGGCCGCGGTCACATTCAGCAAATTGTGCGCACCGAGAAGCGAGAGTTCTGCGGCTTCGAGTAGCGCCTCGGCCCCACCATCGCGCCTGCGCATCAGCATTCCGTCCTGGACCCAGGACTCTGGTCTGCCCGCGGGCGACATCGAGAAACTCGCGCCCCGGCCTACCCCGTTGCGCGCCCACTCGCCCAGGCGCTCGTCATCGGCCGGGTAGACGAAGACATCACCAGGCTCCTGGTTGCGCAGCAAGTTGTGCTTGGCCTGCACATAGTCATCAAAGGACGCGTAGCGATCGAGGTGGTCCGGCGCCACGTTCAGGACTGCCGCCACACGTGGGTGGAAATCCATGATGCGCTCGAGCTGGAAGCTGCTGCACTCGACGACCAGGACCCCGCCCTCGTCGACTTGCTCCACCTGGTCGCTCAGGGCGATGCCGATGTTGCCTGCCACGACGCACTGGTGGCCGGCCGCGGCGAGTAGTGCATGCACGAGCGTAACCGTCGTGCTCTTGCCATTGGTGCCGGTGACGGCCACGACCGCACCACGCGTGCGTCGCCAGGCCAGCTCGAGTTCGGAGATCACGACTACACCGGAAATTTCGGCCGCTGCGATCAACGGATGATCGCCGGGCACGCCCGGACTGACGACGAGCACGTCGAGATCGTGGATGCGTCCGGAGACGTCCTCCCGCGCGTGCAGGGGCTGTACGTGACCGAGGCCGTCGGCGAGCAACGCATCGAGCGTCGCCGCGTCCACGCGGTCGTCGAAGGCCGTGGCGTCGGCGTCGTGGCGGGCCAGCAGGCGCAGGGCCCCACGGCCACTGCGACCCAGACCCAACACACCGACCCGGGCTTGCGCCCAGTCGCCATTGCGTGGCAACAGTTCCAGACCGCGCACGAGAGTCCTCACCGCAGCTTGAGGGTGGAGATCGAGAGCAAGGCAAAGAGCGCGCCCACGATCCAGAAACGGATCACGACCTTGCTCTCGGGCCAGCCCAGGAGTTCGAAGTGATGGTGGATTGGCGCCATCTTGAAGACACGCTTGCCGCGCGTGCGGAAGCTGATCACCTGGATGAACCAGGACAGTGCCTCGACGACGAACACGCCACCGACCACCACCAGCAGGAGTTCATGCTTGCTCAGCAGAGCGAGGCTGGCCAGCGCGCCACCAAGTGCCATCGACCCGGTATCGCCCATGAATACTTGCGCCGGATGACTGTTGTACCAGAGGAAACCGAGGCAGGCGCCGGCCACCGCCATGGCAAACACCGCCAGCTCTCCGACCCCGGGTACGAAGACGATACGCAGGTATTCAGAGAAGATCGCGTTGCCCGTCACGTAGGCCAGAGCGGCAAAGGCCAGGAAGCAGAACAACGCCAGCCCCACCGCCAGGCCGTCGAGGCCATCGGCAAGGTTCACGGCGTTGGTCGTGCCCGTAAAAATCAGCGCGGCCAGCGGAACGTAGAGCCAGTTCCAGTCGAGCGTTACACGCGCCAGGAAGGGCACGGTAGTGGTCGTGGCAAAACCTTCGAAGCTGGCCGAGTTCATCACGTAGATGCCCAGGCCGCAGCCAAAGACGATCTGCGCCAGTAGTTTCCAGCGCCCACTCAACCCGGCCTTGCCGCGGCGCAGTTTGAGCAGGTCGTCGAGCGCACCGACCAGGCCCATGTAGGTAGTCGAGGCCAGGGCGATCAAGACCAGCGGGTTGCGCAGGTCCGCCCAGAGCAACGTCGGAACGATGATCGCCGCGAGGATCAGCAGCCCACCCATGGTCGGCGTGCCGGCCTTGGCCTGGTGGTGCTGCGGTCCGTCCTCGCGAATCTGTTCACCGATCTGCAACTCCTGCAGCTTGCGAATCGCCCAACCGCCAAAGAAGAAACAGATCAGCAACGCCGTCACCGTGGAATAGGCGGCGCGGAATGTGATGTAGCGAAAGACGTTCAGCGGACTGAACTCCTCAACGAACATCTCGGCCAGCCACTGAATCATACTCCGGCCTCCCCGTTGGAGATGGCACCCGACCAGCGGGCAGAGACGGCTTCCAGAACGCGTTCCAGGCCCGCACTCCGGCTGCCCTTGAGAAGGATCAGGTCGCCGGGGCGACTTCGTTCCTCAAGTACGGCGAGTATCTGCTGCACATCGATCTCTTCGATGACCAGGAGCGCGCCGGATGGTTCGGCCGGTGCTGCCGCAGCGAAGTTCGGCCCTGCCACGACGACCAGGTCCAGGCCGCGACGCAATGCATGATCGAGCACTTCGCGATGCAAGGCCGTCGAATCCGGACCGAGTTCGGCCATGTCGGCCAGTACCGCGATGCGCGCGTGTGACCCGGGCCACACGGCGAGTGAATCGAGGGCGTGGCGTACGCTGGCCGGGTTGGCGTTGTAACTGTCATCGACGATTGTCCGCCCACCGCATTCGCAGGTCCGGCTACGGTGTGGCGAAAGGCTCGCACGCGAGATCCGTTCGAGTGCGCGTTCGGTGGGGATGCCGCAGAAGCGCGCCATCGCCACAGCTGCGGCCGCATTGCTCGCGTTCATCTCGCCAAAGACCGGCAACACGGCGTGTTGACCGTCGATCTTCACCTGCACTGCACCGTCGGCAGAGGTCGAGACCTCCTCGATGCGCACGTCCGCGTCCGCGGCACGCCCGAAGCGCACGATACGCCCGGCGCCGCTGCGCGCGGCAAGAGTGTCGGCATGCGGGTCGTCCGCATTGATGATCGCGACACCGTCCGCTGGCAATGCCTCGAGCAACTGACCCTTGGTACGCACGACCTCTTCAACCGAACCGAATCCTTCGAGGTGCGCCGGGGCTACATTTGTCACGCAGCCCATCCAGGGGCGCGCGATAGCGGCCAGTTGTCCGATCTCATCGGGGACCGAGGCCCCCATCTCCAGCACCAGCCACTTCTCGTCGCCACGGAAACCGAGCACCGCGAGCGGCAGGCCCCAGAGGCTGTTCAGGTTGCCGGGGCTGACCGAGACCGGAAACTCGCCACCGAGGGCGGCGCCAAGGAAGTCCTTCGTCGTGGTCTTGCCATTGCTGCCGGTGATCCCGATGACCTGCGGTTGGTGCAGATCCAGCCAACCACGCGCTGCTGCGGCCAGCGCCGCGCGCGCATCGGTGACAGCGAACAACGGCGTGGCGCAGTTGTCGACATAGGGCAGATCGCCCTCGACCAGCGCCGCCACCGCGCCTGATGTCAGCGCCTGCTCGAGAAAATCCACGCCGTGGGCAGAATCACCCTGCGCGGCGCAGAAGAGGAATCCGTCTTCCACCTGGCGACTATCGGTCACCGCAGCGCGACAACGCAGTGCTCCGACTGCGGCACCCGCTTCGCTGCCGTCGGCACGCCGCGCCGTGACATCCAACCCGGCCGACTGGATCCAGCGACGCAACTCGGCAAGCGTGAAACCCATCACTGCCCCCCCGCGGCTGCCCAGGCCTCGAGCAGGACCTGGCGATCGTCCCAGGGGAGTTTTTGATCGCCAATGATCTGGTATTTCTCGTGGCCCTTGCCCGTGACCAGGACCACATCGTCACGGTCAGCGCCTGCAACCGCGGCAGCAATGGCCTCGCTGCGGTCGTCGATGCGGTGCGCGCGAGGGGTATTGGCCGCGAAGCCGGCCTCGGTATCAGTGAAGATCTGCTGCGGGTCCTCCGTCCGCGGGTTGTCCAGCGTCAGATAGACCTCATCCGCGCCGGCGACGGCTGCGGCAGCCATCTGGGGCCGCTTGCCGCGGTCGCGGTCGCCACCGCAGCCAAAGACAAGGTGGATGCGCGCATCGGTAAGCGCGCGTACGGCGGCCAGCGTCGAATCGAGTGCGTCCGGTGTGTGCGCATAGTCCACGATGGCCAGCGGCCCATCATCGAGCAGCACCGGTTCCAGGCGTCCAGGCACGGGATTCAGAGAGCCCGCGTGGGCAACGAGTTCATCAGCCGACATCTGCGTGGCCAGCGCTGCGCCGGCCACCATCAGGACGTTGTAGGCGTTGTACAGGCCCAGCAAGCCGCTCTCGAGTTCCAGGTCGACGCCGTCGTAGTCGACCCGGAGGGTCGTCCCGTGACGGTCGAAGTGAGCATCGATGCCGCGCACCATGCAACGCGCGCTGTGCCCGACGAACACCGTGTCCTGCGGCCAGTCCACAGCCGCGAAGCGCTCGTCATCGAGGTTCACCACACAACGTCCCACAGGTTTCACCCGGTCGGGTTGATCCAGGTAGTCGCGCAGGCGCAGTTTCGCCGTGAGGTAATTGTCGAGGTCGCGGTGGTAGTCGAGGTGTTCGCGCGTGAGGTTGGTGAAGAAAGCCAGGTCAACCTCAAGGTCGCCCAGGCGCTGCTGGTCGAGTGCGTGGCTACTGGCTTCCATCGCGACTGCGACGCCGCCGGCATCCACCATCCGCGCCAGTCGATCCTGCAGATCCTCCGCACCGGGAGTGGTCAGGCTGGCTGCCTCGGAAGAATCGAGCGAATCCCAGCGAATCGTACCGAGCAGACCGCAAGCGCGACCCCGGCTTTGCCAGAGGTCGCGCAGAAGATGGGCTACCGTGGTCTTTCCGTTAGTCCCGGTTACAGCAAGCACGTCGAGTTGCCGATCCGGCCGGCCGTACCAGACGCCCAGCATCTGCCCGAGGGCACGCCGGGCGTCCGGTACGACCGCAACCACGTTCACCGGACACTCATTCAGGGCGGAGGCATCTTCCCCCACCGCGATCGCTGCCCCCGCCTCGGCGGCGGCAGCCAGAAACTGGTGGCCATCGACGGCGTGACCCGTGACGGCAACGAAGAGGGACCCCTCAGCTACGCGACGGCTGTCAGCGCTGACACCCGATACCTGCAGGTCGGCACTGCCGCGCAGCAGACGCGCGCCGGAAGCCTCGAGTAATGCGGCAAGGGAAGCTGCCATCAACTGCCCCCTGCCCAGGCCACCTGGATGCGACCACCCGGCGGCATCGGTGCGCCGGCCGGCGGCATCTGGCCAACCGCGCGCAGCGCGCCCTGTTGCTCGGGCAGATCGACGCGCAACGATACGGCCTCGCACAGCTGTCTCACCTGGTCAGCGGTATGACCAACCAGCGCCGGCGCGGCAACTCTCTCACCCGCCTGGACCTGCGAGACGCGGAATGCTCCCTCCAGCCACGGCGTGCGGGCCGCAATCTCGCGCACGACCTTCGCAAAA
>Ga0164313_10006493_pt1 | contig 10313 bp, 2 predicted proteins | sample GuaBasSedimGuay4_FD_113735 | JGI IMG/M metagenome (GOLD analysis project Ga0164313, IMG submission 113735) | Subseafloor sediment microbial communities from Guaymas Basin, Gulf of California, Mexico - Guay4, Core 4569-4, 0-3 cm | ecosystem: Environmental > Aquatic > Marine > Hydrothermal vents >...
CGCCAGGTCGGCATGATGAGGATGACCTTTTCGGTCTTCTCGGTCCGCTCAATCAGCGCATCGTGTCGCGCCAGGCCGACCATCCTGGTCTGCAAGCGCCCAAACTTGTACCGGCTGACATCCCCGGCGATCGACTCGTGCTCTCCCGGCGACGACGTGACGAAGAGATCGATTCGTTTGCCGTTTAGCCAACGAGAGATGTCGTCTCGAATCACGCCATGCTGCAAGAAGGTGAACTTGTAGGTGAACATGTCGCCGTACCATTTCCAGGGCAGCACGTTCACGACGAAGCTGTCGATGTGGGAGGACACGACGTGCTTGGCGTTCAGCATGAGCAGGTGATGATCGCGGGACCCAAAGGCGATCAAACGGAAGCCCTCGGTCTCGAGGCGCTCCCAGTCGTGAGAGCTCTTCTTCAACACGAAGAAGGCATTGATCTCCGGGTGGTTGCGCATGATGTGCCGATAGAGGTGCTCAGCATTGTCATCAGCCTGCTTGTCCCGGTCGAGCAGCAGCCATGCATCCCGGAAGCGCGCTTCGACGCGCCTGCTCCGAGCGAGCCTGCGAAACCCCATGGCGACCACGTTCGGAGTGACCTCGCTACGACGGGCCTGGATGAGTTGCTCGATTTCAGTCCGGATGACCCCATGGTCGAAGGAGACACCCTCCACCGCAATGGTCACCGGCTTTCCGTCGACCTCGAGGGAAAGGCTAGAAGCACCCTCGCCAAGCCGCACCCAGGCGCGGCGTTCATTCACGAACACGTCGGACAAGAAGTCGTGAACCCGCACCTTGGCGTAAGCGGGAATGACCTCGACACCATTGACGCAAAAGCATTCCGTGGCCGGCTCACCAGGGCAGAACCACTTCAATAGTGCGAGGTTCTTGGTCCCATCGTAGCCCTCGACATAGGCGATCTGAACAGGGGGATCCTCCTGCTTGTAGAGGCCCAGGAAACCAACCCGGTGGAAGAACGAGCATCCCGCGATCTCGAAATTCATGATGTGGTCTGAGTCGAGGTATTCGAACACCTCGAACAGCAACTCGCGCAGCCGACCCTTCTGCTCGTCGGTCAAGAACGAAATCGAGGCCTCGTCGTCGATGACTTTCTTGTACAACCAGATCAAGTCATAAAGCACGAGCCATTGGATCGACAATGGGACCACGCCAAGCTCGCGGTCAGTGTCGCGGAGCAGTTTCAGATAGCCACGCTCGACAACCACGCCGAAGCGATCCGGGTCTTCCCAATCCCGATCCAGCGTCGAGCTGCCGTCGCTCCGTTTGCGATAGTAGTAAATGGCGTCGGCAACGTATCCAACGCGCTCGTTCTCCATCTTGAGTGCATACCTCGCCGAAAAATCGCCATCTTCGAAGCGAGGGCGCAAGGACTCATCGAAGCGGATACCCTCGCGGGCAACCGTCTCCGCGCGGAAGAAGGACCGTGCGGCCGAAGACAGCACTACTTCGGCTCGAGGGTGGAACAATGCGGCGTAGCTGCCGTGGTCGAACCGAAAGTTCAGAGGATGGTCATCGACGTAACGGTTGCCCTTCTCGTGGAAGAAGACCCATTTGCAGCAAAGCATCCCGATACGCTCGGTCTCGTACTGTTTGAGGAAACGGTCGACGGCCTCGAAGTAGCGAAAGTGAACGAAGTCGTCGGGATCGACGAAGGTGACCCAATCCCCCGTTGCATACTGAAGGCCGAGGTTTCGCGCTGACGCCTGACCGCCATTCTCTTTGTAGAGGTAGCGAATGGTCTGCGGAAATCGGCGCCGCCACCGCTCGATGATCTGGGCGGACGCATCGGTCGACCCATCGTCGACCATGATGAGCTCGATGTGATCCGAAAAGGACAGCGTCTGGCTCGCCATGGAGACGAAGAATTTCTCCAGGTAGCTTTCCACGTTGTAGACGGCGGCGATCGCCGTGTAGCGCCGCTCGCTGTGAAGAAAACCGCTGACCGGCAAATAGGTGATGCTGCGCTGTGCCAGGGAAGTCACGACCGCGGCGCGATTGCGAATCGCATCCACGAAGAACTTCAGAGGCTCCCGGCGGAGCTTGTGTCGCTTCTTCGGCGTAAGTGAAAACTGGAGTCCAAACATCAGTGGTTCGATGGGCCGCTGCTGGTCGGGGTGAGGCGAAGCGCCCCACGAACCTTCAGCGGTGAAGAGAGCAGTTGGAACGCGCCTATCCTTGCGGATCGGCGGCGTCGTGTCCATCCCGCTCAGGGGCGCTTTGGCGAGCGAAATAGGTGGCGCAGCACGGGCACCAGCGGGTTGCGCGAGTCACGGAAAAACGCCCGCGGTTTCAAGTAGAGCTTGCGCAGCTTGGCTTGAACCGGCCCAGTCGGTCGGAAAGCGTGTCTTGTGAGCCCGGTAGCGGTGGTTCGAGTTGGTGACCGTCGTGTCCGCTGTGTTTCTCCGGGCGACGATCGCCGGTCACCCAGGTGCCGAAATGAGTGTGCGGGCCTGTGGTATGGTCCGCCTCGTCGTCGAGGCTTGCGTGCGGCGCAGCCGCGATCCGTAGAGCCGAGCATAATGCTGACGAGAGCGACACGGTCAGCGCATGGGCACGGCTCCTGGAGTCACAATGGGTACATTCAATTCGGATTCCAATGAATCGGTGGTTTCCACTCCCCGGTCCCAGCAGCTGCGAGTTGCTCGTCCGCATCCTAGGTGGCTCCGACCAGGCATCCGTCGGCCGCACCAATGGGCGGCGCCGTGGGCGTTGTCCTGCATGGTCATCGCCATGGGCTGCCTGGCTCTGACGGCACCCGGCTGCGAGCAGGCTCCCGAGCAGCCCATCTCGAGCCGCGGGCTCGCCGAGCGCTTCCCGGCAGTCGCTGAGATGCTGGCCACCGCGGAGGGAACGCTGTGGATCGCCCAAGACGATGGCTATCGCACGGTGCTGGGACCGGACCGAGCTGAGGCACCGATCGGGCACTTTCGGTCCCTCGCTCGAGCACTCACGGCGACCGTACCCGCCACCGCCGACGGAGAGCTACGGCTCACCACGGAAACCGGAGTGGAAATCGCCATCCAACGCCGCAGTGCTGGGCCCGATGCTTGTGAGCTCGAGGACGGCGCGGTGATCTGCTCGGCGTCTCAACCGGGCCTCGACATCGTGGTGCTCGCCCTCGGGCCGGTGCTCGAGGAGCTATGGGTGCTGCAGCAGCCGATGGTGTCGCTCGGCTACGACGTGGCGCTCCCGCCGGGCTGGACGCTGCATGAGGTGAACAGTGTGGACGGCAACTCGTCGGGTGCCGAGCTGCGAGACGAACGCGGCACCGCTCAGCTGCGGGTCGCAGTACCAGGAGCCTGGGACGGTACCGGTGAGCCGGTCGACGTCGCGCTGGTTGCCGACGCGGACGGCGTTGCGCTCACGGTGGGCGCACCGCAGACCTGGCCCATCTTAATCGATCCGAGCTGGGTCGACGCCGGCGTCCCCATGAAGCTGCGGGGCCAACACACCGCAACCCTGCTGCTCGACGGCCGAGTACTCTATGCCGGTGGCGGGACCACCGAAGGCGTCGATGGCACCACCGAGCTCTACGATCCGCGCAGCGGCACGAGCACCGCCGCGGCTTCGATGCTCGAGGCTCGCCGCGACCATACCGCGACACTGCTACCCGATGGGCGGGTGCTGATCGCCGGCGGCTATGAGTTGGTCAATCCCCTGACGAGCACCGAGCTATTCGATCCCGACACCGGCACCTTCACCGCTGGGCCTGCACTGGCTCAGGCCCACGGGGGTCACGCGGCTACGCGGCTTCCCTCAGGGCAAGTGCTCATCGTCGGCGGCGGGACGGTCAACGCCGAGCTGTTCGATCCAACGACCGACACCTTCGCAACCACCGGAGCGATGGTAGCCCCAATGGCCGCTCGGCTAGCCGCGGCGCTGCTGTTCGACGGCCGGGTGCTGATCCTGGGCTCAGACGTGGGCACCACTACGGCACTGGCCCAGCTCTTCGATCCCGCCGCCAACGGCGGAACCGGGGCCTTCACCACCACCGCGGCGCCGACCGGCTTCGTTCCCCAGACCCACAGCCTGACGCTGCTGCGCGACGGACGGGTGCTGGCGCTCGGTGGCTGCCCGTGCGTGACCATGGGCGGCCCCATCGACTCGTCCGAGGCTGCCGCGCTCTACGATCCGACGGGGAATAGCGGCGCCGGGACTTTCCTCCCCACGGGCTTCACCGTCCGTGATCGCCTCGATCACTCCGCCACCCTGCTGCCGTCCGGTGAAGTGCTGATCGCCGGAAGCGTCGACGAGGCCCCCAGCCCCGAGCAGTCCACGGTGGAGATCTTCAATCCCGACGCCAATAGCGGGCTGGGCGCCTTCACCGAGCTGCCCCAGCCCATGCCTGCGCCCCACGGCGCCCACACCGCGACGCTCTTGCCGACGGGCGACGTGCTCATCTTCGGCGGTGATCAGGCCACCGCCGAGCTCTTTGTCGGTGGGGGAAGCGGCGAGCTGGGTGCCTTCACCTCGGCGGGCAGCATGGCGACCCCGCGACAGATGCACTCGGTCACCGCGCTGGCCGACGGGCGGGTACTCATGGCCGGGGGAGAGGGAAGCATCTTCTTCGATCTTTCGAGCGCCGAGATCTACGACCCGGACACCGAGACCTACTCGGCCACCGGCTCGCTGGCCACGGGGCGCCGCCTGCATTCCGCAACCTTGCTGAACGACGATCGTGTCCTCGTTGCCGGCGGCCAGCTCATCGTCCTTCCAACCGCCACAGCCGAGCTGTTCGATCCAAGCGCCAACAGTGGCGCGGGCGCCTTCACCACCACGAGCGCGATGACCACATCCCGCACGCTGCACACGGCAACCGTCTTGCCGGGGGGCGAGATCCTGATGGCCGGCGGAACGGGCACCAGCGGCCTCCTGGCCAGTGCCGAGCGCTATGATCCTGCCGCCGGCACGTTCACCGCCACAGCGGGCACGATGACGGTGCCGCGGAGCGCTCACGGGGCAGCGCTGCTGCCTAGCGGCAAGGTCCTGCTGGTGAGCATCAACTCCGCTGAGCTCTACGATCCGGTGACCGACACGTTCACCGCCACGGCGAACCCTGGCGCCGCCTATCCCCAAGCGTCGGTGGTGGTGCTGTCCAATGGCAAAGCCCTGGTGACCGGAAGCTCCACACTGGCGGCCGAGCTCTACGACCCGGACACCGAGACCTTCTCCTACGCAGGCGCTGATTGGGTCCCTCGCCTGGTGCACCAGGCGGTCGCCCTGCCGACCGGGGGAGTGCTGCTCGTGGGGGGCCAGAGCTATGGGGCAGAGCCGGACGTGCACTCCGACGCGGCGCTCTTCGAGCCCCTGTCGAGCACCTTTGTCCCCACGCCGCTCATGGCAGTACCACGGACCTTGGCGGGTGCAGCCCTCCTACCATCCGGTGAGGTGTTCGTCGCTGGCGGCGTAGACGCTCTCTTCATCGGTTTTCCGACAACCCATGCCTCGGCCGAACGCTGGTCACCGACGGTAGGCGACCTGGCCTGGCGCCCCACGATCACCAGCGCCCCAGCCACCGCCACACCAGGCGACGAGGTGGTGATCCAAGCCTCGGGCCTGTCCGGACCGGAAGCGAGCAGCGGCCGCAGCAACGCCTCGGCGAGCAACCACCCCGTCGCCATCTGGCAATCGCGACTGGGAGGCGGCGTGCTCTTCGGCACGCTGGTCAGCTGGACCAGCAGCTCGGTGACCTGGCGGGTGCCCCCGACGGCCGCCTACGGTCCCGGTCGGCTCACCCTAGTCGTCAACGGAATCGCCAGCGATTCGTGGCCCATTGCCATCGAAGCGGCGCCCCAGGGAGGGGCTTGCCGCTATGACGCCCAATGCACCACCGGTCATTGCGCTGATGGAGTCTGCTGCGACCAGGCCTGTGATGACTCGTGCGAAGCATGCCTGGCGGTGCTCAAGGGAGCGGGGGACGACGGAGTCTGCGGGGAGGTGCCGCCAGAACTCGATCCGAACGACGATTGCGTATTGCCCCGCGGAACGCCCTGCACTGCCGATGAGCAATGCGAAACCGAGCTGTGCGTCGACGACGTCTGCTGCGAGACGACCTGCCCCGGCCAGTGCGAAGCCTGCGACGTGAAAGACAGCGTCGGGCTCTGTGTCCCGGTGGTCGGCGCGCCCCATGGCGAGCGTCCCCCTTGCGATGCCACCCCACCAGACGATCCTTGCGACCTCACCTCCTGTGACGGCGTGGGGCGCAGTCAATGTGATGGCACGGTAGGCCCCTGCGGCGCCTATGCCTGCACGCCCGATGGCTGTCTCGACCAGTGTGGTGACGACGACGACTGCGCCCCGGGCCATCACTGCCAGGACGGCATCTGTGAGGCTGGACAATGCGACGGCACCGTGGCGACGACCCCCGACGGCACCGAGGTGGACTGTGCGCCCTATCGTTGCCGTTCCGATGGCTCCTGCCTCAACAGCTGCAGCAACGTCGATGATTGTGGCGAGCCCTTCGCCTGCAGCCCCGACGGCCGCTGCGTGCCCCGGCCGCCAGTCGACGACGCCGGGGCGGGCTGTGGTTGCCGGATGGCCGGTGCGAGGAAATCGATGACCGGGCCAGTTGCGCTGCTGCTAGCCATCGCACTGGGTGCTGGCCTGCGCCGTCGGACGTCACGGTCACGCCGCTGCTCACGCCGGCGCCGATCACCTTGGCGGTGGGTCGCCGCGGCCCTCGGCAGCAGCATCCTGCTCTGCTGGCTGCCGGCCTGGTCACAACCCGCGCCGTCACCCCCTGCTGCTGAGCCGGGCGAAACCGAGCCGGCCAAGCCAAGGGCAACAGCGGATCCCGAGGCGAGCCCGGGCCCTACCGAACCGGCCGAGACGGACCCTGGGGTCGACTCGGCCACGACGCCCAAGTCGCCGACCGACGATGAGACGGCCCCTCCTGATGGCCTGACGCTGCAGGAACGAAAGCAGGGGGCACGCAGCCATTTCGAGCGCGGGCTGGCGCTAGGCAGCGAGGGCGCCTGGTCCGCTGCCCTGGCTGAGTTCAAGGCCTCTCGTGCCCTCTATCCAACCCGGGTGGCGACCAAGAACGCAGCCTTGAGCTATCGCAAGCTCGAGCGCTTCGACGAAGCCCTGGAAACCTACGAGAGCTTGCTGCGAGAGTTCGAGAACCTGTCCACTACCGAGCGAGATCAGTTCGCCAAACAGATCATCGATCTCCGAGCACTGGTCGGCACCATCGAGATCGACGGGGCCAAATCGGGCGCCACCATTCTCATCGATGGTCGCGCTCGAGCCATCTATCCGGCCACCGATCCCCTTCGGGTTCCGGCGGGCACCCACATCGTCCGGGTCCATCTGGAGGGCTACGAGCCCTTCGAAACCCAACTCGAGGTGGCGGGCCGCAGCTCGGTGCTCGTCCAGGCACCGCTGACACCACTGCATACCTCAGGCACGCTCAAGATCACCGAGACGGCGGGCCAGGCGCTCGATGTGGTCGTCGACAGCGTTGTGGTGGGGCAAACCCCGTGGGAGGGGCGGGTGTCGGTCGGTCAACACGTGGTGCGGCTACAGGGGGCCGACCAGCTCGGCACCACCCCGGTGCCGGCGCCGGTGCGCAGCAACGAGACCACCACCCTGCGCCTGCAAGCCAAACCTCTGAACGCCTCGCTCCGAGTCGCGCCGACGCCTGCAAGCGCCGAAGTGACCATCGATTCGGTATCGGTGGGGCGCGGAGTCTGGGAAGGCCGTCTGCCATCGGGCAAGCACCGAGTGGAAATCACCGAAGAGGGTTTCATCAAAGCCGTCGAGGACGTGAGCCTGAAACCCAAGTCGAGCGAGGACCTGAAGGTCCGGCTCGAGCGGGACGATGACGCCGAGATCTGGCAGTTGCCCTCGAAGATCACCGTCGAGGTCACCGGCGCGGTAGCCCTAGCCCCGACCTTCGGCGGGGACGTCACCGCCAGTTGCACTGACGGCTGTAGCCAGGGACCAGGGGTGGGCGTGCTCGCCTTCTTACACGCAGGCTACGAACTCGGCTCGGGCTTTGGCTTCGGGCTGTCCGCTGGCTATCTGCAAGCCTCTCAGGAAATCGAGGGACGGGCGACTCCGATTCAGCCGGTGGGGCTGGCGCCGCGCCAAGGGTCGACGAGCGACAGTCTGCGACTGCGAGGACTGGCCGTCGGCGGGTCCGGCTCACTGGTCATTGGTGAAGACTATCCACTGCTATTCCGGCTCGGGGTCGGTCCGCTCTTCGCCACCCTGGAAGACCGACGGGTCGGTAGCTTTCCAGTCGACGGCCTGACCTATCAGGCCGGGCCAGTGACTCAAGAGCCGTCAGCCATGTACCTGTTCATCGATCCGGAAGTGCGGCTGTCGCTGCCGGTCGGCGATCATCTCCAATTGGGAGCGAGCTTGCAGGCCCTGATCCTGGTCGGCTTGTCCCAACCGAAGTGGGACGAGACCCAGCAAATCAACGCAGCAGACGATGGCATCGGCCTCTACGGCGGCGAGACACTGACCGGGCGGGTCCTGGTGTTCATCGCCCCTGGCATCAGCGCCCGGACGCACTTCTAGCGCCCGAGCACTCTTCTAACCCTAGTCAATCCTCGCCCTGCGGCTCCGGTGCGCTCGAGTCGTTCTCCGTGGTTGTCGCGGAGGACGCTTCATCCGCGCCACCAGGCGGCTGGGCTGGCGGTTGCTGCTGAAATGGCGTGACCTGCTGCCCACTGGCGACCTGATCTTGGGTGGCGCTCAGGCCAACCGTGCCTTCCAGGGGATCGGAGGACGACGCAGAGCGACTTTGCCCAATCAGGGGAGAGCGCTGCGGCGGAACCATACCTGCAGGCACGAGCGGTTTCTTGGCAGGCGGGTCAGTTCCTTTGACCCCAGCACCCAACAACGATGAGCCTTTGCGTTTTCTCTTGGGTACGCTCCCGAAGGGCGTCGCTTTGCCGACCGCCGCGTGCACTTGTTGCGTCGAGGTGAGCCCCACCGTTCCAGACAGTGAGTCCTCGTCCGCCACAGCGCTCGGTCGCGGTGGCGTGGCGACGATAGGCTGCGGCTGAGCCGCAGGTGCCCTTGGCGCAGCCGCAGCACTGGGTGGTCCAGACTGGGAAAGCTCCGACCCAGCCGGGCGGGCGCGGCTCGACGAGGCCGCGATGCTCTTGGCCGCAAGCTCAGGCGCCAAGGAGGGTGGGAGTGCGGCAAGGGTCGGTGGCCAATGGCCCCCCGTCGCGCCAGGCATGCCGGCGTGGGCCCACACCTGCAAGCCCCACACCCGTGCCATGTTGGCGACCGGAAAACTGCCACGCCACAAGATGCTGCACTGGCGAAGCTCTCCATCGACCCGCAACATGTCGGCTCGAGTGCTCAAGGGCAGCAGCACCGCGGGATCCTTGGGGTCCAATACCCGCACCGAGGCCGTGGCTCCGGACAGCTGAGTCTTCAACGTCTCGTGGTCGGCGGTCAGCCCCTCCAGGACCAGCCACTCGTCGCCTTGCAACCATGGAGCGCACTGGTCGGCCGGTGCCGTTCGGAAGTAGCTCCAATCGAAGTCCTCATCGATCTCCCGAACGTCCTGACTGGCCCAGCCCTGCGCGCGCGGCCCGAGCCGAGCGATGCGCTCGGGAAAGTCCGCTGGAATCGGTGCGAAGCTGGCGTCGGCCCGATAGTGATCGCGGTCCTGTGCCAATAGCACCCCCACAGCCGCAGCATTGGTAGGACCATCAGTGCTTGCCGACACCGGCACCGTCTTGTCGATCAGGCTCTGCTCGGTGGCACCACCAGACAACAAGGCCATCCTGGCAACCCTTCGGCCATCCCTCGGATAGGCGCGTCCGGCGAAGCAGACATCCGCGCCTGGCAGATAGGGCACCAGCTCGTCAGCTTGCACCGCAATGGGATCGGCGGGTGTCATGGGACCATCGGGCACCCAATCGAAGGTGGCTTTGACCACCACCACGACGTGCACTCGGCCGCCAATGCGCCACAGCGAACCCGCCGCCGCGGAGGCAGGCGTCAAACTCTGGATCTGGAAAGGGTCGGACACGGTGAGCGAGGTTATCACAGGCCATCGTCGCGGCGGTCAGTCCCCTGCGTCCGGAGCCAAGAGGCCCAGCTTGCCCAGCGTCGCAACCGCCTGGCTCACCAACTTGGCGAGCAGCTCACCACGATCAGCGATCGGCGGTTCGGGCTCGAAGCTCAGCTCGCCAGCATCGCTCAGATGGCCGAGCTCGCTGACCAGGGCGGGCAAGTCGCGGGTGCCGTCGAGCAGCTTGGTCACCGCGCGAGTTGCCGCGTCGAAACCGACCTCGTCTTCGAAGTGCGGAGCCAGGTTCACG
>Ga0164313_10006494_pt1 | contig 10311 bp, 4 predicted proteins | sample GuaBasSedimGuay4_FD_113735 | JGI IMG/M metagenome (GOLD analysis project Ga0164313, IMG submission 113735) | Subseafloor sediment microbial communities from Guaymas Basin, Gulf of California, Mexico - Guay4, Core 4569-4, 0-3 cm | ecosystem: Environmental > Aquatic > Marine > Hydrothermal vents >...
CTTTGCGCCGGTATTTTATTTACTATCCCTTTTACCCGGGGCTTCACCCCGGGCTGGGATATTAAAGCCTTTCAGGCTTACTTACTACAAAATTTCATGTAACGATTTTCAACAATAATATTCCTGTTTAAGTCTTACTCCACAGAAAGTTCAAGTGATCCCATGTTATCCCATACTTACCGGAATTTGACAAGTACTTTATCCAGCGCTTAAATGGAGAGGTGATTTAGCTAAAGAGTGTAAACAAATTACTACTTTTGATGTAAAAGAAACGAAAGTTAACAGCCGGGTATCCCTTCGCCGGGAAAGCCTTATAAGTGCTTGAGCCGTATGAAGTGAACTTAGCAGAGCGATCTCATGACCGAAGGAAATAAAGTCGCACAGCCTGTTCCGATTATTCCATCGGGATACGGTTCTTAGGGGGTGTAAGCTACCCGGTCCTGCAAGGTTAAAAAACAACAAGTTCTTAAATGATACAAGGATTAAAACACAAAATGAGAAAGTTGACTATTATGAAAGATTCTGTTTTTCCCGACCACTTTTGCCCTTTGAGCAGTCTTTTTATTTATACTTTTTACTAATAGTCAGAATACTATTGCTCAAAGGGAAACTGTCCGTGAAGAAATGATGGAAAAGAAAACTTGTTATTGTATATATTTCACAATAGAAATTAAATTATGCACAAATTAGCATATAGAACCGCCTTCTTCATTTCAATATTTTTGTTCACCCATATTTCGTGTACGAAAGTAAAAGAATCAGCTCAAAAAGAATTTTTTCCGGGTGAATATCCAGAAAAAGCAGAAATAAGCTTTAACGATAATAAAATTTTCCTGAGCAATAATGCCATTCAAACCATCTGGAAAAAAGAGGATAATTCTATTGTGCTTTCAGAAATTAAGAATAAGTACGATGGTGATATCATAAACATGGAAAAAATTACCTTATTTGCCATTGAGTTAGCCGATGGCCGACAACTTTCCAACCGTGATTTTAAACTCCAGGGTGAATTAACAATTTCTATTCTTCATGCTTCAAACAGTCTGCCGAAAAAATCGCTGCGTTTTCCGGGGAAGGAAATTACCGGATTATTTCTTAATAAAAACAAAAATATTTCCATTCAATGGACTGCCCAGCTTAAGGAAGGCTCAAATTACATCAGGCAAAATATTGATATAAAAACACTTAAGACAAATGAAGCCGTTAGAAAAATTATCTTTTTTGATGGTGATTTGAAGGGAGCAAAATATGCAGGCTCGGTGCTAGGTTCACCCATTATATACAATAATTTTTTCTTTGGTTTGGAGCATCCTATTGCTCAAAGTAAAGCACTTTATTCAAGAACTGTTGGCAACATAAAGCAAGACTCAATTAATGTGTCTGAAATCATTAAGGCTTCGGGCGAATACGTTCTTTGCTTTGAACACGGAGGAGGACCTGATGATTTCAACATCCAATCTGTTTCGTTTCTCGAAAATAAAAAAGTAATAAGCATCGATAAGCATCTCTTAAATGGAAAAGGCGGAAACAGTTTTTATCATTTAAATATAGAAGTTTACAATCCTGAAAATAAATACATATTCCACACAAGGCTTATTAATAAACAAAATGCAACAGGCACATTCCACATTTTTAAAAAGACCAATGATTTGTTGAATTTTTATCTGGTGCGTGAAGATGTATTAAAAGTTGGTAAATCTATTTCCGAATGGTCGGTAATTGGTGTTGCACCTGAAGGTCAGCGAAGGAGAGCTTTTTTATACTACCTCGAACGCGAGCGTGCACGACCTTATAATCAATTTTTGCATTACAATTGTTGGTGGGATATTACCGATGACGGAGCTTCCAGTTTTACTTCGGAGCAGTTAATTGAACGCATGCATGCCTGGAATAAGAAATTTATTCAACCTTATGGCATTCAACTCCAGTCTTTTGTTTTTGATGATGGTTGGGATAATCTGGACAGCATTTGGTTCTTCGACCCCATAAAGTTTCCCGATGGTTTTGGGCCTCAGGCTGAATTATGCAAAAAATATAATTCAGGTATCGGGGTTTGGATGTCTCCTTTTGGTGGTTACCTGAAAAACAAAAGAAGGCGTATCGAGTCAGCCCGCCGCGAAGGATTAGAAACTAATAGCAAAGGATTGAGCCTTGCCGGGAAAAATTATTTCAATCGTTTTTTGGAGCGTTCACTGGATATGATTGATAATTATGAAGTTAACTATTTTAAATACGATGGTTTCGGAGGTTCTGAGCCAAAGTATCTGCCCGATATGGAAGCAGGCACTAGGTTAATTAAAATCATAAGACAACACAACCCAGATGTTTTTGTAAATATTACAGTTGGTTCGTGGCCATCACCGTTTTGGTTAAAATATGCCGATTGTACCTGGCGGGGTTCAGGCGATTTACATAATGCTGGACTTGGCAGCAAAACACAAAAATTCATGACCTATCGGGATGGAACCTTACACAATAATATTGTAAAACGTGCTCCATATTATCCCCTAAATTCAATAATGGTGGTTGGCATCGCTTACGCCAACCTCGGACACCCTGCAAAATTCATAAACGACAATAAGGAAGATTTTAGGGATATGGTTTGGTCATTTTTTGGGTCAGGTTCCAATTTGCAGGAATTATACATCAGCCACGATCGCATGAAACCTGAATTTTGGCCTATCCTAGCCGAAGTCGCCAAATGGTCCAAAACAAATGAGGATATTCTAGGCGATGTACACTGGATTGGCGGAAGCCCTATAAATTTGGAAGTGTATGGTTTTGCAGCATGGAAACAGGGCAATGGAATACTGACTTTACGTAATCCTTCTGATAAACCGCAACAGTTTATCATAAATTTAGAAACTATTTTTGAGTTACCGGCCAATAGTCCAGGAAAATACACTCTGGTAAATAAGTTAAATGTAGAAGGTGATACTTTTAAAGTACTCACAAATAAACCTTTGGAGATAACACTTGATCCATTTGAACTCAAGGTTTTTGAAGCAGGGTGCCTTGACCCAAAAAAGGATTACACGAAGTAGTCTAAAGGTGTAAAAGGTAAACAAACTTAATCATGATGGTGCTGAATTTAGAAATAAGGTAGTTACATAGGGAAATATAGAAAGCCCAGCAGGTAATCGAGTAGCCCGCCCCACCAGTAATCACTGACGGGGAGAACCTCCGCCTGAATAAAGATTTATTCCTTCGGGCAGGTCTCACATGCTTGCGCTGAAGCTTCAGCATAGGCTCCACCACTGTATCCCGATGAAGATAATCGGGACAGGCTTTGAGAAGATAGATCGTATCCTCCGATATACTCTAATACCGAACCGAAAACGTACAAACAAAATGATTTCCATTTAGAAGAAAGAACAGTTTGGTTAGGCTAAAAACAGGCTTACTTAGCTTAGAGTCAAAAACAAAATGCTTTATCAACTTTCAGAATCAACAGCCGGCTTTTTTATTTCATCCATTATACTTTTTCCTGCCAAACCGAAAAACAGCAATAAAAGAATGATTGAACTTGCAAAAGAGATCTTTTGTCCGGTGTAAAACGCTTTTGGATGAAACTTAAATTCAATCTTATGCTCACCTGTTGGTATCCGCATAGCCCGCAATACATAATTTGCCCTTACATATGGAACCTGTTCCCCGTCAATGTACGCATTCCACCCATTCTCATAATAGATTTCCGAAAAAACAACAAAACCTTCTTTTAAAGAGCTGCTTTCATAAACCAGGTAATTTGGCTGATAAGAATTCAAACTAATATTCGCAGTGGAATCCGGTTTAGCATTAAATCCGTCAAAATAATTTGCAAAGCGCTTATCAACAATTGCTTCATTAACCGGATCGAATTCCGCAAGTGCATCAATTTCTTCATCAGGACTTTCAACCAGTTTAAATGTATTTACATACCAAGCGTTTCCAAGGGCTCCCGGGTTCATTCTGGCTTCCGGTTGTTTATTTTTCCCGGGTACTATAAAATATTTGGTATTCAGCATGTCCAGTACATGCATATTATTTCTGGCAATATGTTGTGATATCAAATCCTGATATCTGCGGATCTTTGCACCATGGTATCCTCCAATTGATTTATGGAACCAGGAAGTTCCGGCATCATTATATGTATCAACAGTGAGGTTTAAGACCCTGAAATTAGGGTCTTTATCCTGCAAAATAAAAAGATTGGCAGCGGAAGGCTGAAAAGGTACTTTTATCGCTTTTTTAGTTGTAAAATTATCGTCGTTCAGATACCTCTTATTTACCGGCCACATATCTGCTAAAAAAACCAACACAAGACCCAGTATAAAATAGCTATTCTTAATTTTTCCATAAACAAAGGCTGTTAATAATCCAGCCGTCAGTATCACAAACACAAGTGAGCGGAAAGCGTCCATCTGTAATAAATGTTTTCTGTCGTCATGAACAGCCTCCATCATAGACGCAGGCCACCCTGCAGCACGCAACTGCTCATCTACAGGGGCAGAAAAATCAAAAAACATGCCCGGAAAAACAACAAAGAACAAAGCGACCCCGCCTACTACATATAATGTGTATTTTAGTCCTTTAAGAAATTCTTTTTTTGCTATTTTTCCATTAATAATATCTTTTACAACTAACATCCCAAGTAAGGGAATAGCAAATTCAGCTATTACCAGGATCATGGAAACCGTCCGGAATTTATTATATCCCGGAACATAATGAATAAAAATATCCGATAAGAACATGAAGTTCTTCCCCCAGGCTAACATAATAGAAATCAGAACTGCCCCGGCAAGCCACCATTTTACCGGCCCCCTGACCAGAAATAATCCTAAAACAAACAGAAAAATAATAGCTGCCCCAATATAAACCGGACCAGAGGTAAACCGCTGTGTTCCCCAGTAGGCAAGAGGGCTTCTCTCAACAATTTGTTTAGCCCCCTGAACATTAGCAGCCTTAAGTTCCTGGTAAGTTTTTGATTTAGAATCAAATCCTGAAGAAGCGCCTCCCTTAAAGTTAGGGATAAACAGATTCATGGCTTCATCAACCCCATAGGAATAGTCATTTAAAATATAATCCTTATCAAGACCTGATGTTTTGTTTCCCTGATCGTTAGTAAGTTCTGATTTACCCCTGATAGATACTTCCCCATACTCCTTAATCAACAATAAACTGGTAATATTCACACCAATAGCAAGAATCAGGGCAACTGATAATACACCTACTATCTTAAAAAACTGAAGAAGGGTTTTTTCTTTTATTGCCTGCACCAGATAAGCTATACCAAAAAATAAAACCGTAAAAAGTGTATAATAGGTTATCTGCGGATGATTAGCATTCATCTGCAAGGCCAGGAATACCCCTGTCAGTGTAGCTCCCCAGAGTAATTTTCCACGAAAGCTTAATACAACTCCCGCAATTACCGGTGCCATATAAGCAATAGCATGTGCTTTGGAATTATGCCCGGCTGCTTCAATTATAAAGAAATAGGAGGAAAAAGCAAAAGCAATTGCACCGGCAATGGAAAGCCAGGGATTCATCCGAAAACCAACTATCAGAAGAAAATAGAATCCGGCTAAGGTCAGGAATAAATATTTTACCGGGACATGAAGGTTCAAAGAAATATATTTGTCAACATAACGAAATAAGTTAGAAGAATATACGGTACTGATAAGGTATGCCGGCATTCCCCCAAACATGCTATTTGTCCACAAAGGTTCTTCATGATGTTCAGCCCTGAAATCAACGATTTCTTTAGACATCCCCCTGAAATGAATATTATCACCCTGGCGCAGGACTTTCCCTTCCAGGGCAGGGGTGAAATAAGCAAAAGATATTACTAAAAAAATAACCAGGGCTGTAATATGGGGATATAATGTCCGGAACCAATAATTTTTCATTTTTGATTTGTTTTAATTACTTGTCAAGGTCTTCAAAATCTACATAATCCCCACTATCTTTACTAACAATCTTTTTATTCTTTGGTGTATATTCAATATTTACCTCCCCTTCTTTCTTTTTTTTCTGTTTTTCATTCATCGTAGCATTAAAAGGAGATTTATTGAGACCCTTATAAACCATATAAACCCAGGTAAAAAATTTAATGGAATAATAGATTAAGGCAAATATGAGCAGCGTTCTGAGTAATCCAACAATCATGAGAAAATATTTTATAATTTGCGAATTTAAGTAAAAATTAATTAGTGCTTACTGCACAGCATAGTTATAAAGGAAGTTATCGTCACCCCCAACAATTAAATTGAACCTACTGGTAGAATTCTTAAACCTGCCTATTGAAAAAGCCGTTTGACCTGATAAAGGAAAATCTTTATATAAGGAACCATCCTTGTTAAATAAGTAAATTTTATGTCCATGGGAGGATACAACCCCTATTTTCAGGTTATTGGAAGCAAAACGATAGATAGAAGGTTTGTTACTGATCTTACCTGAAAACTTGTATGAAAACCGCTGCTTACCACTTGAATTAAAAACCTTAAGTTCATGTTGATCAAGAAAAATAAATTCTTTTTTCCCATCACCATCCAGGTCACGGTATTCAAAATAATGCTCAGGGCTAAACTTCCCCATGTTCGTTTTAGTTACTTTTCCATCCAATCCAATAAAATAAACCATTCCATTATCTCCTGTAGTTACAAACTTGCTTGCAGAAGTTGATTTGTCAAGAAAAAGCTCCTGATGAATGGGTTTTTGGATACTTGTAGAAACATTGATCCTGTTTTTTCCCCTTCTGTTTAATATGTATAACTTAGATTTATCCGAAACAAGGATATAATCCTTCTTCTTTACCCTGAAATGATATACAGGTGTTGAAACAAAACTTTCCAACCTGGGAGAGCTCCAGCCTTTGACAAGTTTTCCTTTTTTTGTATAAAGGTAAATTTTCTTATCCTTTCCAGCAATACAAATTCGATAATCCAGGTTTTTATCATAATCAAAAATTGCTAGGCCATTGCTAGCTTCCGACCTGAGTTTAATTGGGTAGTTTTCTACATTATTGCCATTTCTGTCCATCAAATAGATATTACTTTTTGTATTAAAAAGATATTGAAGCTTCTTGTTTTTGTAAAAGTCAATTTGATAAACTTCACTCAAAATCTTCTCCGGCAGATTAATTTTCCATATCACCCTCCCCGAGGAATTAATCAGATAAATATTACTTTTTTCATCCTGAATAAATATTTCTTTATCTCCGTTGATATGATTTTTTACAAATATGGGCTTCGACCGAAGTGTGGTATCAAGCAGGCTTTCCCACCGTGTTTCCAATACTTCTTTAAACTCAGGCTGATACTTTAAATAAATATTATTATAGATCATCCTGTTTTCATTACTAAACTGAAAACCAATAGCCTGAAGCTTTTGAAAAACCTTAATATTTGATTTCAGCCCTTTAAAATATTCTGCATTTAAATATTGCCCATAGAGCCCTGTTGATCGTGGAATATTTAAATAGAAATAAAAATTGGACCTGTCAGACAAGGATTCCTTAAATTTACGATAATCAAGTTCATGCGATAAAGTTTTTTGAAGAAGATTATCATATATAAATGAAGATAAGGACCGTACAGAGTTACCGAAAATCATATACCCATCCAAAAAAATAACAAACTGATGAGGTGACCCTCCAAAAATATCACCAAAAAGCAAGCCGGGCAAAGTTTTAACCGGAAGCTTAAAAACCGGGAATCGTGTTTCTGTATCCAAATCAATACTCAAGATATATTTATCAGTCTCCAGATTATTCTTTTTACAGAATTTAACAATGGAACCAGCCAATTGTTCGCTCGCCCTGGTCATGCTTCTTAAGCCAAAAATCACATATGAATTCTGCGTAGTTGAATTTTTCTTAACAGCAGGATAGGCAATACCCATTTCGTTATCCAATAAGGGCAAAAATAACCCGGGAAGGTCTGTTCCCCACTTTGCTCCAGCCTTTTTCAGATTATCCTCAAATGATTTAAATTGATTTATCCCTTTCAGGTAATCTTTATAATCTTTAAAGAATTTATCAAAATTACTAAGTCCCAAAATTGCATACGAGATGATATTTGCAGGTAATATCTGATCAATGGAGGATTTTTGTGGAAATTGATCTTCAAAAATATTGGAATAGAAATTTAATGAATCATCGGTATAGGTAAATCCGTTTAAAAGGAGAGCATCCTCTTTTAAATTAATATCAAGTTCAGCCCAGGAGGAAAATGATTTAATAGAATATATTTTATTTATAAATTCAGGATTAGTTAAAACCGAAAGGAACCGTGGAAACTGGGCAAAGTTAATGTATAGGTTTCCATCAACTTTTGCTCCAGCGGTATGTTTCACTTCCGAAAAACCTTTTTGATCTAATATGCTTTTGTCCACATCCAGCTGCCGCATGGCAGATTCCACCAAAATAGAAGAAGTACTAACTGCAACCACACCTTTATAGCTTGAAAAAGAAATGCTAAACTTTGAACTCCGCTCAGTCATTTCAAAGAGCTTGGTTTTATGATAAATCCGCTCCCGAATGTCCCAGGATCCGGAAAAGCTTTTCTTAACCACATTCTCAAATGAGCTAAAACCAGCATTTTCTTTCAGCTGGCACAGAAATAAAAGTCGTGGATCTTCCTTTCCAATATTATGAACAGAAACAAGTACAGATTTCTGGTCAATCAATGTGCCTATTGATTGATCTATCTTCAGGATTGAGTCAACTTTACTTAAAGCCTTACTTGCATTTTGAACTTTCTTTAGCCTGACCAGCTCATTCCAAATCAAGCTATTCTCCTGCAGCTGATAAATAAAATCATTAAAATCTTTTACTTCAATCAAAAAAGAAGCATCCATAGGAACAGCATGATAGACATCCTCCTTCGGTTCAAATTTCCCCCTCAGTAAAAAATATCCAATAGCCAAAGCTCCGGCAATTACCAGCACAAATGAAATAATCCAGAGTTTTTTCATGTTAAAAACTTCAATCCAAAATTCAGTTTTCAAAATTAGAAAATTAACCCGGTTAATCCATAAGATTTTAGTCAAGTACAAAGAAAATTCAGACTTTTTTATATATTGTGAATAAATACAAAATGGGTTTTACTTTATGGAATGATTTTTGCTATAGATTATAGCTTCTAAATACGTTTTAATGAGATTGATCTATTTTACCTTATTTTTTAGCTCCATTTGGGCATTAAACCCCTTTTTAGGCCTTTCCCAAACTATTCAAATCAGGGAGATATCTACCGGGAAATCCATACCAGATGTTGCTATATATAATTTCAAAAAAAACAAATCTGTTATATCTGATAAAAACGGAAAGGCTGATATAAATATTTTCTCAATTAATGACAGTCTGTATTTTCAACATCCTTCTTTTGTGAGGATGGTTTTTTCCATGGATGATATAAAAAGTATGAATAACATTATTTTACTTGAGAATGAGGTAAGAATGCTCAATGAATTTGTTATTTCTGCCAGTCGCTGGGAGGAGAATAAAAGTGAAGTTCCAAATAAAATTAAACCAATAACAGCTAAAGAGATAGAATTTAGCAATCCACAAACTGCCGCAGATCTGCTAGCAATCTCAAATGCCGTTTTTCTGCAAAAAAGTCAACTGGGAGGTGGGAGCCCAATGGTCAGGGGATTTGCTGCAAATTCCATTCTATTAATGGTTGACGGGGTGCGCTTAAATAATGCCATTTATCGTAGTGGAAATCTTCAGAATGTAATTTCCCTGGATGCAAACATTGTAAATCAATCGGAAATTATTTATGGACCAGGCTCTGTAGTCTATGGAAGTGATGCACTCGGAGGAGTTGTTGATTTCCATTTAGATAATCCATTATTATCATCCATCCCTGGTAAATCTAAATTTTCAATAAATGCCGGTACCAGATATGCTACGGCTAATCAGGAAAAAATGGGACATTTAGATTTTAATATTGGTTTTCAAAAATGGGCTTTTCTAAGCAGTATAACATACAGCAATTATGGTGATTTAATTATGGGGAATTCCGGACATCCATCCTATCAGAGACAAGAGTATGTTGAAAGGATAGAAAACAAAGATTCCGTATTAAATAACCCAAACCCCAATCGGCAGCTGTTTAGTGCTTATTCCCAGTTAAATCTTCTGCAAAAAATCCTGTATGCCCCAACAGAAAAATTAAAATTAACCTATGCTTTCCATTATTCAGAATCATCATATGTTCCCCGCTACGACAGGTTGATACAATACAATAACAAGCTACCTAAATATGCTGAATGGTACTATGGGCCAACCAGATGGATGATGCATTCATTTACATCTGAGTCTTCGAA
>Ga0164313_10006495_pt1 | contig 10310 bp, 8 predicted proteins | sample GuaBasSedimGuay4_FD_113735 | JGI IMG/M metagenome (GOLD analysis project Ga0164313, IMG submission 113735) | Subseafloor sediment microbial communities from Guaymas Basin, Gulf of California, Mexico - Guay4, Core 4569-4, 0-3 cm | ecosystem: Environmental > Aquatic > Marine > Hydrothermal vents >...
CCAGTTGCAATAGAATTCAATAATTGCAATGCTTCCTCAAATTCACCAATTTCCTGTAAAGCAATTGCTAAATCTCTGTGTGATTGCACATCTTCAGGTCTAAGTTTTAATATTTTACGATAAACATAAACTGCTAATTTGTAATTACTTTGTTCTTCTAACTTATAAGCAAGCACCTTTAAAAGTTCGTAGTTATCAGTATCAATTTCAGCTATATTCGATAAAATTCTATTAGCTTTTTCTAAATCTATTTCTTTCATATAATCAAATACATCCACAAAATAGGCTGGTAAACTCGCGTATTTCTCACGTTGTCTTAGATACACTTTGTATAAATCTCTTGTGTTTTCGACAGCTTCTAATTCTGAAAGATATACAGTTGTGAACCCTTTCTCGTCTACTGTTTTCTCATTAGCTAAAGAAATGCTCTTTTTATTTTTTATACTAAGCTCTCTTTCTACTCGACTTCTATAACTTGAGGAAGATGAACCAGAACTGTATAAATTTGTTTTTGTTGTAATCAAAATCACTCCATTTCTACCTTCGGTTCCATATAAAGTTGTAGCCGCTAAACCTTTTAAAATATCAATACTTTCAATATTATTTGGATCAATATCAAAGGATCTACTTGAGCCCATATTCCCATTAATAAAATTACCTGATGTATTGGTGTCATTACTATAAGGCACGCCATCTATTACATATAAAGCATTGTTATTTCCAGAAAACGAATTCATTCCTCTTATAATCACTCTATTACTAGAGCCAGACAATCCATTTTGATTTGTTATTTCTAACCCTGGCACTTTCCCTTCAAGTACTCTTGTTAAATCTGATTGGGAATTATTATCTAATTCATCTTCACTTATAGTTGTAACGGCATATCCAAGAGCCTTTTTTTCTTTTTTAATTCCTAAAGAAGTAACTACAATTTCTTCTAATACTGCTGCATCTTCAGACATAGTAATATTAATATTTCCTGAATTTTGAACTGTGGTTTCTAAAGTAGAAAACCCAACATAGCTATACACTAAATCTTCTCCAACACTGACATTTATACTATAATTCCCATCAAAATCTGATTGTGTCCCATTGGATGTATTCGAAACAATAATATTTACGCCAGGAAGTGGCAATCCAGAATTATCTAAAACAGTACCGTTTATAGTTATTTGAGATCCTGTAGGCAAACTTCTTTCTCTTGGGCTATTTGCAGAAGAGTTTTCTAAATCTTGATTATTTCCAACATTATCAACTTCATTTTCATCTTCGCGATCTAATGTAACAACTTTCACATTCTCTTTTCTAGCTTTTATCTCAAGGTACTGCTCCATTAGCTCTTCAGGAGGAAGGATGTCATAACGTATATAATCAAACACATCTTCCAAAACAATTAATGAAGTATGATCGGTAATGATTTGAAACTTTTTTCCAAGATTTACAATTTCACTTTTATTCTCTTCACTATTTTTTTGAAGTTCATTTATTTTTCCTTTAGCCCATAACTCACTTACCTGTTTTGTACTATTATTTTTTAATGGAACTACAATACTCACCGTTTCAGTTATTTTATTTCCGTAGCCAAAATTTAGTTCAATACACTGACCAGACAAAACTCCTTTTGCATTCATTGAAAAATCATTATAAACTTGTGATCCTGGAACTGGGTACAATTCAATATCATTTCCTTCTGCCGTATAACTCACAAATTTCTTAGGGATGCTAAATGTTTTCTCGATAGCTTCCGCTACATCCATTTCAATAAGATTAATATAATTTCCAGAACTGGATTGAATAAGTAAATTGTTCCCACTATGATTCGCTTTTTTTATACTATTAATGACAAACACAGGCTTTGATACCCCTTTAGGATAATCACTTAGTGTGTACATTCCATCTGTAAATAGTAGAATTTCATCAATCTCATTATTAAGATTAATTAAGGAGGAATACGAAGTAGCTCCATCATAAATTGAATTTTCAAGCACCTCTCTTAACTTATCCCAATTGCCCTTTTTAATTTGGAAGTTTTTAGATTCAACTATGATATTACTAAATTTTATCAACTCAATTTCTAAGTTTCCGACTTCTTGAATGTATTCTTTTAAATACTGAAACTCTTTTACTAAATCTCTATCTTTCATAGAAAAAGACACATCCCATAATAACTTTACTTTTGATGGATTATCCTTTTTAATAGTCCCGCTTTTAAGTGTTTTATAAACATACAAGTAATCGACATACAAACTAACTTTTACAGTTTCTTCTAGTGGGATTTCAATTACAAAATCATCTGTAGGTTGATAGTTATCAATACTTCTTTTATAGAAATAATCATTCTCAGCTTTAGAAAAAAGTGTCCCATCATGATTCTTTGAAATGATTTTTGGATCTCTCTTTTGATTTAAAACAGAAACATTTAACTGGAAAGATTCAAGTTTCTTTTTAAACGACAATGGAATTGTCAATTGGTGTTTATTATTTGCAAATTTTAATTCCTCTTGATAAGCTATAATAATTTGTTTGTATCCCTTAGCAGGTATTGGGTAGATACGTGCTCTGTAATTATTTCCCGTTCCTTTTTCTAGTAAAGCAGGGTCTACCCTTCTTCTTACTACTGCTTCAAAAGCGATTCTTCCTTGTTCTTTTTCTACTACAACTGCCTCTCTAATTTTGCCATTTACATCTAATGCAAATCTGGAAACCGATTGATTTTCTCCTAAAGAAAATATTAATTCTCCTTCCAAAATATTTTTTGTAGGATTATAAAACTTCATATCGTAGGTTGTAGTAACAATGTTTCCAATAACCTTCACATCAATGTCAAGTATTGCTATTCCAAGTTTATTCTCTCCTACTTTAATTAGTGGAACTTCCTGTGCTTGTAAATTAATTGCAAAAAATGCAACGACTAAAATGTGTAAAATTGTTTTCATAACGCTGTGGTTTTAAAGATTATGATGTAAATCTAGTTTCATTCACATTCTTATAAAACCACCATTGAGGGAAGTTGCCTTTTGGTTGAGGGAACGATAATTTTATTATATTTATACAAAAAGAAAAATTGTAAAATGAAATTCATTAACTTTATTGTAGTCCTGCTATTACTCTCTTGTAGTAGTGAACATAGTCCAGTTCCATCTTCTCAACAAGATAATAACACCAATGATGATGATAATTCAGCAATCATTAACATTTTATTCATTGGAAATAGCTTAACCATCGCCAATGGCGGAATTGAAACTCACGTTCAAAATTTTTACAATGAAGGAAACCCAGAAGTCATTGCCTATACTCAATCTGCTTCTATTTCTGGAGCTTCATTAAAAGAACATTTAATGGCGGGTCTTGCTGAAGGAGCTATAAATAGTAAAGAATGGGATTATATTATTTTACAAGAAAATGGAATTGTTGCTACTATTAACCCTGAAGAAACTTTAGCTTCTATTTTAGATTTTAAAGAACTCATAAGCTCTTCTGCCAATGTGTTTTTATTTATGACTTGGGCTTATGAAGAGCAACCCGAAATGACCGAACAACTTACTTCTGTTTATTACGAAGCAGCTAGTTTAACCAATTACAGTGTGATTCCCGTTGGTTTAGGATGGCGTGATTTTGAAGCCGAAAACAATTCGATTAGCTTGCTAGGATCCGATGGTCTTCACCCAAGCAACTATGGAACTTATTTTGCGTCAGCTATGATTTTTAATATTATTTCGAATCAACAAGTTGGTCAGATTCCATATAATGCTAATTTAACATCAGCGGAAGCAAATTATATAAAACAGGCTGTTTCTGAAGCAATAGCTACCTATTATTAAATCTTGTTTTTCAACAAATCTACTACCTCAGCACGTTTAATTTTTCCAGTTTCAGTATAAGGAAATTTTGAAAAGGTATACACTTTTTTGGGACGTTCGTATTTGTTAAGTTTTGAAAAAGCTTTGGAGAAATTGGGCGTTTTTTGTTCTCCATTATTTTCAAAAATTAGAATAATACGTTCTCCCAGCTCTTTATCTTTTTCCGAAGTAATAATAAAAGGAAGTTCTATAAATGCAGCTAGGTTTTTTTCAATCTGCTCGGGATAAAGTTTAACCCCACCGCTATTAATTACATTATCTATCCTTCCTAACCAATCAAAAGAAGTTGGCGAAATAAGATTGACCACATCATTAGTGATAATGCTCTCTTCCGAAATATCTAAAGCCTGAATCACTAAACATCCTCGTTCATCTTTTTGAAATTTCACATTTGGCAAGGCTGTATACGTTGAAGATTTTGCCAAACCATTTATCCTTCTTACCGCTATATGGGTAATGGTTTCGGTCATACCGTAAGTTGCAAAGGCTTCGGTTTCTACTTCTTGTAATTTATCATTTAATTCTTTTGAAACAGTGCCGCCACCAATAATTAACTTATGAACTTTATTAAGAGCTTTTAAAGAATGTTCCACTTGAAAAGGCACCATAGCCACAAAATCGTAGTCATTATCGTATTGCGTTAAAGCATCTTTTGCAGGCGCAACTATATGCAGATCCCAACCCAAAACCAAGGCTCTCACTAGCATCATTTTACCGGCAATATAATTGGAAGGCAAACATAATAAAGCTGTCGTATTCTCTCCTAATTTAAAAAAAACACCTGTAGCTTTGGCGCTATTGACCATCTGATTTTTATACAATTTAATATCTTTCGGTTTCCCTGTAGAACCCGAAGTTTTTACAAAAATAGTATCGTTTTCATCTAACCATTGCTGTAAAAATTTCCCGATACTGATTTCGTAATGAACTCCTGATTTCTCTAAACCTTTTGCAATTTCTAAAAGGCCAGAAGTGCTGTATTGTAAACCATTAAGTTTAAATGAAGGGTGAATATTTTTCCAAGAATTATTCAAAATATTAATTAATTAGTATCATCAATTACAATGGGTTCTGGTGGTGGAATTACTTTTCCGAAGAGCTTTTCATTCCAGTTAGTCCATTTGTATTTTTTTGCCATGATAAAAAGCAAAATTGGATACACTATAAATACAGGAGTTAAAACCTCAAACCCAGCAGTTGGTTCGGATAAATCTTTTAAAATAGAATGGGTTTGAAAAACAGTCCAATCGCTTGTTACTAATAAAGATATGGTAAGGTTTGTTCCTGCATGAAATCCTAAAGCGAGTTCCATTCCTTCATCCATAAGGGTTATAATTCCCAAGAATAATCCTGTTCCTATATAATAAACCATAACGATATTTCCCATTTTTTCAACTTCTGGGTTAAAGAAGTGCAAGCCTCCAAAAATCAATGAAGTTATTAGCAATGGAGCCCATTTATTTTTTACTAATACTCCAATTCCTTGCATTAAATAACCTCTAAAAAGATATTCTTCAAAACTTGTTTGAATTGGTATCATGATTATAGCAATAATTGCTAAAATGATAAATGGTTTTAATTGAAACTGTACTTCAAAATGCTCGGGATTGCTATTATAATCTAAAATGGTTAAAAAGAGGGTGATAAAGAAAATAAGTCCAAAACCAAACCATATCCTATTCCAGTCTACTTTTTTTCGGGAAGTCGTTAACTCTTTAAATGGCTGGTTATGCAAATATTTTACTACAAAATAAATCCCTATCATCCCAATCACAAAACTCAGTAACATTAAAAAGAAAGAAAGATTACTTTCTAAAACCGACATTAATATACTTGAATCTTCTAAATCAATAAAACTACCACCATCCTTTTCTATCTTTTTCCAAGCGGCAAATATTAATGGTATAGAACCTAATTGAGAAAAAGTGAAAATTATAAAAACACCAATTAGATAACGCCAATAATCGTGTTTAAATTTAAAAGCTTGTGCTATGAACATTCTATGAATTATGTTTTAGATTTAAATTAGATAAATTCCATTTTCTATTTGAGCGGTACTGAAGTGTTCCGTTACAAACTTCGAGTGGAGAATCAATATTATTGGTAAACAAACTACCCGTTCCCAATCCTTGTGGCAATGTACTATTTTTTGAAAAAGTATACTGCGCAATTGCATTTAAACCAATATTGCTTTCTAGAGCAGAAGTAATCCACCAACCAATTCCTTTATTTTTAGCTAATAAAATCCAAGAATCACTTCCTCTAAAACCTCCAACAAGGCTTGGTTTTAAAATAATATATTGGGGATTTATGGTACTTAATAATTCTTGCTTGCTTACTTCTGAAAAGACTCCGATTAATTCCTCGTCTAAAGCTATGGGCAAAGGAGTATCTTCACAAAGTCGCGCCATTTCTTGCCATTGCCCTTGTTTTATGGGTTGTTCAATGGAATGCAATTGTAATTCTGAAAGGTATTTAAGTTTATCCAATGCTTCTGAAGGAGAAAAAGCTCCGTTAGCATCTACTCTCAATTCTATATCTGAAGCAGAATATTCTTTCCTGATAGATTTTAATAATTTTATTTCTGTTTTAAAATCGATAGCACCAATTTTCATTTTAATACAATTGAAGCCTTGTTTCAATTTATCTGAAATTTGTTGCTTCATAAAAGCCTGATCTCCCATCCATACCAATCCGTTAATGGGAATGGATGCTTCTCCTCGACTAAAATCTGATGGAAATATTTCAAAAGGTGTCTCAGCTTTCAATGATTTAAATGCAGTTTCCAACCCGATTTGTATAGAAGGAAATTCATTTAAAGCATCATATAATTCTTTTTCACTAAGATGAATGTTCTCACAAAGCCATTGAAGTTTTTCCTCATAATCTGGTCGGTCATCTACACTCAAACCTCGGAAAAGCCCGCACTCTCCTATTCCCATTTTATCTTTATCCTCCAGGATTAAAAAATATGTTTCTTTGGTTTTTAGTATACCTCGAGAAGTTCCGCTTGGGAGTTTAAAGGTTAGTGTGTATGTCTTAAATGATGCTTTCAACATAGAAGAGACCCTTCGACTGCGCTCAGGGTGACATTTAGTTATAAATTATAATTATATAATTGGATTTTGGATTTTTTTATTTGGTTTTTATAATTCTATAGATTCCCCAATTTCCAACAACATCAAATCTTTTCCTGCATCATAGAATTTCTTTTTAGCTTCTTCGTGATTGATTTTAATAAAGCCAAAAGTGTCATAATGTACTCCTAAAACTTTTTCACAATCAACGAAATCACTGGCAAGAATAGCATCATCTATTCCCATAGTAAAATTATCTCCAATAGGTAATATGGCAAGGTCTAATTTTGTTTGCATCGGAATTAATTTCATATCCATTGTCAAAGCTGTATCGCCAGCAATGTAAATATTTTTGTGCTCGCCTTCTATTACAAATCCTCCTGGCTGACCGCCATTACTTCCATCTGGAAAAGAACTGGTATGTACTGCATTTACATATTTTACATTTCCGAAATCGAATTTCCAACTTCCTCCATGATTCATGGGATGGACATCAATTCCTTTTGCTTGATAATGCATCGCAATTTCAAAATTGCTTACAATTTTAGCACCTGTGTTTTTTGCTATTACTTCCGCATCTAGAATATGATCTTCATGAGCATGTGTCAATAAGATATAGTCTGCTTTTAAAGACATAATATCCACTTTATCTTTTGATAATGGATTTCCAGAAATAAAGGGGTCTACTATAATATTCTTCCCCGCAACTTCAATAGCAAGGGTGTTTTGACCGTAGAATGTTATTTTCATTTTATTCCAATTTAATTCATCAAACTAAATAATAACGCAAACAAAAAAGTACTAAGAGCTACCTTTTTTAATTCGCTATCTAATAGCTTGGGTTCTTTATTTAAATATACAGTTTTAATATTGATTAGCATCGGGATAAAAGCAATAAGATACATCAATTGCTTAGGTGAATGAAAATTCAAAAATGTAAAAGAAACTGATGAAATTATTGCAAAAATCAACAGCATATAATGATATATTTTAGCTTTTGAGGCTCCTAAAAAAACTACCAAAGTCTTTTTCGAATGTTTCTTATCACTTTCAATATCTCGCATATTATTTAGATTAAGTACTGCCATGCTAAACAGTCCTATGGTGCTTGCAGGTAATAGCAAGTCCCATTGCAGGTTCTTTGTAAAAAGAAAATAACTTCCCAACACACTTAAGAGTCCGAAGAACAAAAAGACAAACACATCTCCCAAACCAGAATATCCGTAAGCATTTTTTCCGACAGTGTATTTTATTGCTGCAATAATAGAAGCTAATCCCAAACCAAAAAACAAAAGGGAGAGTAAAAAATCTTCACTCCCAAAAGATTGATAAATTAATAAGATCGCTATTAACAAAGTGATGATTGTAGTAATCAACATCCCTTTTTTCATTTGGCTTGGAGAGATTATTCCAGATGCAACCAAACGTTTTTCTCCTTCTCTATCATCATCGGTTCCTTTAATCCCATCTCCATAATCATTTGCAAAATTAGAAAGCACTTGAAAGCCAATTGTCGTTAATATCGCCAACCAAAAAATAGAAGTTTGCAAAAAGGGTTTTTCAGCACCTAAAGAAGATCCTACGATGATACCAGAAATCGATAAGGGCAATGTTCTTAATCGTGCTGCGGCAATCCAGGCTTTTATTTTTGGCATCTTTTAAAATTAGTTACACAAAAATACATTTAATAAATTGTTATGTCTTTAATAATCATTATTTCTATTGATAAGTTAGGAAGTCGCAAATTCCCTCTAAATCTGAAAATATTAATTCATCACCTTAACCAACAATTCTTTCAATAAATCTCCTTGAGATAGACTAGCACCTACTCCTTTACTTTTCATATCTATTTCTCTAATAGATGCAATCACAGCACTCACTTTTCGCATTGGGTAATTTCGGGCAGCAATTTCATAATCTTTTATAAAATACGGACTTACTCCTAACTCTCTTGGAGCTTGGGATTTATTAGGTAAAGCGTGGTATTTTAGTACTTTCGAAAAGAAACTAAACAATAATGAAACCGTTAGCACCATGGGATGGTTCTTTGGGTTATGAGCAAAATATTGAATAATCCCGAATGCTTTTTTCATATCCCTTTTACTAATAGCATTTTGTAATTCGAAATTATTAAAGTCTTTACTTATTCCTATGTTTTCTTCAATTATTTCAGGAGTTATTTGCTCTTCAGGTTTACAAATAAGTTGTAATTTTTCTAATTCGTTATTTACTTTGTTTAAATCGTTTCCTAAAAACTCAACCAACATCTGTGAGGCTTTTGGCGAAATAGAATATCCCTTACCAGCCAATACTCTACGTATCCAATCTGGCACCTGATTATCATATAGTTTTTTACTTTCAAATAAAACACCAGCTTTATTAATTGCTTTATAAAGTTTCTTACGCTTGTCTAGTTTTTTGTATTTGTAACAAATAACCAAAACCGTAGTAGGTTGCGGGTTTTCTACATATGAAACTAAATTTTCAATAGTTCTAGAAAGGTCTTGCGCTTCTTTTACAATCACCACTTGGCGTTCTGCCATCATCGGAAAACGCTTAGAAGTACTCACAATATCATCTATTGCAACATCCCTTCCGTATAAAATGGTTTGGTTAAAACCTTTCTCTTCTTCTGTAAGAACGGTGTCTTCAATAAATTTTGAAATAGCATCAATATAATAAGCTTCCTCTCCCATTAAAAAATAAATAGGTTTGAGATCCTTTTTTTTAATGCTCGTTACAATATGTTTTGCTTTTTCTAGAGGCACGGATTTTATTGATTATTTTAATTTTTTATTGCTTATTTTTTCTGAAATCTGTTACATTGCAAGGTGCAAATTCTCAACTTTCCAAAATACAATTTCAGATTCAAAAGTAACGAAAATAAAACGTTGATTTTTGATATTATCAGAAAAAAGTTTGTAGTGTTAACTCCAGAGGAATGGGTGCGCCAACATGTGCTTCATTTTTTAATTTCTGAAAAGAATTATCCTATTTCGCATATCAATGTAGAGAAACAACTAAAGCTTCACGAAACCGTTAAACGCTATGATATCGTTGTATTTAACCCTAACGGAAGCATCCAGATTATTGTAGAATGTAAAGCTCCAAAAATCCCAATTACTCAGCTAACCTTCGACCAAATTGCTCGTTATAATTTTGTTGTGAATGCTAACTATTTATTTGTCACCAATGGGTTGGAACATTATTACTGTAATATGGATTTTGAAAATGAGAAATATGTTTTTTTAAAAGACATTCCGGAGTATTCTATAAATAATGAAAATTAAAAAACTAAATTTGCCTCGATGAAAGTAGCCGTGGTTATACTCAACTGGAATGGAAAAGAATTGCTATCGCAGTTTTTACCTTC
>Ga0164313_10006497_pt1 | contig 10308 bp, 7 predicted proteins | sample GuaBasSedimGuay4_FD_113735 | JGI IMG/M metagenome (GOLD analysis project Ga0164313, IMG submission 113735) | Subseafloor sediment microbial communities from Guaymas Basin, Gulf of California, Mexico - Guay4, Core 4569-4, 0-3 cm | ecosystem: Environmental > Aquatic > Marine > Hydrothermal vents >...
CCACCACCCTGCGTCCTTCGGATCACCGAGGTGCTCGCTCGCAACGTGTACCGCGGCCGACCGCTGACCCCCGCGTACGAGGACGCGCTCGCAAGGCGGACGCCGAATGCACCAGACCGCGATCATTCCCTCCTCTACCTGAGCTGCGACTACCGAGTCGACGTCAACGGCCGACTGTACGAGCACACCTACAACTCGGACAGCTTCTTCGAGCGCTCTCGTCCCGCGACCGCCGAGTGTGACTCCGAAGAGGTGAAGGCGACGGCCATCGAGAGACTGCGAACGAGCACGCGTGAATGCACTGATCTGCGCCGGGGTGAGTACTACGGCGTTCGGCTCGACGCCGTTCGCTGACTCGTCCTCGTCAGCGACTCTCACCGCCGACAATCGGATCGACTCCTGACTCTCTGTCGCGCTACTCGCGTTTCGCGCTGAGCCCGATCCGGCGCCGGTCGCGGTCGATGCTGAGGACGCGCACGGAGAGGCGGTCACCGACCTTCACGACGGCGTGGGGGTCGGTGACGTAGCGATCAGCGAGCTCACTGATGTGCACCAAGCCGTCTTGATGCACCCCAACGTCCACGAACGCTCCGAAGTGAGTCACATTGGTGACGACGCCTTCGAGCTGCATTCCGTCCCGCAGGTCGTCGAACTCTCGGACGTCGTCGCGGAACTTCGGCGGCTCGAAGCATTCTCGCGGGTCGCGGCCCGGCTTCTCGAGCTCCCGCAGGATGTCGTTCAGGGTGGCCTGCCCGACGTCTTCGGCGAGGTAGCGGGAAAGGTCGATGCGTTTGGCGAGCGAAGCGTCCCGGGCGAGAGCGCTGACCGACGTGCCGAGGTCCTTCGCCATGCGCTCGACGAGAGCGTAGCGCTCCGGATGCACCGCCGAGGCGTCCAAGGGGTGGTCGCCGCCGTGCACACGCAAGAACCCGGCGCACTGCTCGAAGGCCCGAGGGCCGAGGCCTTTGACCTTGCCGAGGGCGCTGCGGCTCGAGAAGCGCCCATGCTTCGTGCGGTGAGCGACGATCTTCTTGGCGAGTGAAGGTCCGACGCCAGCGACGTGGGCCAGGAGCGCGGCGCTGGCGGTGTTGAGTTCTGCGCCGACGCCATTGACGCAGCTCTCGGTAACCTGGGCGAGCTTCGCCGAGAGCATCTTTTGATCGACATCGTGCTGGTATTGCCCCACGCCGATGGCTTGGGGATCGATCTTGACCAACTCGGCGAGGGGGTCCTGCAAGCGCCTCGCAATGGAGATGGCCCCCCTCACCGTGAGGTCGAGGTCTGGGTGTTCTTCACGGGCCACGTCGGACGCGCTGTATACGCTCGCCCCCGCCTCGTTGACCGCGACAACGAGCACGTCGTCGATGCCGGCATCCTTCAGCGTGGAGCGCACAAAGGACTCCGTCTCCCGGCCCGCCGTTCCGTTGCCCACCGCCACCGCCCGGGGGCGGTGCTTCTTCACCATGCCGATCAGTGCCGGGGCGGCGTCTCGACGGTCTGGGAAGATGGTCTGATTCTCGAGAAATCGCCCCGTCGCGTCGACCGCCGCACACTTGCATCCGGTGCGAATCCCGGGGTCGATACCGAGCACCGGAGCTTCTCCAAGGGGTGCTGCGAGCAGCAGGCTCTGGAGGTTCGTAGCGAACACGTCGACGGCTTCGCGGTGCGCACGCTGCTCGAGTTCACCGCGCAGGCCGTTCTCGACGCTGGGGCCGAGCAGCCGCGTCAGCGAGTCGAGGACCGCCTGGTCCAGTTCGCGCGCAAAGGGCGTGCCCTGGGCCCGGCCCACGGTGGTACCGAGGCGTCGGGCAAGTCGCTCGGCGTCCACGTCGATCCGCGCCTTGAGGAAGCCCTCCGTCTCTCCCCGGAAGATCGCGAGAACCCGATGCGAGGGGATCCGGGCGATGGGCTGTTTGAAATCGTAGTACTGCTCGAACTTGGACTTCACCTTCTTCTTGCCCCGGGCAGCCTTGCAGGCGAAGACGCCGTCTCGGGCGAACGCCTCGCGGGTGACACGGCGTGCGCCCGGGTGCTCGGAGACGAGTTCGGCCACGATGTCGCGGGCGCCGGCGAGAGCCGCGGTGACATCCGGCACTTCCTTCTTGGGGTCGACGAAGCGGGCAGCCTCACGACGTGGGTCACCGCTCTCGGGCTGGGCCAGCATGCGTTCCGCCAAGGGCAGCAGGCCACGCTCGCGTGCGACGGTGGCGCGGGTGCGGCGCTTGCGCTTGTAGGGCAGGTAGAGGTCCTCGAGCTCTGCACGGGTTCCTGCGCTGGTGAGGGCCGCGAGCAACGCCGGGTTCATCTTGCCCTGCTCTTCGATGGACGCGACGATCGCCGCACGACGTTGTTCGAGTGCGAGCAATCGAGCGCGGTTCTCTTCGATGGCCCGAATCTGCACTTCATCGAGATTGCCGGTGCGCTCCTTCCGATAGCGCGCGATGAACGGCACGGTCGCCCCCTCATCGAAGAGCGACATCACGGAGGCGACCCCTTGCGGGGGCAACGAAAGCAACTGGGCCACACGGTCCGCGAGGGCGAGGGTCGTCATGGCCGAACGATAGCCCGCTTCACGGCCCTGCTGTACTGATGGCGTCGCAGCGAATGGCGTTACTTCGTGTAATGAAAGGAGATCGCGACGGGGTCGGCACAGGCGCGCGCCCAATGCGGGCTATGCCACGCCGCGTATTGGGTATCTGATGGTGGCGACCCCTCTACGAAATACGCGCTTCCGCCACACGGATCTCCCCCGCTCTCCCGCGCTCTCCCGCGCTCGTCTAGGGGCAAGGCCCGTCGACGCAGACGACACTCGTCCCCGGGTATCCGCAGCAGTTGTTGCCCGCGGGGCAGGTGGCGCAAGGGCAAGCCGTACACCCGACTCCGACGGTGTAGTCGCGGCACGCGCTATCGGCGCAGACCTGCGAGGCGGTGCACACGATGCCGCAACCGCCGCAGTTCAGGGTGTGGCTCTCTGTATCCACGCAGGCCCGCAAGCAACTGGTGTTGGGCCCGCAGTTCATCAAACAGAAGGCGTCCCAACATTGGTTTGCACAGACGCGGCCGACGGCGCCGCAGTTGGCTGGGTCGGACTGGAGGTCGACGCAGCCACCGGCGCCATCGTCGGTGAGCCCGGGGCGACAAGCGCAGCTGCCCGCACTACAGACCTGAGTGGACGTGCATGCTGCGCCGGCGCCGCCGCAGTTGAGCGGGTCCCGCGCGAAGTCGGTGCATCCCCCGCCAGGCAAGGAGTCGCCTGGGCACGTGCCCGTGTCGGGTAGCGCAGAGTCCACCGACGTGTCGGCAGACGAGTCAGGCGGGGAGGAGTCCCCGGGCGTGTCAGGCGAGGTATCGGACGGCGGGCTAGTGTCCATCGAGGTGTCGGACGGAGGGCTAGTGTCCATCGAGGTGTCCCCGCTGGAGTCCATGCCGCCGCCGTCCAGAGGCGGAACCATGCCTGCCCAATCGGGTAGCCCCGTCCCGTCGACGAGAGACGAAGCGCAACCCGACTCGGTGCAGGTCTCACCTGCGCCGCACGACACGCCCACACAAGACGCGAGCAGGTTCATGCGCAATAAGACAGTGCGCTCCGGTTGAAAATCGAGCTGGGCGCGCCGCTCGACGACATCACCGCCCGCGCGGCGACCAACTGCGCGCACCAGGACTGGTCCGAGGGCCCCAGTCTCGTGATAGACGCCGAGATATGCCGGAAGCGTCGCGACATCGGCGTTTGCGAGCTGCGTCGTGCCATCCGGCCCGATGACCTCGATGACAATCGAGTCGATTTCGGTCGGGATGGACAGGTCCGTGTCCGTCGCGACCATGATCTGCGTTCGTGGCGTGGTGCAGGCCGCGAGCAGAAGCGATGCGAGTAGCGCGGTCCTCGTCATCAGAACCGCACCACTGTCGGCATCGTATTCCCGTCCAAGGGCCCCTCGGTGCCGCCGCCTGCTGCGACTCCGACGGCAACCCCGACTCCCGCGAGCACGACCACGCCGATGATCGTCCAGAACCACCACGCGCCGACCACGCCGCCGCCCGACCCCTCGACCGGCGCGGACGTCGGCCCCGGCTCGGTGGCTCCCGGCCACGTCGACGGCGTCAGCACCACCTCGACCGTTGCGCCCGGCTCGAGAGTCAGCTCCTGCCTCTCGAGGATGGTGCCGTGGCGCTCTGCATTGACGACGTGTGCGCCGGGGTCGACGGGGAGCGAGATGCCGAGCTCGTCGTCCGAGAGAGCGCGCCCGTCGAGCACGATCTGCGCGTCACCACGTTCGCCGGTGAGGCTCACTTGCAGATGCGCTTGCCCGGCCTCGATTCGCACGAGGAGCGCAGACGCGAAGTTCTTGACGTACTCAGGCGCCGACGCGTCCTCCATCACCGCCTCGGCGAGGCCCGTGGCCTCAGTCAGCTCGCCGACCTCGGTCAGCGCGAGCGCCAAGTTGTAGGCGATGTTCGGCGCGGGTACGAGCGCGTAGGCCTCTCGAAACTTCAGCGCCGCCTCGGCGAATTGCTGCTCGGCCGTCAGTGAGAGGCCCTCGGCGAAGAGCTCACGCGCGCGCTCGCGGCCGGCTTCGGCCTGCGCACTTGCGACGGTCACGGGCGCCACGCTGGCCAGTAGACAACCAGCGAGCCCGATAAGAATGAAGCGCATCTGGCGAGAGGATACCCGATCGGACGCTGTGACGCCCCTAACCGCTCCAAACCAGGGTCGGATCTCCGCTCAACGGGAGAGCACGAGGTCAGCGCAGTCCTCGGATCGTGCGGGGCGCTGCCCTGGACGACCCGGCATTTGGGATGTCTGCACGTAGAGCTTGTAGTCATCCACGTAGGCGTAGTCCGGCACCGTGTCCGCATCGAGGCGCAGGGCGGCTTCGGCAGGTTCCGGTACGCTCATGCTACGGGGCGGTTCGGTCGCCTGGGGGCCCTCGGGAGACCCCGGGTAGATGAAGGGATCCTGGCCTGCGCCATATGCCACGAGGGCATCGAGTACTCCGTCGTCATCGACGTCGCGCAGCCAGAGATGCTCGGGTTCGCGGGCAACGTAGAGCCGACCCCTGCGTCGCCAATGCCGGCCGCGCTGGCCAAACCAGTGCAGCGAACCGCGGTTCTCGGCGGGATTGTAGGTATTGCCGAAGTCCAGCACGACGAGTTCCGGCGCCCCGTCCCCGGTGACGTCTCCCACGGCGAGGTCGTGGCTATTGACCGCGACGAGCAACACGGGCGTGTCGACCCGGCCCAGCGTTCCCCGGCGGACGAGATAGACACCGCCGCCGGGTCGCGCGCCGCCCGCTGGGCTCGTTGCCCGGGTCCCGAGGACCATGTCCGCATACCCGTCCCCGTCGATATCGGTGACGGTTGCGTCATCGAGGTAAACCAGCCGGCCCTCGAGGGGTGCCGCCGTGATCGTGTGGACGACCTGCAAGCGATTGTTCTCGACGGCCAGAACGACGGCGGGCTCGTCGTAGCAAACGACGAGCAAGTGAGCAGGGGACTCGTCGTCGATCGGTAGCGCCGAGGCCGAAATCGTCAAGTTGCAAAGGCTCACGAGCGCTCCGCCATTGCGCGGGACCCGTGGGGGTTGCTCGGGGACGGCCGGCTCCTCACCGTTGGTGCCCGGGACGGGCTCGGAGGGCTCCGGGATATCTTGGCTGTCCGGAATTTCCGGAGTTTCCGGAGTACTCGGGGGCAACCGGTGAGCTTCGGGCCCAGTGTCCGAGTCGGCGGTCCCGGAGTCGGCCGGCGCCTCGGGGCGCGCTGGGGCGGAGACTGGCGCCGGCGGCGCCGCCAACCATCCCGCCGCTGCCTCGGCGGCCCCGCAAAGCGTTGCCGCTTGCAGCCCGTGTCGTTCACACGCCGCCCCCAAAGCTTGCCCGAGGTGGGGCCGGAGGCCGAGTCCGACCACCAGCAGAACCAGGACCGCCCAGGCGACAAACACGCCGCCCGCGTTGCCGAGGTAGCTCGCCGTTGGCTCGAGCTTCCGGAACGCGCGAACAAAGACGAGGGTCAACGCCAACGGGACGACGACCATCGTCGCGGCGGCACCGACGGCGGCCTCGGCGGCGCTGGTGTGATGAGCCATGAGCAAGAAGGCAATCCCGGCGGCGAGCAGGCAGACCCCACTTCCCGCGAGGTAGGCGGCTACCGAGGCAGGCGTCCCGAGTTCTCTGGGGCGTTGTTCATCCATCGCGGATAGGCATCCTCGGGCGGCATCGCCAGTGTAGAACAAGCCACTGGTCCGTCGCGAATGCGCGCGGATAGTAGACACGGGATGTCGCGATGAACGGACATCCGAGCTCTCTTGACGCCGCACGTGCGAGAGCGACAATGGCGGCAGGATGGAACGGTGCATACGCGCGATTTCTGGTCCCCGCCGCGGGCGGCTCTATCCGCTGAAGCCGCGGTTGACGATCGGCCGAGGTCCCAACGCTGACGTCCAGATCATCGACCCACACCTATCGCGATCGCATTTGGCTCTCGAGCACGGCTCTGACGGGAGCGTGATCTTGAGCGACCTCGGGAGCACCAACGGGACGTGGATCGGACCCGATCGGATCACGAGGGCTACGAAACTTATCGCGGGGGCGGTGTTTTCCGCTGGCGATTCGGACTTCTTCGTCATCGACGAGGAGCTCATTCCCGGCGCCGTCGAGGACGGCAAGCTCTCGGGAGGCCCTGCGGACGAACCCACATTGACACACGAACGTGCGCATGGGGCGGTGCCGCCACGAGCCCCCACCAAGGCCCGTCCGAAGATGTCGCCTCACACGATGCAGCTCGTTCTCGGCGGCGCTGGGGCAGGACTGGTCGTGTGCTTTCTGCTCTCCATGGCATTGTGGCTCGCGAACGCTGAGGTGAGTCGGCCGATCGCATCCCTGGCCTGTTCCGAAGGGACAACGATATCTTTTGGGACGGAGGACTACGCCTATCGGAGCGAAGTAGGCGTCGAAATCGCCTATGCGTGCTGCGGGCCCGGCGGCCAACGCTGTGAAGATGTGAGCACCACGGTCCTCTTCTACCTCAACGTGGTTCTTCTTTTTCCGCTCAGCTTCGTTGGCATAATGCTCTTCCTCGGGGGGGGAGCCCTAGTCAGACGAATTCCCTGGGCGGGGCGCGCGATCCTCTGGAGCGCGCTCTTACTAGCCGTGATCGCCACGGCCTGGCTGGTATTGGCGGGGCGCTGATTAGTGGGAGATCGCGACCGGGTCGGCACAAGCGATCACCCAACGCGCGGCATGCCACGCCCCACGTTCACCCGGTCGAGGAAGGAAGGCATGGGCGAGTCGGCCGTATCTGGAAGTATGCAGGGTTTCCTCGAGCCGGTGGTGCTCCTCGTTGTCCTGGGCCTTCTGGGCCTCGGGTGCGCGCCCAGTTGGGGGTTCACGCACGTGATCTCCGTCCCCCGTGAGGACGGCACCGCGCAGGTCTTCGCCGGGGAGGCTCTGTTCAACAACGTGCCCGTGGATTGGCGGGCGCGGTACGGATCCATGCCGCTGGAGGGCACCGAGGTGGGGGGCGCGCCGATCGATGAGATGGGTGGCGCCCTGGTGGTGTCGACGCCCAACAACTCGGAGGACCGCCCCGCGGGCCCCCATGGTCTCGAACGCTTCGGACCGGATGACGCGTGGAGCGTGATTCGGGCGGGCTCGGGCGTGACCGTCCCCCCCGCGGGTGCCAGCCGGGTCGGCGCCCGCGTCTGGATCAGCGACAACGGTCCCCGACTCCTCCTCGGGGGGAACCGCGTGTACGACATCGTCGAGGGGGAGATCACAGGCGGCATCGACGTCCCGACCCTCGACGGGGTACCGGGCGATGCGCCCTACCTTCTCGACAGCTCGGCCCCCCCGCGGGGCCTGTTCCGCCGGGGCAGCACGCACTTCACGGCCCGGCTGAGCTGCGGCTCGGACACCTGTGCGTGGGAGGAGGAAGCCAACACGTTCCCCTTCGAGGTCTCGCCGCGCGGCCACGGCACCGCCCTACTCCGACTCGCGGACGGAACACCGGTCGTCGTCAATGCCTGTCCTGCCGGAGGCTGCGCCGAGGAGGGCGTCCCGTTCGTCTACGCCGACGACACCGTCTATGCACCCCTTCCCGCTGGCGATGCGGACCGCCGATGGACGCTGCACTCCGTCCGGAGTCGACCTTCCGGCGGGCTGGTCGTCCTGATGCGGGAGTACTCCAGCCTCACCGACACCTTCGCGCTGCTCATCGTCGAGGCGGACCGCCGCACGCAGACTGTTCCCCTCCTGGTGCCGCGAACGAAGGCCTCCCACTTCATGCTGATGCGGGAGGCGGCGCGGGGCGAGGTGGCCCATCTGCTGACCATCACCGACGAGGCGTTGACGGACACGCAGATCGAGCTCTCCTCCGGGGAGACGACTCGCGTGAGCCACGCGGTTCCCCCGCTGTGGTCTCGAGCCCCACCGTGAGCCAACCGCTCTCCTGAGCCGGCTCTATTTCCGAGGTGGACGCCATCCTCGTACCAGGCCCGGGCCGGGTGCCACGGCTGGGCTCCACAACACCGAGCGAAGGCACGAGCGGCCGCCTCGGTGTTGACGGCGCTCGGGGGGACCGTGTAGTCCGATCGGGTGAAGCTCCTGTTCGGTGCGGAGTGCCCCGGCTGCGGAAGGCCGCTTGCGTTCACGCTGGGTCAGCCCGAAGAGTTCCGATGCGACGCCTGCGGCACGCAAGGTCGTCATCCCCCGGAGGTCGTCGAGCAGCTCCGCAAGGCGGATGACCTCTTACGCCAGAGTGATGCGCGGAACCGTCAGTTCGACGGGGTCCAGCGGTTCTCCCTGCGCGCGTCCGGGGTCCTCTTGGGGATCTACCTCTTCGTCTTCTTCGTTGCGATGGTGCCCGCCGGGTGCTCCGCTGGCTGCGCGGTGGTCCATTCGGTTGGGGGAACGCCCGCCGGCGTCATGATGATGGGGCTGCCGCCCGTGATCCTCTTCACGAGCGGAGTGCTCGGGCTCCTGATCTTGCTCTGGACACGGCGGAGCTTGCGCGAGAAGTCCGCGGCCATTCCGCCAGCGGCTCCGGGGGCCCCCGCCCGCTGCCGCGTCTGTGGCGGACCTCTCGAGTCCACCGCGACCGACGTCATCGTCCGCTGCCCCTACTGCGGAGCGGACAGCGTCGTGACGCGTGGGGTGCTCGCTGGCCTACACGGTCGTCTCCAGCTCGCGACCGGTCACTACTCCGACGTCGTATCGCGCAGCGCGACGGCGATCGGCAGCGGGCTCGCCGGCCTAGTGCTCTTTCCTGCCGCCGTGCTCGTCGTCCCGGTCGTGAGCTTCCTCGCCGTGGCGTCTCTCTTCACGTTCTACATCGACGATCGGGAGGACCCCCCCGACCTCTCCGCTCGATACGTCGTCGAGACCGTCCCCGGGGTGAACCTCGAGTGCATCGGCCTCGTCGGGCGGTCCGGCGGCCGGCCCTCCATCTCCTTCGGCTTCTACCCGAGGGAGATCGGGGACTCCGGCGCCTACACCCGGTCTCTGGTGAACGGAGCCGCTCCCGGGCGCATGGTCCCGATCACCGACTTCGTCGGTCGCACGGTCTACTGGGCGCCATCCATGGACCCGCTCCGCGAGCGCCGCTGGACTGTGACGGGTGCGTTCAAGCCGCCGCTGCACAACGGCAACGTGCTGAGGCTCCAACCTGAGGACCGGCCTGCAACCCAGAACACCGTCGAGATCGGGCGGGCGATGGTGTGTTTCCCGCCCGGCGAGTCCGGGAGCTAACCGAGAGGAAGCGCTCCGCCGGCGTCTCGAATCGATGACCTGTGGCTGGGGGCATACACGGTTGCGACTTCACAGGCGTCTCTTTCCGGTTCAGGGCGTCCTGCAGCTCTCGTCCACCTGCGATGCCTTCCAACGCGTGGCCGCGATGCTCACTGACGGCCTCGCGTTGCCGTAGGCGGTGCTTCTCCCGCTGTAGGGGTCCCCACTTCGTGGTACCAGCGTCCCATGGGTCGGATGTCGTCGGCGTGGCGCGTACATGCTGTAATTTCCTCGGTCTTTTGGGCTGTCTTTTTCGGGTCCTTGCTCGGCGGCTGCGAGGACACCTGCCTCGACGCGGACGGGCAGTGCACCGTGTCCACGCCCTGTGAGGCTCTCGCCTTCACCTGTCCCTCGCCGACGGCGACGGTGATCACCCTCGGGGTGGGCGACCCGGTCGTGGGCGGGGTGGATGCCCTGGCGGCCCCGGGTGATGTGGTGCTCTCGAACGGCGTCGTCTCCGCCGTGATCGACGCCCTCGACCATCCGCACTACGTCGCCCCAACCGGCGGGCAGCTCCTCGACCTGGTGAGCG
>Ga0164313_10006498_pt1 | contig 10307 bp, 9 predicted proteins | sample GuaBasSedimGuay4_FD_113735 | JGI IMG/M metagenome (GOLD analysis project Ga0164313, IMG submission 113735) | Subseafloor sediment microbial communities from Guaymas Basin, Gulf of California, Mexico - Guay4, Core 4569-4, 0-3 cm | ecosystem: Environmental > Aquatic > Marine > Hydrothermal vents >...
CGTGACCTTTGAAGGGCGCGTCGAACCGAGACCTCCCATGGAAGGCGACGGCCTCGTCTTGATGATCATCATCGATCGCTTCGAAGCCGTTCACACCGACAAGGATTGCAGCGAATCATAAAACCGCAAAGGCGCGAAGTTCGCATCGCGGGTATGAACCGCAAAGGCGCAAAGATCGCAAAGCATCGCTTTTTGTGTTGCGATGCTGAACTTCGGGGTCGAATAACTGTCGTGGAAGCGGTTGGCTTTCTGGAAAGTAACTGAAGGTGGGCCGAGGCCCACCCTACTGCGATGGTTCGATGTGCGATGGCCCAATAATGCGATGCTTTGCGATGGTCTTAGCGCTCTTAGCGAACTTTGCGTTTCAACCAAATCGCTGAACCGACCAGGGTCGATGAGCCGAAGGCCTCTCTGGCATCGTCGTCTGAACCCACCCTGCTGTGGTTCATTCCTGCGATGTCTTGGCGTTCTTCGCGCCTTTGCGGTTCATATCCGCGCTGTGTTCTTTGCGCCTTGGCGGTAAATTCTACGGCGCGCGGAGGACGATCGTCCTCCGGCCGTTGCTCAGCCGCACTCGATCGCGTTCGATTGCCTTGACCCGGTAGCCGTCAATCACTCCACCAACGTGGAGCTCGACGCCGTTGATCTCGGTGAACGGATCATCGGCGCGAAAGACGATGAAGTCCAGACTGAGATGAACTTTGCCGAGATTGGCTTCGAGGATGTAGACCTCGTCACCATCCTCGATTCCGACAAAACCCTCTGAAAGGTTCTTGTCCTCCGACTTCCTGGACTTAGCTGTGTCGACGATGACGGTCGGCTCCGCGGTGGCCTGAATCGGTGCGAGATCGGTCGGGTTCGACGCGGTCGAAGATGTTGATGTCATTTCCTTCGCAGGCGGGGCCTGCGCTTGGGTGTCCGGTGCGGCGGGCGTGGGAACCAGAGACACGATCGGTGTCCCGGCCGTTTCGACGATTGCCGTCGTCACAGGTACAGCACTTCCCGATAGCTCGGGTTGGGTTGCGTTGCCCGAGCCGAGGAGCCACCACACCGCACCCCCACCGGCGACGGTGGCGGCGACGGCGATGACGGCGCCCAGGGCGAGCCCGAGGCCGAGGTGCGAACGGGTAGGGGAGTCTGCGATCTTGGCCGAAAAGAGCACGCCCTTCTGATCGACCTCGCGTTCGGCCGCCTCCTGCCGGGTCTTGCGCAGGGCATCACCGATGAGGCTCATCGCGTCCTGCCGCCAAGTTCGCGGGCGGCCCTTCGGATCTGCCAGAAACCGAGTCGGTCGCGACCTTCCACGTAGCCGCAGAGGAGCGCCTTGTCGCACACCGCGTTGATGAGTCGCGGGACCCCCCGAGAGTGACGGTAGATGGCGCGGTATGCCGCGGTGGTGAAACTCGGCCGACCATTGGAGCCGGCCACCTGCAGTCGGTGGAGGATGTAGGCCTCAACCTCGTCCTTGCGGATCGGGTCGAGGTGATAGCGGACCGTGATCCGCTGGCTGAGCTGGCGCAGGCTGTCGCCCGAGAGCATGGTCCTGAGCTCGGGTTGGCCGACAAGTACGATCTGGAGGAGCTTGCGGTCGTCGGTTTCGAGATTCGACAGCAGCCGCACCTGCTCGAGGAGGCCGACGGCCATATCCTGGGCTTCGTCGATGAGTAGAACGACGTCCTGCTCGGCATTGGCCCTTTCGAGCAGGAACGTGTTGAGACGGTCGGTGAGTCGCACCCGGTCGTTGCCGCGATCGTCGAGGTCGAGCTCACGCAGCACGGTTCTCAGCAGCTGGATGCCGGTCATCACCGGGTTGAGGATCAAGGCGGTGGAGTAGCCTTCGTCGAGCTCCTCGAGAACCGCACGGCAAATGGTGCTCTTGCCGGCCCCGACCTCACCGGTGATTTGGATAAAACCCTTGCGCTGGGTGATCCCGTAGATGATGTGCTCGAAGGCCTCCCGGTGGCACCGACTGAAAAAGAGATACCGGGGGTCGGGAGTGATGTTGAACGGCAGGGCCTTGAGGCCGTAGAAGTCTTCGTACATGGTCGGGTTGTTGATTGTACCCGTTTCAGCAACCCGCGTCCGGGGCGGCGACCCCATAACAGCAACGGGCCTTTTGTAGCGCAGGCGTCCCCGCCTGCGATGGTGGGAAGACGATGAGGGTTGGTCCAATCGCCCGCGAGACGCGGTCGCTACAAGGCGGCGTCCGAAACAGCGGCAACGTCAGCAACCAGCGTTATGCTGGCCGACTCACGACTCACGACTCACGACTGACGGATCACAAAAAGCCCCCCGGCGGGCGGGGCCGCCGGGGAAAGAAGGTAAATTATGGTGCTGGTGCGAGTCAGATGAACTCGGGTTTCGGGTCCTCTGCATCCGGCTTGAAGAAGAGCATGGCAAGGACGATAGTGGCCGCGGCATCGATGAGCCCACCGAGGGGGGCCAGGAAGAAGGTTACGAAACACGCCCCGGAAGCGATGCTGAGCCATGCATAGACCCGGTAGTAGCTGGTGTTCTCGGCGGGCAGTTTGAGCAGGCGCGCGCCGAGGATGATACTCAGGATCCCGAGTGTGATCCCGATGACCGCAATCGGGATGATCGCCAGAAAGACCAGGGGACCCTCGTCGAGGACTCCGGTGAGGCCGAAGAACTTCATCGGCAAGGCGTAGAGGGTCATGGCGATGACCCCGACAACGATGGCGGTGATGAGTCCGTCGATGGCGTGGAAACCGTGTCGTTTGTTGAGTAACGTCCTGAACTGGAGAACCACGTAGATGGCGGCGATGGTGTAGCAGATGGTGATGATGAAGTAGGGAATCAGCAGCACCAGCACGAGATCGGGAGCTCGGTGTTTGGCGACCTCGGTGGCGATGCCGAGGACGAAGGACGGCAGAATTAGCACCGCGGCAGTGATGGCCAGGTAGCCGGCGAGCGCGTACTCGTTCTTGGACTTTCTCATCGTTGATTCCTCCATGCTTGAAAATCACACATAGTCAGGTAGGTACTCGAGGATGTCTGCGGGTTGGCAGTCGAGCTCGCGGCAGATGGCCTCGAGGGTCGAAAATCGCATCCCCTTGACCTTGCCGGTCTTGAGCAGTGAGAGGTTCGTCACCGAGATCCCGATCCGGTTGGCGAGCTCGGTGAGCGACATCTTGCGGGTCGCGAGCATGACATCGAGCCGGACCTCGATGGCCATCAGCTGTGTCCCGGATGAAGTGAGTCGGGTTGTTTCATGAGGCCAATATAGGTTCTGATTCCTTGTTTGTCAACAAATTATTTATATAAAACAAAAAATAATTATCGTTTTACATAAAAATCAGTAAAGGCGAGAGAAAAGTTCCCCTGGCTTCAGCCGGGGGTTGATCGATTATTATTGCGATGTCTCTGTGTCTTTGGCGTGAACCGTCTCGTGCCTCGATGCGGAACCGGCTATAGTTCGACTCGATCGATGGGAGCGAGGAGGCAGGATTGATACGACCAAAAATGCGATTCTTGGAAACGGAGCTCATTGACCGGATCGTGGACGAGGCTCGAGGGGTTCTCGCCGAGGTTGGGATCGAGGTTCAGGATGACGAGGCCACGGCTCTCTTGGCCGATCACGGCGCGTCGGTCGATGGGACCGACGGGCGGGTTCGGATCACCCCGGAGATGGTCGATCGCGCCGTGGCGGCGGCCCCCTCATCCTTCGAACTCTTCGACGTACTGGGTGAACAAACCCACGATTTCTCGGGCGCCGAGGTTTACTTCACGCCGGCGTCGTCGGCCACTCTGATCCTTGACGACGTTACCGCTGAAGCTCGGCCTCCTCTCACGTCCGACTACCTGAAGTACGCCAAGGTCGTCGCCGGTCTGCCGGGCATTCAAGCCCAGAGCACCGCCTTTATCCCCGCCGATGTCGATGAGCAGATTTCGGATGCTTATCGACTCTTTCTGAGCCTGTCGACCTGCGAGAAGCCCGTGGTTACCGGCGCGTTTTCCGCGGATGGTTTCGCGATCATGCGCGACCTCCTGCTGGCGGTCCGAGGATCCGAGCAAACCCTGGCCGATCGACCGCTGGCGATCTTCACATGCTGCCCGACCTCGCCCTTGAAGTGGACCCATGAGGGCTCGGCGAATCTCTTGGACTGCGCACGGGCGGCGATTCCAGTGGAGATCGTGCCGGTGCCGCTGTCGGGCTTCATGGCTCCGGTCACCATGGTCGGCACCCTGGTTCAGCACACCGCTGAGGTACTCAGCGGCGTTGTACTCGGTCAATTGGCGCATCCGGGAACGCCGATGCTGTTCGGCGGTTGCCCTGCGATCTTCGACATTCGCTACGAGACCGCTCCGATGGGCGCGGTGGAGTCGATGATGATCGCGTGTGGGGCGGCCGAGATCGGTCGCCGGCTCGGTCTGCCGACTCAGGGTTATATTGGTCTCAGTGACGCCAAAATCCCAGACGCCCAGGCCGGGCTCGAGACCTCCATGGGTACCACCCTGGCGGCGCTGTCTTGTTTCGACAACGTGTCCGGACCGGGGATGCTCGACTTCATCAACTGCCACAGCACGGCCAAAATGGTCGTGGACCATGAGATCTGCTCCATGGCGGGTCGGCTGCGGCGGGGGATGGAACCGCATGACGACTTTCCGTCTGTGCCGCTTTTCCAAGAGCTCTTGGCCGAAGGCCATCTTTTGATCTCGGACCACACCACGAGCCATCTGCGGGATGAAATCGACTTTCCCGGACCGGTCATCGACCGTGCAGGGCGGCCACGTTGGGTCGAAGAGGGTTCTTCGAACCTCGGCGAGCGGGCCACAGCCGAGGTCGAGCGACTCGTCGCCGAATACACACCGAGTCGACTGTCCGAGCATGCGCAACGCGCCCTCGTTGATCGCATGACGGTTGCGGCGCGAGAGTGCGGTATGGACACTCTTCCCGATCGGCAATCGTGAGAAGATCGCACCGTGAAATCCACAGCCGTCGCCCATCCGAACATCGCTCTCGTCAAGTACTGGGGCAAGGCGGATGTGGAGAACAACCTGCCGGCGGTGGGCTCCATCTCCATCACCCTCGACACCCTCACGACCACCACGCGGGTTCGCTTCGACTCACGACTCGACCGAGATCAGCTGATCCTCGATGGTCGGCCGGCGTCTGAAGGTCGCACCGCACGCGCCCGGTTCTGCCTTGATCTCTTTCGGCGAGTGCGGCCCGAACTGCCGGCCGCGGCTGTGGAAAGCGAGAACTCGTTCCCCACGGCGGCTGGTCTCGCCTCGTCGGCGTCGGGCTTCGCCGCGCTGGTGATAGCGATCAACGCGGTGCTGGATCCTCCCCTCGACGTGGATGACCTGGCCGAGATCGCTCGCCGGTGCTCGGGTTCCGCACCTCGTTCGCTCTACGGTGGTTTCGTCGAGCTCGTCCTCGATGGTGACGCGACGACGGTTCGACCCATTTTCGATCGGCACGAGTGGCCCCTCGAGGTTGTCATCGCCGTCACTTCGACGGCGGCCAAGAAGGTGGGATCGACTGATGGGATGGAGCTGACCAGAAAGAGCTCGCCTTTTTACCAATCTTGGGTTTCGAGCTCGCCAAGCGACCTCGCGACGGCGCGGACAGCCATCGCAGCTCGCGATTTCGACGTGATGGCAGCGGTGGCCGAAGAGAGTTGTTTGAAGATGCACGCTGTGGCCATGGCGGCTCGGCCGGGCCTGATCTATTGGAACGGCACCACCGTGGAGTGTCTCCATCGGGTGTGTGGCCTGAGGAGCCAGGGTGTGCCGGTCTTCTTCACCATCGACGCCGGACCGCAGCTCAAGGCCGTCTGTGAACCCGATTCATCGGATCAGGTTGCCGCAGCGCTGGCCGAGATCCCCGGTGTGATCGAGATCGTTCGCTGTGGTCTCGGCGACGGCGCGCGGGTGGTCGAGGGTTGAGAACCATCGCGAGCTCGGCGCCGGGGAAACTGGTGCTGTTGGGTGAGTACTCGGTGCTCTTCGGCCACCCCGCGGTGGTCATGGCGGTCAACCGGCGCGCCCGCGTGGATCTTCGGGCTGCCGAAGGTGGGAGTTGGTCCGTTGCCGCTCCGGGTTTTGCAGAGATGCCCACCGCCTTCGACCTCGACCGGGATCGTGGATTTCGGTGGCGTGAGCCGGAGACCGAGGCGGCGGCCCGGCTGATGCTGGTCGAGAAGGTGGTCGGCTCACTGGTCGCCCCGAAAGTCATCGACTCCGAGGCGCTTCCTCCCGCTTCCATCACTCTCGACACGAGAGAGTTCTTCCAGTCAACGGTGGGCGGGTCGGTCAAACTCGGCCTCGGCTCGAGCGCCGCCCTGACGGTCGCACTCACCGAGGCGCTTGGCCATTGGACTCCCGAAGTTGAGGGGCAGGCCGGAGTCGATCTCGGACAGCTCCTCGACCTCCACCGCTCATTCCAGGGCGGACGCGGCAGCGGCATCGATTTGGCGGCGAGCTTCACCGGTGGGGTGGTCGAGTACCGGCTGACCGAGGGAGGTCGGACACCCACGGCACGACCGCTCGAGCTGCCCGAAGGCCTCCTCCTGGTCTTTCTCTGGACCGGCCGCTCGGCTTCGACCGCTGGTTTTCTCGCGCGGCTGGACGACGGGATGCAGAAGGATCGGGGGCCCATCGCGGACGCTCTCGCTAAGCTCGGACGGGTGTCGAGCGAAGGCATTGCCCACCTTCGGGCCGGCGACGTCACCGCGTTTCTCGGCGATGTGAACGATTTCGAACTTGCCATGGAGCAGCTCGGGCATGTGGCCGAAATCCCCATCCTCTCCGACGAGCACCTCGAGATCCGTCGATTGGCCCGGGACGCCGGTGTGAGTTACAAACCCAGCGGCGCCGGAGGCGGAGACGTCGGGATCGGTTTCACCGATGACCCCGAACTCGCCACCAGGTTCTCGGCAAAAGCCGCAGACGCAGGGTTTTTCCCCCAAGAACTCGAAGTCGATCCCCAAGGCGTCCACCTAAAACTAAAAACTAAAAACTAAAAACTCTCATTTCCGCATCGGTGTAACATCCATCCATGCCATCCATCAACGCCATCCATGATGCCATCCTCGAAGCGGCCGCCGTCAACGCCGGCGCAACGCTGATCGATCTACGGATCGGTCACTATTGGTCGGTGGTTCAGACCTCCGCCGGTGCCGGAATGGCCTCCGTCCTGCGTAGCGAGAGCCACCTCCACGGATCCGTGCCCATCCCGGATGCGGGATCCCTGCACGAACGAACTCCACTCGAGTTGGCCGAACGCCTTCGCTCTCCATCTCCGCCGGAAGCGGCGCTTGGGCTGGCGACGGCCAACGCTCTGCTCGGACCTCCCGACGGCCGCTTGACCGAGCACAACGCCGCTTCGATCCTTGCCGAAAGGGGAGCCGGAAAAAGGGTGGCCATGATCGGCCGCTTCCCCTTTGCCGGGCAACTCAATGATGCCTGTGGTGAGCTCTGGGTCTTCGAGCGCGGTGAAGGCAAGCGTGAGGACGACTTTGGTGCCGAAATGATGGAGGAGCTCCTGCCCCAGGCTGACGTGGTCGGAGTCACTTCGACGACGATCATCAATCGGACTCTCCCGGGCATTCTCGACCTTGTCCGTCCCGACGCGTTCGTCCTGCTGCTCGGGCCGAGTACCCCTCTGACTCCGCGGCTCTTCGATTTCGGTATCGACCTGCTCTGCGGCTCCATCATCGTCGATCCGGTCGCGGTCCAAAGGGCCGTTGAGCAAGGGGCTGTCACCAGGCAGATAACCGGCGTACGGAGGGTGAGCTTGTGGCCGCGGTAGAGGCGAGCATCGCACGGAACTTAACGCAGAGGCGCAGAGGCGCAGAGACATCGCAATGAATGGGACACGGATGAAACACGGATCGGCACGGATTTTTTCATTTAGGTGGCGTCCGGGTCCCGGATCGAGTTTCAACTTCGTGGCGGCGTGGTCGGATGCTTGAAAACCCTCGTTTTGATTTCGGAACGGATGGACACGGTCCGGGTTTTTTGCTTTCGTCGGCGGGAAGCCCCGATCAGAGACGCAGAGATTTCGCACTATCGCAGTATTGAAACGCAAAGACGCAAAGACGCAAAGACGCAATGCCATCACATTTTTTTGAGCCATCGCAGCATCGCACCATCGCAAGTTGCAGCATTGAGGGGATGGGGTGCGGTAGATTGATGGGCAATGGTCTGTAACGTGATGGTCCGACTTTCAATTGCGATGTTGCGCCTTTGCGCCTTTGCGCCTTTGCGTTAAGAATCATGGTCGTCAGCGAAATGTCCCAGCCAAGCTCCAACCTCGCCGGGTTGATTCTCGCAGGTGGGGTGGGCATGCGTTTCGGTGGACCCAAAGCATGGGCTCTCCTGCCCGACGGCCGCACCTTTCTCGAGGCATGTACCGCCTCGCTCCGCGGAGCGGGCGCTGAACCCGTTGTGGCGACGCTCCCACCCGGTTCCGATGATCCCAAGATCGACGGGCTCACGGTGATTCCGCTGCCGGGGCCGGGGCTCGACATGTTTGCCTCGCTCCGCATCGGCCTCGAACGACTGGTAGGGGAGGGTGGATGGACCCGAGTCGCCCTGCTCCCGGTGGATCACCCGCTGGTGCAGCCCACGACCATCGCCGCCTTGGTAGCCTGTGAAGCTCCAGCAGCCATCCCCAGCTATTGCGGCAAGCACGGTCACCCGGTGGTCATCCATCGTCCGCTGGCCGAGAACATAGTCAATGATCCGATGGCGGGCCCCACCCTCCGTGATGTCATCCGAGAGGTTAGCGCCACAGATATCGACGTGGATGACGCAGGCGCCATCGCCAACTGCAATACTCCCGACGCGCTCGATCGAGCCCTTCAGGCTTCTTAGTGACGCCGGATCTCTTGCCTCGGGAAAACGCCGGTGCTAAAGTGCGCTCCGCGCCAACGTAGCTCAGGGGTAGAGCAGCTGATTCGTAATCAGCAGGTCCTCGGTTCAAATCCGAGCGTTGGCTCCATATTTTCAATGACTTACGTGAGTGTCTAGAGTGATTATCGAGTGCTGGTCGTTTGGTGGTCGTTCCGAGGTTGGATTTCAGAGCCTCTGTTTTCTGCGTATGACGTTAACTTTGGACAGGAATTGCTACGTCCCGCGCTCCAAGCACCCCGCCGTCCCCCCCATGGCGGTGACACGCTAATAGATAGAACCTGCCTCTGATCGCGACCGGAAAATCCCCCATAACCTGGGGGCGAATCGAGTAACTCAGCGCTCATTCAATCGCCGATGCTCGTGTTCCTGGATCACGCGATCCCGGTGAAGGCACCGCGCCAAAATGCACGCCGATGCGTCGTCCCATCAGACCCGCACATAATCCGCATGTTTTCGGCATGACTTTCCGTTCCCGTGGACCTACATTGATTCCAAGAGGAGAACGTAATGAAAACTGAGAGAAGGACTGTCCAATGCGGCTTCGTTGTGTGTTCTCTGCTGATTCTCGGCTTTCTCGCGGCACCAGTTCATGCCCAGGGTACCCTCCACTGGGTGGAGATGCCGGACGGTATTCTCTTGAAAACCAGTGTGTGGCTCCCGACGACTGGAGGACCGACCTACCCGACGGTGCTCATGCGAACACCATACGGACGTTCAGAACATCCTGAACTCGTACAAGAAGGATATGCATTCGTGTATCAAAGCTGCCGTGGAACGGGAGGGTCCGGGGGAGAGTTCCGGGTGTACGACAAAGCTGGACCCGATGGTCACGCCACCATCGAGTGGATCGCTCAGCAATCGTGGAGCAATGGGAAGGTGGGCATGCTCGGGAGGTCCGCGTTGGGCGCAACACAGTACGCCGTTGCGCAGGGGGCTCCCTCGGCTCTCAAGTGCCTGGCGCCGGCCCACGAGAGCCCCGATCGCTACCATCACCTGGCGTTTCCGGGTGGCTCGTTGTTCTACGATTTGATCAATAACTGGTTCCACCCCAGAGTCCCCGACCTTTATGACGAGCTCTTACAGCACCGCCTGTTGGATTCCTGGTGGGATGACTATGACTGGATGGGAGACTGGATCGAAGCGCCGGAGACGATCGATGTCCCCATGTTTCACATGGGCAGGTGGTACGACCTCGCACCGCAAGGCGCTCTCGATGCGTTCCGCATCGTCCAACACCAGGGAGGCGCAAACGCGGCCGGGAATCAGTACTTGTGGATGGATCCGTTGGACCACTTCGACGACTTCTACCCATTCCCGAACCCGCCCAGCCCCATTCCCTTCGAAGAGTTCCGGCAACAACTCAAACTTGACTGGCTCGCCTACTGGCTGAAGGACGAGGCCACAGGGGTAGACAGCTGGCCGCA
>Ga0164313_10006500_pt1 | contig 10306 bp, 9 predicted proteins | sample GuaBasSedimGuay4_FD_113735 | JGI IMG/M metagenome (GOLD analysis project Ga0164313, IMG submission 113735) | Subseafloor sediment microbial communities from Guaymas Basin, Gulf of California, Mexico - Guay4, Core 4569-4, 0-3 cm | ecosystem: Environmental > Aquatic > Marine > Hydrothermal vents >...
CTGTAATGCTTATAGTTGCTAGCGCTGATCTGTTTGAGAGAACAAGTGTGGCAATTGTCAACAAAGAAACTCCACTCCTTTGTCTTGAACCAACAGCAAAGAAATCTTTTCATACGGCTTATAATCATACTCCTAATACTGAAGAAAAAGACACATTAATGAAGTTTAAGGAAGAAGTAAAACCTGATGATATACTGACAATAATGTACACTTCCGGAACTTCCGGAGAACCAAAAGGAACAATTCTCACTCATAATAATATGGTGAGCAATATATTATTCACTTTGGCTGCATTCCCTCTGCAAGCATCAAAAAGAGTGATGAGTTATCTGCCTTTTAGTCATATTTTAGAAAGAAGTGCCGGTTATGCCTATCTTGCCTGTGGCGCATCTATCTACTTTGTGAGAAGTAAAGATAGTTTTTTAGTCGATTTTCAATCTGCCAAACCATACTTCAGCACCTCTGTGCCGAAAGTTCTTGAAAGAATGTATGACTATTTACAAGAGCAGACTTTAGCTCAAAATTGGATTAAAAGAACAATAACAAACTGGTCATTAAAAACAGCTCAAGCATATAACCGAGATGATAAAAAAAGAATTCTACTATCCTTCAAATTATTATTTGCTCGACTATTTGTTTTAAATAGGTGGAGGAACCAATTGGGAGGAAAGCTGGAATGCATGGTAGTAGGTGCAGCTTCATTACAACCCGAAATCGCCCGAATGTTTTCAGCTGCAAAGATCAGGATTAGGGAAGGCTACGGGATGACTGAGGCCTCACCTTTGATCTCACTGAATAGGTTCTCACCTGGTCTAAACCGTTTTGGTACTGTTGGCATCCCTATACCGGCCTTGGATCTGCAAATTGCCGAAAAAGATGAAGATGGGGTAGGCGAAATACAAATAAAGGGTCCAAATGTCACCCAGGGGTATTTTAAGCGACCTGAATTGAATAAAAGCGCATTTACTGAAGATGGCTGGTTTAAGACAGGTGACATTGGCAGATTTGTTGATGGCAGGTTTCTGCAAATTACAGATCGGAAGAAAGACATATTTAAGACATCGGCAGGTAAATATATTGCACCGCAGCCTTTAGAAAATAGTTTAAAATCTTCTCGGTTCATTTTACAGTGTTTGGTTATCGGATTTTCAAGGCCATCGGTAAGTGCTCTAATTGTACCAAACTTTGTACTACTGGAAGAATGGTGTCAGCTTGAAGGTATCCATTGGACAGCACCTGAGTACATGGTTCACAATATTAAGGTGCGCGAAAAATTTGAGAAAGAAGTTGCCTTCGTCAATAAAGAGTTGCCTAATTATAAGCAGATTAAAGATTTTATTTTGCTAGCAGAAGAATGGACTGAAGAGAATAAATTACTTACAACTACGCAAAAACCTATCCGAAAATCATTGCTTGAATTAAATGAAAAGGCCTTGAATAAATTGTATTCATAATATTTTAAGATATTTTTAAATGTATTCGATTTTTAAAAAGGAATAACGTAGCTTTCAGACTAATTCATTAGCAAAGAAATAAGAATTATAATATGGGAAGACCTCCAACTAAACCAAAGAAGCTGAAAGATGGCTTTTATATTGAAGTTAGGAATAAGCGCTCAAACAGCGGTGTCAAAGTCAGGCGAGAGACGCGTGAACAAATGGAGCATGCTATAAAAGAATACGAAAGAACAAAAGACATTATTGTTTTAGGTGAATCCGTTAATGGTAAGTGGATTGACAACCCTAAGAATAAGAAGAAGAAGAAATAAGGAGTATTTTATATGAACAAAAAAAGGGAGTCCGCCAGCTGGCGGACTCCCTTTTTTAATGCTAATGCTTTAGATTGTTACATTGCAATGCCAATAAACGATTTGAAAGCAATTCCCATAAGACCGGTGATAAGCATAGTTATACCTAATCCTTTTAGTCCATCTGGTACATTAGAATATTTTAGTTTTTCGCGTATAGCTGCAAGAGCCACAATAGCAAACATAAATCCTAGTCCGGAGCCAACACCAAATACGCCGGCCTCAGCTAAAGAATAGTCTCTTTGTACCATAAATAATGATCCACCAAGGATAGCACAGTTCACTGCGATAAGTGGTAAGAAGATACCCAAGGCACCGTATAATGCTGGCGAGAATTTTTCTATAATCATCTCTACTAATTGAACCATGGCAGCAATAATTGCTATGAACATGATAAACTGAAGAAATTCAAGATTCATATCAGCAAATCCGGCATTTAACCATACCAGCGCTCCTTCTTGAAGTATATACTCTTGCACCAGCCAGTTAATTGGTGCTGTAATACCAAGCACAAATACTACTGCTGCTCCCAGACCTATGGCTGTTGTTACTTTCTTAGAAACTGCAAGAAAAGAACACATGCCTAAGAAATAGGCAAAAACCATATTGTCAATGAATATCGATTTTATTCCAAGATTTATTAAATCCATGTCTACTATTTTAATGTTCTACGTAACCTGATTTTGTGCGTTGAATCCAAATAATAAGACCCAATACGATAAAAGCACCAATAGAATCAACAAACAATCCATTAGTTGGCATTATTGATGCATCATATATTTGAATATTGAAAACGGAACCTGATCCAAGCAATTCTCTAAAGAAAGCAACCGTTAAAATAACCCAGGCATAGCCAAATCCGCTGCCAAATCCATCTAATACTGAATCCCAAGCTTTATTGCCCATAGCAAATGCTTCCAAACGACCCATAACTATACAGTTGGTAATGATTAGACCAACGAATGCGCCCAATACCTTATACATTTCGTAGTTATATGCCTTAAGCACTTCACTTACAAGCGTTACGAAGGTGGCGATTACGCCAAGCTGCACTATTATTCTTATTCTACCAGGAATTAGGTCCCTAAGTAAAGAGATAAGCAAGTTGGAAAATACCATTACGAAGACTACGGAAATCGACATGATTAAGGTCGGCTCCAACTTAACAGTTACTGCCAATGCCGAACAGATGCCAAGTACCTGAACAGTTATGGGGTTATCATCGCTTAATGGATCTAATACAAATTTTCTTCTTCGTTTCGAAAATAATGGCTCTGAAGCTGGTTTTACAACAACAGGATCTAATGTTTCTGTGCTCATAGTTTTCCTTAATTCTTAGTCTTCTCAATAAAGCCCTTATAGCAATCTAAATAATCCTTTAGCATGGCATTAACACCTTTTGCAGTAAGTGTAGAGCCGGACAATCCGTCCACCTCGTGAGGCCCAAATAATGAAGGGTCTCTTTTCTCACCTTTCAGCATTACTACCGATACAAGCTCACTTCCTTCAAAAATTGTCTTGTTTTTATATCTATTCTGAATTTCAGCATCAGATATTCTGGCACCAAGTCCGGGAGTTTCCTGCACGTGGCCAAAGGAAATTCCTTTTATAGTATTTAGATCTTGTTCAAGTGCTACAAAGCCATAAATCTTATTCCATAGCCCATTGCCATAGAGTGGTAATATATATGCCTCCACCTGATTTGGATCATCAGCACTCATAAACTTATAAACAGGCAGTTCTCTGTCTATATTATCTTGTTTGAAATTCCTGATTATGTTAACATCTTCAGGAATAATTGGGTTCCCTTTTTTATCTTTTTCAATGGGGTTACCATCATAGTCAACCACAAATGATTGAATACGCTGGTCATAGATTCCCAGAACATCATCTTTCTTTTTATTAAGTTGCATTACAGCACTTAATATTTGTGATTTTGTATCTAATTCTATTGACTTCTTTTGGGCCGGAGCCAGAAATTGTGAAGCCAATGACAGTACACCACCAATAACGACTGTCATTATTGCGGTGAATATGAGGACGTAAGTGTTAGACCGTTGCACGTTTCAATCTTCTTTTTTTGTTAGCGCCCACTACATAATAATCTATTAATGGAGCAAATACATTCATAAATAATATTGCCAGCATAATCCCTTCAGGATATGCGGGGTTTAATACTCGAATAACAATGGTAAGGACACCAATCATGGTACCATAAATCCATTTACCGGTATTAGTTTGTGAAGCAGTAACTGGATCGGTAGCCATAAAGACAATACCAAATGCCAGCCCACCCATAACCATATGATACATAGGATCCATGTCAAAATATGGATTTACACCAATTAAATGGAATATGAATGCCAGACCATATGCCCCGGCAAAACCACTTAGTATAATACGCCAGCTACCAACACCAGTGGCAATTAATATAACTGCCCCAACCAGAATCCATAAAACTGATGTTTCACCAATAGATCCAGGCATCAGTCCAAAGAACATGTTACTCAGACTGTAGGTGTCGCCATAGGCCGCAAGTGCCTCAACAACATTCTGACCAGATTCTACGGTAGCACCGGCAATAGACAGTGGTGTAGCACCTGAAAAACCATCAATTGGGGTATGCCCACCCAGGTAAACCCAAACTTGATCGCCAGACATGTCACCAGGATAAGCGAAATATAAGAATGCCCGAGCTACCAGGGCAACATTAAGTATATTCATCCCTGAGCCACCAAATGCTTCTTTTGCAATTACAACGGCAAAAATACTGGCAACTGCTACTTCCCAAAGTGGCAAGGTAGGCGGCAACACCATAGGGATAAGAAGTCCGGAAATCAAAAATCCTTCACTAATCGGATGTTGACGGATAACCGAAAAGGAAAACTCTGCAATGAGCAAACCGGCAACATATGCTACAATGATTTGCGGTACTACCCGCTGAATACCAATCCACCAAATATCCCAGGCGCCAGAAGGTTCAATACCTATGGCCTGGTAATACTGATAACCTACATTATAAGTACCAAATACTAAAGCCGGAAGGAATGCATATATAACCGTAACCATAAACCGCTTCATATCCACGGCATCACGAATCTGCGCCCCTTTGCTCAAGGTGGTATCCTTGGAAACAAATAGTAGAGATTCTATTGATTCAAATAACACATAATAACGCTCCAGTTTACCTCCCTTATCAAAAGGAACTTTTGCTTTATCAACTAATTTTTCTAGAAATTTCATATCAATTTCAAATCGCTATTAACTATACTGCATTAAATTCAACCCGTCCCGAACAATTGCCTGAATATCATGCTTAGAAACATCAATAAACTCACATAGGGCTAGGTCTTCTTCAATAATTTCATAAATTCCAAGAGCCTCCATTTCATCATAATCTTCTGCTAAAATAGATTTAATCAAATGCGTAGGAAGAATATCCATAGGTATTACCTTCTCAAAATCACCTGTTTGCACAAAAGCTCGTGCCCCTCCGTGCATATTTGTGTCTATAACATACTCCTTTTTAGAAGAGTTCAGGAATGATAATGAGCCAATAGACTTCGAAAAACTAAGTTTTTGTAGTGATGGAAAGAACCATCCAAAGAACTCAGGTTTGTCCCCTTCAGGAATAACGGTAAACATATGGTGGTAAAATCCTAAATGTCCTTCACTACCTATATTTTCACCGGTTAGTACATTGCCACTTATATACCTGACATGGTCATTTGTTAAATTGTCTTCAACAAACTTATTAATATTGGCTCCCATGTACGTCTTATAATACTGGGGATTCTTAACTTCAGAACCGGCAAGAGCAATCGTTGTACTTGTGTCGTACTTCCCTTCCAGGAATAATCGCCCAATCTGAATAACTCCATATGGATTTATCGTCCAAACAAGATCGTTTTTATTGATCGGCGCTAAATGATGAATCTGTACACCTACGTTACCTGCAGGATGCTTCCCCGAAAATTTATTTATCTGTACTGCCTCTGAACTTGTATAAACAGGATTAACTTCACCCTGACCATCAACATTTACATGAATTGTACCACTGGTAAATTTCTTCAGCACTTCAATACCTGCCTGAAAATTCCTTTCTTCACCTTTTAAGATAAAATTATAATCCGGAGCAAGAGGATGGGTATCAAATCCACTAATAAATATTTCACGAGGAGTTTCTTCAGGGAAAGCTACGATGCCATAAGGGCGTTGTATTAAATTAGGCCAAACACCTGAGTCAAGCATTTGTTGCTGAACATCTTCACGTGAAGCGGCAGTAAGATCAGAAATATTATAAGCTGTAAAAGGCTCATACTCTAGTTCTTTGTCTGCCAGAATAACTATTTCAAGTAATTTACGCTTAGCACCACGTTTTACATCTACAACTTCACCGCTTACGGGCGAAGTATAGAAAATAGAATCCTTCTTTTTGTCAATTAATAATTTTGTGCCTGCTTTTACATTATCACCAACATCAACTAACGCCTTTGGACGTAGCATTCCAATAAAATCTGTTGGTTTAATGGCAAAGGTATCTGGCTGGGAAAAATCCGCTAATTGTTGCTGTGCCTTTCCGGCGAGGTTTATGGTAAACCCCTTTTTTAGCTTCACCGATTTTGACATTTTATCAATGGGTTTAAGATAGCTGTAAGTCGGGCAAAAATAGTAAATAAATTCTTGATTCCCACCGTTTTTTGATGAATGAAAAAAGCAAATATTTCACCTCAGCTAATCGGCTAGAAATGAAACATTTAATGATTTGGCAAATCTGTTATACGGTCGTTTTCAAATACAAAGTATTGAGTTGGCAGGTCATTCCTTATTGCCAAATACTTCTGATAAGTAGATGAAAAATCAATTCGCTGACGAACGACTTCATTGAAGTTGCCAATCATGCCGATACTCAACTCACAAACCTCTCTTACCGCATTATTAGAACCAATGTTTCCGGTATAATAGTCTGCTAATTTATTCGTGGAAATAAATTCATTTAGCAAAGGGTTAGCATATCTTCTTACATAATACCGTAAAGCAACATTTTCAGCAATACCTAGATCGAGGATATCATCAAAAATAAAGCCTGTTTCATCAGGTTTATAGCCAAATCTTTCCTCAATATGGGTTAATGCTTTCTTTTTATCCCTTGCCTTTAAATAGACACCATTAAAATGCTCGCGCTTACTTAATTGTATCGCCGGTTGATTATTCTCACCGGTAACAATAAATATGGCCGGGATAACCCCATGGTGTAAATAGAAACTGAAGCGGAGCATATTTAATCCCATACTATCCACCTCAGAAAATGGACTGCCGGTGTTGTCTCGCTTTACACCATCATTAAAAACACCATCCCAATCGAAGATGAAGGCTTTCGTTTTAGTCAGTTTTGCTTTAATGTCGCCAATCGGTATAGCAAATTTTGCTCCCAGAGCTGTAAACATGCTTTCGATATCGCTTTTCGGCACTGACAATTTAGATTTTGCTGATTCTACTTCAGATCCTGAATATCAATCTGGCCAACAACCTCTTCACCATTTAATACAATCAGGTTATCAACACTCTTCTCACGGAATATTAGCGAGGCGTCGTGTAGCAAGGCTTCTCCTTGAACGGTAATAGGGGTACCAAACGTAAGGTCACCCATCTTTTTGCTAACTGAGTGTTCACCTTCTGATTCAACTAGTCTTCTTAAGTCGCCATCAGTAAAGGTGCCAACAAGTTTATCGTCATCACCAAGAACAGCAACACAGCCAAAGCCGGATGATGTCATTTTAACCAATGTATCTGTTATAGAATCACTTAGTTTAACAATAGGGTTTTTACCTGAAAGGACATCTTTAACTTTTACCGTCATAAGCTTGGTATGCTCGACAAACTGAGAAATACCAACTTCAGTAAAATGATTAGAGGTGAGCTGCTTCATTACCTTCCAGGGGATGGTACACACATGTACCCCAATATTAAGAGCGTTACGCACATGCTCAGGATAGCGTACAGATGAGAACATGATCTTAGAATCATAACCATATGTTTCTACTGCATCAACACATTGAGCTACCAGATCTAAGGCATCTGTGCCCTGATCCTGTAAACGCCCTACTAATGGACAAACATAATCAGCACCAGCTTCCATGGCCATATAGGCTTGCTGAAGTGTATAGACAAGGTGAACATTCACCTTGAAGCCACGATCTTTAAGCATTTTGCAAGCTTTTACGCCTTCCAGTGACACAGGAATCTTAAAAACAGTATTCTCTATATCAAGACCTAAAGCTAACTGCCTTTCTGCCTCAGCAACTACTTCCTCTGCTGTATCTCCAAGTGCTTCGATCTGCAAGACAGGGACGATCTTTGAAAGTTCAACAATAAGACCATCAATATCTGTAACACCATGACGGTGCATAAATGTTGGTGTAGTGGTTAGACCTTTTATAAATCCTAAGTTAAATGCTTCTTTGATCTCATCAAGATCAGCTGAATCGAGGTATAATTCCATAATGTATTGGCGTAATGCCTTTTATTTTTTATTGTCAATTTTTTAAGACTGCAAAAATAAACTATTTGACAATTAACCTAAGTTCTTAGGCAAAATTTTGATACAATAATCCCTGTTATTCATTTACACAGCTGTTAATAGGTGGCTTACTTCTCAGAAATTGAAAAAACAGTAATAGCTGCCAAACCTGTCACCTTGACAACGCCTTCTTTACTAGAGTCAAAAATTAGAGGTAGATCAACCAGGTTCAATAATGACTCAGAAACGAGAACATCTGTTTTAAAGGTTTTACAATTCTTTTCGATTTCGGTGGTTTCATACATTACATCGCCAAAGAAGCATATCTGGCTTTTTACCTCACCAATTTCCCCAATTATTACCTTTCCATAATTAAACCCCGCTGTAAAGCCGGGAACAACTCCATATTGCTGAAGGTACCTCTCCCTATTAGCATGTATAGCTCTTTTTGCATCAAAGAATGACCTTATAAAATATGCTTCCGGTAAGCCTTTTTTAAGTTTCCATGAAACGACTACCTCATCGCCAACATATCGATATATCTTACCATAATTAGCCAAAATGCTATCCGTAATATCAAAGAAAAAGTCATTCAGAAGGTTATTATATTCGATATCTCCTAGATTTTCGGCCAAGGCCGTAGATTCATTGATATCCATGAACATAAAAATCCTGTCTTCCTCACGTGCTTGATGGTATTTCCCGGATATGAAATTCCATAAAACCCCCTGTCCCATTTTTCTTGATATCTGATAAACAAATATGAATGTAGTGGTACCTGCAAGTGCATAAATTATCATTATATAAAAATCTTCATTCCATATAAAATCGTAAAATTTGGCAGACCTGAAATATTCAAAAATGTTCATGCCATTAGTAATTGCTCGTTGGATTGAAATTTCCAGGATAATAAACAGGACAAAAAATATTGAGTACACTAAAGACTTATAAATTAATAGTGTTCTAAACTTCATTTGGCGAACAACAACTCTATTATACCAAATTTCATTAAGGGCGATAAACCCTCCACCAACAATGCCTATAATCAAGCCATTAATCATGCGACCTATATCATTCCACTCTCTTTGAAGCAAAGGAAATAGCAAACCAATTGCAGTAGCAATTGATATAATTACCATAGAATCTTTTACCTTTTTTGTTGCCGGAGCCTTATTTTTCGCCATCTTATATCTTATCAATTATCTCAAACAGCTTCAGAGGTTCTTGCTTTCCTCGTAAGCTAATTTCTCCAACAGATTTCTTTTCATAAATTCGTGGCAGGCCAATCATTCGTATAAGTTGTTCAGAAGCTAATAAGCCCGTTTTTAGCTGATTGCACTTACTTAAAATTCGGGCAGTCGTATTCATGGTGTCACCGTGAAACACAATTTGGGTTTTTACTTCACCAATTTCTGCCCTCACTACAGAACCTGTGTGCAAACTGGCTTGTACATGTGGTACAATTCCATATTTATTAAGGTACTTTTCCTTATGCGCCTCAACAGTCTCTTGAAAATCAAAAAAAGCTCGAACAGAATTAGCATTTCTCAACCCCTTATCCATAGCCCAGGTTATCACCATAAGGTCTTCTATATATTCGTAAATAATCCCCTGATTTGAAACTACCGGTTCGGTAAGATCATAGAACAGATCATTTAAAAATCTATGCAGCTTATGTGGCCCCAATTCATGGACAATCTTTTTAGAGGCAATCACATTAATAAACATAATGATTCGTGCCTGATGTACAGGCGCATAATAAGTACCGCGAATATAGCTAACCAGCATACCCTGGCCCATTTTTCGACTTATCATTCGAACAAAATTCACCGAGAATGAAAATACAAGTGCGGCAAATACTGCAGTTGAAAACCGGCCATCAATCAGATAAGCTTGGATAAAATCACCTTTAATAGCTGCCACATACCCTATGTCATCTAGAATCATCTGAGTTGCCACAGCAACATTGAAAATAATTA
>Ga0164313_10006501_pt1 | contig 10304 bp, 8 predicted proteins | sample GuaBasSedimGuay4_FD_113735 | JGI IMG/M metagenome (GOLD analysis project Ga0164313, IMG submission 113735) | Subseafloor sediment microbial communities from Guaymas Basin, Gulf of California, Mexico - Guay4, Core 4569-4, 0-3 cm | ecosystem: Environmental > Aquatic > Marine > Hydrothermal vents >...
CCGAATTCACCTTTTGGAATGAGTTTTGGGGCAGAAACAACAGCGGATAATAAAGGACAATATATGCGGTTCTTTCACCGGCAAATGATATAGAATGGGAAGAAAATATAGTAGACTATCAGGAGTTTGGATATGCAGGGGAAGATGCTGAAGAGTATTATCGTGATATGGTTAATCATGAGTTTTGTCACTCATTTATTACACCGTTAATTGAACAGGGGATGTATAGGGATAAAATCAATCAAACCGATAGTTTGTTTGTTCCTGAGCTGGATTCAATAATGACTAAACAAGGATATGGTACATGGTGGGGTTTTACAAATGAGCATTTAGTAAGATTGGCTGAATTGAGAATTGCTAACGAAATGGGAATTGATAACCTAAACAATATGAGGAAATACAATATAGAAGAAAATGGGTTTATACTCATACCGGATGCCGAAAAGCTAATATTAGAATATGAAAACAACAGGAAAGACTATCCAACTTTCGACTTGTTTTTACCACAACTGATCGATCAATTCAGGGATTAAACAAAATAAACATAACACGAAAATTGGAGCTTTTAAACGCCCGTTAATAACTCTTGCTGCCTGTAAGTACAGTGCAATCAAACCTGCAAATAAATCAATCCATTCACAGAAGCTATGATTTTACCTGACAGAAGTAGGCAGACAGGCTTCAGGATAAGCATTTACAATTAGAGTTTTTTTATTTCTTCGCCTTAAAATTCTTCACCCCATCTTCTAAAAATTTCAAGAATACTTTGGGGTCGGAATCGTAAGAGGCTGAACCGCTTAATACATTTTCTTCATGGTCGAGAATAACATAAAAAGGCTGTGCATTGGTGCCGTAGCGCTCAACTTCCATATAAGTCCATTTATTACCCACGGTTTTTATTTTAAAATCCTTTCCGCCAAATGATTCTGTCCTCCATTCTTCTTCAGGTAATTTTGTTCGTTCATCAACATATAAAGAAACCAGTATCACATCGTTTTTCATGATTTCGGCAACCGCTGGAACAGGCCAAACCGATTCTTCCATTTTCCGGCAATTCACACATGCCCATCCTGTAAAGTCAACAAGCAAGGGTTTGTTTTCGCGTTTTGCTACTTCCATAGCTTCCCAATAATCGGTGTATTGTGCTTCTACATGATGTCCGGTGCTACCACCACCCGTTGCACCTGCTGTTTCTGCTGCTTCTGAATAGAATACCGGGGGTGGAAAACCACTGATTATTTTTAGCGGTGAACCGGTGAGTCCCGGAACCATATAAATGGTAAGGATAAAGAAAAGCATTCCCATAAAGAAACGGGTGATTCCAATTCGATCGGTAACTGAATCGTGCGGAAATCGAATGAAATTAAAAAGGTAAAGGGTGATAGAACCGGAAACAGCAATCCAAATGGCGATAAATATTTCACGTTTTAACCATCCGAGTTGCCAAACCAAATCGGCGTTTGACAAAAATTTGAACGCAAAACCAATTTCGAGTAATCCTAAAACCACTTTTACAGAGTTTAACCATCCACCTGATTTTGGTAAAGAATTTAACCAACCCGGAAAAGCGGCAAATAATCCGAATGGTAATGCCAAAGCTAATGAGAAGCCAAACATAATAGTTGCCGGGCCCAGGTAACCACCTTGTGCAGCACCGGCCAATGCCGACCCTACAATGGGACCTGTACACGAAAAAGAAACGATGGCCAATGTGGCAGCCATAAAAAATATTCCTGCAATTCCGCCTTTATCAGAGGCACGGTCGGCTTTGTTTGCCCAGGAAGACGGTAACTGAATTTCGAACGCCCCCAGAAATGAAATTCCAAATACTACGAGCAATACAAACATAAATATGTTAAAATATGGATCTGTTGAAATCAGATTCATTACGTCGGGTCCGAAGATGGCGCTTAACGCCAAACCTAAACCGGTGTAGATAAGAATAATGAACACACCATAAATAATCGCATTTTTTATACCATCAGCTTTTGATTTGCTTTGCTTGGTAAAAAAACTTACCGTCATCGGGATCATCGGAAAAACACAAGGGGTAAGCAAGGCTGCAAATCCCAATAAAAATCCAATAATAAATAAACCCCAAAGTGATTTTTTACTTCCATCAGCTTCGGATGTCCCTAGTAAATCAGATCCATTTTTACTATCAATGGTATTGAACGCATTTGTAACAGCCAGTAGTGTGGCTTCCGAAGCTTTTGTAGCATTGCTAAGATCAAATTGGTATTCTTCTAATTCCGAGGGTAAGCACTTCTTTTCATCACAGGTCATGTAATAAACAGTGCTTTCAATCCTATTCGAAAAACCTTCGTCTACTGCAATAACCTGGCGAAAAACCGCTTCATTTTCGAAATAATTAAGGTCCATATCAAAATTAGGGTCATATTCCGTTTTGTATTTCCCTTCACTTACATTCCCTATTAATTCAATTCCTCCAGCCGTTAAAAAAGTGAATAAAGTGGCTTCAGGACCATCGTCACTGGGCAAGTATTGCGCATACAAATGCCAATGGGGATCAATATTAGCGGTGTAAACCAGCACGTAAGTTGAATCATTTGCCTTTTCTACATGGGTTTTCCAATGAACAGGATCATAAATCTGGTTTTCTTGCCCGGCATTAATTCCTGTTATTGTGGCGCTAAAATCATTATTCTGCGTTTCGGTTTTTGCATCTTCGTATCCCTTAACACGAAATGTAAATTCTATTTCTTCCGGGGGTAAACATTTCTGGTCATCACATACCATAAAATAAACAGTACCATTAATGTCAAAATCCTCTTTAGAATTAATCTGTATTTTTCTCGAAAACTTTGCTTTTTTCTCATGAAAACTCACATCCATCTGAAAAATTGGATCAAACATCGTATGATAATTGCTCTCCTTTAAGCCTTCTATAAAATCGAAATTGTCGTTTTTTTCGAATTTTATCTCGGTGGCAATAGGACCATCATCAGAGGGGAGCTGAGTCGCATAAAGGTGCCAATTCTTTTCAATGGTGGCTTTAAAAGTAAGTGTAGCCTCCTCTTTCTTTTGTTTAACTTCCGTTTTCCATTTTACAGGATTGTACACCTGGCTGAACAAATTGCCGGCAAAAAATAAGAATGCTAATGGAAGAAATATGAATTTGAATTTTTTACTTGAACTCATTATTGATCACATTTTTATGAAGGTGCAAAAGTATTACAATTAAAACCCGAGGGAAATTTATACGCTTTTATAATTGTAATCCTATTTACATATTTTGATTAAATTGAATATATTGATTGTATTCTAATTTGGTTTAAACCAGATTAATCCAATTGTGCAAATAATAATACCCATTGAGATGAGTTTTTATCCTGTTGAGGTTCTAAAACGTGTAAGATTACACTTATATTCAAGTTAAAGTTGATCTTTGACAAAATCTCTTAAAGAAATTTACTAGCTTCCAAACTTAAAATAATTAAAACTAAATATTATGAAACAAACAAAACTATTCTTATTAATTATAGCATTTTTAATTCTGTCGGGTAATCTTTGGTCACAGGTAAGATTATTTGTAGTTGACCCCGGAACCGGACTAATAGGAATTGTAAACGTCAGCGGCAATACAGTTGATATATCTCAGCACAGATTATGTTTTTTATTTACATACCCTTCTATAGGTGGATTACAAGTAATTAATGGAGATCCCTCTAGTTTAGCTCCTGGAGAATCATTGGTATTAGTAGGAGTTCCAATAAACTCTAGTGCCTCTGACTTAGCAATATATTTGCCTTCAGGATCTTTTACCGATCCTGATAATATGATTGATTTTATGCAATATGGCAGTTCAGGGAATGGAAGAGAAAGTGTTGCTGTTGAAAAAGGAATTTGGGATGCCGGAACGTTTATTGAAGGAGAAGGACCTTTTATTTTTATCGGTAATCCGTTAATTGATTTTGGAGCTGAATTCTGGGCTGATGATATAACCGGTGTTAGTGAAATTGACCTTGTAAAGGATATAAATACTTACCCAAACCCTGTGGTAAATGAGTTAAATATAGTCAGTGAAAATTCATTTGTTGAATCTATCAGTGTGTTTAATACTTCAGGAGCACTTGTTTTAACAAAAAGTTTTAATTCGTCTGCGAAAGCGATTAAACTGGATTTATCATTCCTCGAAAACGGAAGTTATATTTTGCACCTAACAACAAATAAGGGGGTTGCAACAAAGAAAATCAGCCTAATTAAATAGAAAATATTACTCAAAAAAAAGCCTTTGTCTAATTTTGGATGAAGGTTTTTTTTTAATTATAGACACTATCTTTAACCAAAACGATTAATACCCATACTTATCTTTCCATCGCTGTTTTAAAAACCGTCGCATTTCATTTTCACGTTTATTATCTCCAGGTTCGTAAAACGCTTTTCCTTTCAGTGATTCGGGTAGGTATTCCTGTTCTTTAAAACTCCCGGGATTATTGTGTGAATAATTGTAATCTTTACCGTAGTCCAGTTCTTTCATCAGTTTGGTAGGGGCGTTTCGCAAATGCAGCGGAATGTTTTGGTCACCTGAGTTTTTTACTTCCGCGATGGCTTTTTCAATGGCCATATACGAGGCATTGCTTTTGGGCGATGCCGCTAAATAAACCACCGTTTGCGACAGGATAATCCGCCCTTCAGGCCAACCCACCATATTGATAGCTGTAAAACAACTTTGTGCTAGCATTAAAGCGTTGGGATTGGCATTTCCAATATCTTCTGATGCCAAAATAACCAGCCTGCGGGCAATAAATTTTGGATCTTCTCCACCCACAATCATACGGGCAAGATAATAAACTGCAGCATTGGGATCGCTTCCCCGAATGGACTTGATAAACGCTGAAATGATATCGTAATGCTGCTCACCCGTTTTGTCGTAAAGCGCCGGATTTTCCTGTACTAATTTGGTAACCGTTTTATTATCTATAATTATTTTCCCAGTCGGTATAGCATTTAAAATCAATTCCAGCACATTCAATAACCGTCGGGCATCCCCACCTGAATATCGAAACAGGGCATTGGTTTCTTTTACTTGGATTTTGCGTTTTTGCAAAAAGACATCTTCTTTAATCGCACGATTCAATAGTAGGTCCAATTCTTTAACACCCAAAGGGTTTAGCGTGTATACCTGGCAGCGGCTAAGCAAGGCCGGAATAACCTCAAACGAAGGGTTTTCTGTAGTTGCACCAATTAACGTAACCAATCCTTTTTCTACTGCACCTAAAAGTGAATCCTGCTGCGATTTACTGAAACGATGGATCTCATCGATAAATAAAATAGCGCTGTTCCCACCAAAAAGCCCTTGCCTTTTAACACGTTCAAAAACTTCCCTGATATCCTTAACTCCACTATTTATTGCGCTTAGTGTGTAAAATGGAATATCGAACTGATTGGATATAATTTGTGCCAATGTGGTTTTTCCCACACCAGGTGGTCCCCACAAGATCATAGACGGAATACGACCTTGCTTAATGGCATTGTTCAACACCGAACCTTTTGCAGTCAGATGATCTTGTCCCAGATAATGGTCCAATGTTTCAGGCCGCATTCGATCTGCAAGAGGGGATGTAGGGTTCATTATTTTTTTCTTTGATCAAAAATAGATAACTGATTCATCTGAGGGTAAAAAGTTGTGGTTTGTTTATCAACAATTTCTATATTTAGGCGAAATTAGATTCCATGAAACTCGCAGCTATCGACATTGGTTCAAATGCCATTCGACTTTTAATCGGAGAGGTTTACGAACAAAATGGAAGGATTAACATTAGCAAATCGAGTTTGGTCCGATTACCTGTTAGGTTAGGTACCGATGTTTTTGAAACCGGTTCGGTGAGCCCCGAAAAGGCGAAAGACTTTATTAAAGGAATGGAAGCCTTTAACATTATAAAAAACATCCATGAGGTTAAAGGCATCCGTGCTTGCGCTACGTCGGCTATGCGTAATGCCAAAAATGGCAATGATTTGGTCAGGGAAACGTTTGATAAAACAGGCATAAGAATCGAAATTATCGATGGGCAAAAGGAAGCAGACATTATCCTTTCTACGTTTCATCTGCTAAAGCTCGAAAACGATGTGCCGTATTTATATATTGATGTTGGTGGTGGAAGTACTGAAATCTCATTATTGGTAAATGGTAAGACTATGGCTAGCTTATCGTTTAATATTGGAACGGTGAGGATGTTGACAGGAAAAGTAAAACCGGGAGCCCGGACAAAAATGTTGGAATGGATAGACCGGCTAAAGTCTGAATACCACCCGCAAAAAGCAATTGGGTCTGGGGGTAACATCAATAAATTGATAAAACTTTGCTGTCCGATGTCCGAAATCGAGATGGAAGTTTCGGCATTGAAATCGATTTATGAAACCATGAAAATAATGACGCCCAAAGAGCGGATGATCAATTGGGGGCTTCGTCCGGATAGGGCTGATGTAATTGTACCTGCGTCTGAAATATACATTAGTGTTATGGATCATGCAGGTATTGATACGATACTTGTACCAAAAATCGGTTTAGCCGATGGTTTGTTGTACAATATGTACCTAAATTTCAAAAAAGACGGGAAGGATTGAAATACTTAACCCTTATTAATTTCGTTCAATTATTTTGATTCAAAAATATAGCGATGCATAAAGCTTTTGCAATTGTAGTTTTTATTTTATTTCAGGGCGTTATGTCCGGTCAGGACCAGTTGATTGAAGCTGAGAATAAATTAGTAGTACAGTACAATGCCATATTGGATAGCGGGAATGATGAGGTGCGAACCAAAGGGCATGATTTGTTTTATCAAACAATGAAGAAAACCCTGGAGTTGCCCGGGGCTTTTGAATATCCATTTGATAAACTGGTTACTATTTCGAAATTGCAACCCGATGATAATCAATTTAGAATATTCACCTGGAACTTGCAAAACGATGCCGGCAGCCATGGTTTTTACGGGCTGGTTCAATTGAATCCAAAAATCACACGGAACAAGGTCGAAAAAGTAATTGAGCTGATTAATCAGCCGGGTGTTTTGGAGAAAACAGAAAATAAGAGTTTTGCTGCAAATAAATGGCCGGGTGCTGTTTACTACGAATTAATCCCATTTAAAAAAGGAGGAAAAACATATTATACTGTTGCCGGATGGCGCGGATTTGATAAGGGACTGACCCAAAAAATATTGGATGTGATTGTTTTGCAGGGTGAATCTGTAAAATTTGGTTACCCCCTTTTTAAAATGCAAAACAGAAGTCAACGGCGGGTAGTTTTTACATTTAATGGAAAAATATCAATGCTATTGTTTTACGATCAAAAAATAAAACGCTTTGTTTTTGATCATCTGGCGGCACAAAATAATATCGTTACCGAAAACTACCGCTTTTATGGCCCGGATGGAAGCTACGATGCGTTTATAAAAGATAAGAAAGAATGGTTGTTTGAACCTAAATACGATGCTCGCAACAAAGAATCTAAAGATGACCTGTTTTACAATCCGGTTAGCGATCCGGATATCGAGAAGTAGGGAAGACAGAAGACGGAAGACAGAAGACAGAAGACGGAAGATCGAAGACAGAAGAAGGAAGATCGAAGACCGAAGAAGGAAGGTCGAATGTAGGATACGGATATTAAATCCCGATATATTTCATTTATAAAGATCATCAAGCAGCTAATTGCCAGTAGCACTTAAATTATCTCAAAAAAAGAAGGGGTGCTTTATTTCTAAAACACCCCATTCTCCATTTTTTCAGTAGCCGAAGCTTCATCAAAACTACAAGTCAGTTGAATTACCTTTTGCTCTTTCCTTCTTCCGACCGAGGTCGATAGTTTTCCATTGCAATCTGATATCCCTGCTCTGCTAACGTCACCAATTGTCCGTAAACGCCTGATGTTGTTCTTCTTTTGCCTTTGTGCTGTTCGCTTGGGTACAAGTACCTTTTGCTTACTTTACTCAGGTTAAGAGAGCATGGTTTCCTGTTACCGAAGTATCAATCCACCAAATTTGCCGAACCTTTCACTTTTGCTTCAGGACGTACCTTAATGCATTGGTAAAAAACTGCGTTTCAATCGGGGCTTATTTCATCCCTTCTTTCCACACAACCGGAAGCATTCAAGAGGCTTTCGCTCCGATAAATCGTCGCTATTCCTAATGAATAATTGCGCTCCCCTTGCGGAGATAATCACTTGTGTTGCCACATGTAATTCGCCAAGATTCTAAGAACGTTTCCAAGAGAAATCATGCTTTCGCCAGCTTTTTTCCCTGAACTTGATGGGTCAAATATACATCCGAAATACAACCAAAACCAAATATTTATAATCTTGTTTATGAACTTTCTATTAACCGTAGTTATTAACAATTGTTGATAACCATTTATAATTTAAATCAGGAAAAGCCCACTTTTAGAAAATTGTGGATAGAAAAGCGTACGTACTTTGTACGACTATAGGTTGTTCCACAAATTATAGTATGATAAAGCCGTTATTGATACTGAATTTATTTCTTGATATTATAAAGAAACAATTCCTCATTTTCATCCGGAAATATTTTTATCCCAATGAATTTTAATCCCAATTTATCTAATAATTTTTGAGATGAGGTGTTCTCTTTTACTGTTATAGCATTTATCTCCGTTAGTCCGAATTCATTAAATGCCACATTTTTTAACTTATTTGCAGATTCGAATGCATAACCTTGCCTTTCATATTCCGGTAAAAATGCAAACCCAATATCAATCCCTTCTAGACCATCTCTATCGTACAGCCCACAAGTTCCTATTTTACAATTGTCTGATTTTCTTATTAAGGTATAATTAGAAAACCCAAGCCTTTTTAGTTGGGGTAACATTTTGGCTTTAATATAGTATTCAGCATTTTCAACTGTCTTAATATTTCTATCGCCAATATATTTAATCCATTTTGGAGTATTTAATAGCTCTAATATAAATTCGGCATCTTCTACTGAAGTTGGTTTAAGTATCAGCCTTTTCGTTTCAAATACTTGAAATTTAGTCATTAGATTTAGTTTTATAATGGAATACAACAAGGAAGATAAGAAAGACAATGCGGTAGGTTTAAAAAATCACTTTCTTACACATTAAACCTAAAATGCATTACATCCCCGTTCTTCACAATGTATTCTTTTCCTTCAACACGCATTTTACCGGCTTCTTTTACTGCAGCTTCTGAGCCGTAACTCTCGAAATCATCATAGCTGATAACCTCGGCACGAATAAATCCTTTTTCGAAATCGGTGTGAATGACCCCAGCAGCAACAGGGGCAGTATCTCCCTGGTGAATAGTCCATGCCCGTACTTCTTTTTCCCCGGCAGTGAAATAGGTCTGTAATTTTAAAAGATGGTACGCAGCTCTAATCAATTTATTTACCCCAGGCTCGTGCAACCCTAACTCCTCTAAAAACATTTGCCGGTCGTCGTAGGTATCCAATTCGCTTATATCGGCTTCGATGGCCGCACCCAAAACCAATATCTCGGCATCTTCATCGGTTATATTTTCCTTAATCAGCTCTACATATTTATTGCCTTCAACAACCGAAGCTTCATCTACATTACAAACATACAACACGGGTTTGTTGGTCAACAGTTGAAGCTCATCCGTAAATTTTTTATCGGCTTTATCAATTTCAATGGTTCTGGCCGATTCGCCGGCATTTAATGCGCTGGCATACTTTTCTAATATTTCCAATTGTTTTTTAGCTTCTTTATCACCTGTAGATGCTGCTCGTTTAACAGCACTCATTTTTTTCTCAACCGTTTCGAGGTCTTTCATCTGTAATTCGAAGTCGATAATTTCTTTGTCGCGAATAGGGTCAACAGAACCGTCAACATGTACCACGTTATCGTCGTCAAAGCAGCGTATTACATGTATTATAGCCTCTGTTTCCCGAATGTTGGCTAAAAATTTATTACCTAAACCTTCGCCTTTAGAAGCACCTTTTACCAGTCCGGCTATATCTACGATTTCTATTGTTGCAGGCAAAACCCGTTGTGGATTTACCAATTCTTCCAACTTCTCTAATCGGGGATCAGGTACATTAATAGTACCCAAATTGGGTTCGATAGTGCAAAAAGGAAAATTAGCCGATTGCGCTTTCGCATTCGACAAACAATTAAACAAGGTCGATTTCCCAACATTCGGTAAACCAACAATTCCACATTTTAGAGCCATATTCTATTTTTTAAATGCCACAATGCTACAATGATTGAATGCTACAATGATTGAATGCTACAATGATTGAATGCTACAATGATTGAATGCTACAATGATTGAATGCTACAATGATTGAATGCTA
>Ga0164313_10006502_pt1 | contig 10304 bp, 3 predicted proteins | sample GuaBasSedimGuay4_FD_113735 | JGI IMG/M metagenome (GOLD analysis project Ga0164313, IMG submission 113735) | Subseafloor sediment microbial communities from Guaymas Basin, Gulf of California, Mexico - Guay4, Core 4569-4, 0-3 cm | ecosystem: Environmental > Aquatic > Marine > Hydrothermal vents >...
CACCAACCGCTTTTTCGCCCGGGTCAAGGCGACGTAGAGCAACCGGATACGTTCGGCTTCCTCAATATTCTTGTGTTCCGCCTCGACCTCAAAATAGCCAAGCGTTCGCATGCCCCTGAGGACCATTTCCCAACGACCATTGACCGATTGTGCGCCCGTCACGGCGCCTCCACGATTCGAGCCAGACCCCGCATGAGTCTGCACCAGCCACACGTGCTCGAAGCCCAGACCTTTGGCCCCGTGGATCGTCAAGACGGCGATGCCCTCAACATCACTGCGCGGCCGGCCGCTGGTCTCATCGGGATTCTCACGTTCTGTCCTTCTCAGGTGCCGCAAGATCGTATCCGCCGTCCCACCTTCAACCAGGACCTCTTCGAGGTCACGGAAGAAACGATCCAGATTGGCCAGACGGTAGGCCCCCGGGAAACGGCAGGCAGCCAGAGGTTCCAGTGCCATCAGGCTTCTCAGGTGTTCGAGAAAGACATCCGGAGCATCAACCTCAAATGAATCCCTGAGGACCAGCAATCTCGCTAAAAAACCCTGCAATGCCTCAGGCCAACCGGCAAGGGCCTGGAGGGACATACCGCCGAGATCCAATCCCTCGACCTCACGGGCCGCATCCTCGATCAAGGCACTGAGTCCTTCCGGGCTCTCGTCGGTCCGTAGCCCGCACTTCTCACCGGGTTTCGTCGCGAGGTCGTCGAGGTGCTGCGCCCAGTGGAGTTTTCGATCCGAGGGGCGCGGAGGCGTACTTGACAGTCCGTTGAGCACCCCGAGGTGAGAAAGTGCCGCTGGGTGCTGTGCATCGGCGGCCGCAGCAGATTCCTGGTGAGAAGTGCGGGCTAGCCTCATCATCCGACCCGGTAATCCAGCCTTCCATAGCGGTCGCAGCGCCGCATCCGGCACACCTACCATCGGCGACCTGAGAACTGCCACCAGCGCCAGAGTATCGAAGGGGTCGAGGATCAGCCGCACAAGGGCCATGACCTCGATGACCTCCCGAGTGCGGTAGTAGTTCGGGTCTTTGCCGACAACGTAGGGGACACCGTATCGACGAAGCGCCTCCAGGTAGGCCGCCTGGTGGCCTCGCGAACGCATCAATATCGCCATCTCACCCCAGGGCGTGCCCGAGACCTTCAGGGCTGCCGCGTCCCTCGCCACGGCTTCGGCTTCCAACTCGGCGGCTGCGGGCGCCGAAGTCTTTTCCGGAACTCCAGTCATTCCGGCAGCTGCGGAAATCCAATGCTCCACCGCAGTTCTGACGCAGTCCTCACTCCCCTGACCATCACAGTTTCCCTTGGCCGCAATCAATTTTTCGAAAGCCGGCTGAAGATCCTCTTTTTCATCCATCACCGGTTCGACCAGCCGAGTGACTTCGTCCAAGACCGGCTGAATCGAACGGAAATTGACCGTCAAAGATCGTTTGTCACCGCCCTGGTCCTCAACGTCCCGGACCAACTGCTGATAGACCCTCATATCAGCGTTCCGCCATCCGTAGATCGACTGTTTCGGGTCCCCAACCAGGAAAAGGCCCGGCCCATCGCCGTGCTCATCGGGCATGCCAAGCAGGCTGACAATCGCGGCCTGCTCTGAGTCGGTGTCCTGCATCTCGTCGATGAGCAACTGCGTCATCTCAGCTCTCAGGGACTGCCGTACCTCGTGATGGTGTTCAAGCAGACGTCGGGCGCCTGTCAAGAGGTCCTGAAAGCCAACGATGCCGCCGCGGCGCTTGTCGTTCTCGACCCGGGTCAAAATCTCGTGGAGGATTCGCCTGAGAGCCCCGAAGACCTCAGGATCGAAGGTCGGAATGAACTCCATCGCCTCGGCCAATTGGCGGACGGCGTCAAACTCCGCTTCCGACACCGACTCGAAGAACTCTTTCTCTGCCTGGCTGTATGTGTATTCCAGCCCCCAGAGCTTCAGCCTTCCGGTGTTGAGTGCTCCTTCGGGTTGATCCCGGATCCACTGCGAGATCCCGACCAGGGTCGTTCCGGGCGGCTCCCCCACCGGCGGCCGGTCCCGGCCGGCCAGATCCAGCAGCCACTGTGCCGTCCCAACCGTCCGTTTCCCAGTGACCTGAGTCAGCTTCAGAGCAGCCGGGGCAAAGGTGTCGAGACTCTCGAAGAACCGTTTGACGATCGGCGTCAACTGGTGCTCATCCATCGGATCCTCTGCCAGTGCCTCGGACGGGCAACCGTCACCCAACAGGGCGACAACCGCATCTCGTATTTCCACCGGGCCGATGCCACGCCCGGCCAGGAGCAAAGCGTCGTTCCCGAGAATCTCGCCCCGGTAGGCGCCGGTCAGCAACTCCTCGACTGCCCACTCAACACAGTCGTCGGTGGCTGTTCCGTCCGCATCAACCTCAAATGACGGGTGCACCCCGGCTTCTACCGGAAAACGGGCCAGTAATGCCCGGGCGAATGCGTGGATCGTACTGATGCGAAGCCATTCCACCTCGGTCAAGAGGGCTGCGGCCCTTGACTGCACTACCCTGAGGTCTTCCGGCAACGCCTGACGAGAGAGGCCCGGGACGGTTATCTTGTCTTGCTGCCATTCATTACCGTCGGCCGACGTATCAATTTTCTGGACCTCGCCAAACGCCTGGGCCACCCTCCTCGCCATTTCGGCAGCCGCATCCTCTGTGAACGTGATGGCGACGACGCCGTTGAGCACCGCAGCGGCTACACGACCCCTGTCAATCTCGGACCCATCGAAGGCACCTAGAGCTCTGTCCCATCCCGGACCGAGAGACCAGGCGACGATACGAGCCACCAATGCAGCGGTCTTACCCGTCCCTGCGCCGGCTTCAAGAACGACCGGTCGATCGAAGACCGTCTGCGCAACCTTCCGCGCCTCCCCATCCCTCAGGCGTTCATCCTGCATCCTGCACCCTTCATCCTTCAAACTTCACCCTTCAAACTTTCACCTTTTGAACGGGCAGCTCCCACATCAGACGCAAGGGGGCGTCTTCATTCATGGTGCCAAACGCAGCCGCCATTCGCCGCCCAATGCCGGAATCCCCATAAAGACACGCCGACTTGAGGGAACACCAACCGCACGATGGGCCCTTGCCTTGACCGTCCGGGGAACTCAGCCTCGGGAAGAAAACTCCCTCGGCCCATGAACCGAAGATCGCCCGTGCAGGTCCAGTCACACCCTTCGCCATCTCCTCATCAATATCGACCAACGGCTTTTTGACATCCTTGAGAACGACGTATTGCCCGACCGATCCCTTCCCGCCCCCGAGTGCGTAGGCGACACCCTGCAGCAACTTGCCCCGGGCAATCGCGAGCTGGGGACCGACGGTCGCGGGAACACCGGTTTTGTAGTCCAACAGGAGTAGATCCTCGCCGCCTGCGGGTCGATCAATACGATCCGCCCTGAAATGAACCAACGTCCCTATTTCGTGCTCAGCCCCCGCAGGCAACCACCGGATCTCAGCCTCACCCGTGGTCTCAACGCCGACCACGAATGCCTCGCCCGTCGACCAGGCCAACTCAAGGGCTCGGTGAAGGAACTGCAGAGCAAACGCCGCCACCGCGGGTGCCAGTGCCGGAACGCCTTGATCGAGGGCCCTGTTCCGAGCCACTTCGGCCGCCAGCCTTTCTAATTCAGCAATGTTGGGCCTGGGCACCCGAATGGCCGAATGCCGCCGCGCCTCGTCTATGGTCCCTTTGGCCGGCACACCCAGACCCACAGCCACCCTCTCCAACACCTCGTGAACGACCGAGCCAACCAGGGCGCCGACCAGGCCCTCCTCGCTGAAAGCCGCCTCTGGAGGCGCCTCGAGACCAAGTTCTTTCTGCAAGAAGGCCTTCCAGGGACAATCAACCAGGGAATTCAAGAAACTGACCCAGATTTTCTTTGGCGGCCGAAGCCCGATAATCCCCTGGAATGGCCCGAGGTCCTGGCGAGGCAACAGAGGATCGAGTTCTTCAAGGACGGCCCCAAGGTGATTCTTCGGCAAGTCCACCAGTCGATCGACCGCCAGAAAGAACCCGGGACCACGCCCATCGAGGCCCTCGATCACCGCATGTTCCAAAGACGGCCTGGCGAGGTCATCACGCCTGCCCTCGAAGACATCGGGACCAGCATCCACCATGGCCCACGAGAGGCGACCCTCCAGATGAAGCCTTTCCAAAAAGACCGAAGGGTTCATCTCCTTGCCATCCGCAGCCACCCTCTGGTACGAAAGAGTCACTGCCGGGGCCGAAGCCATCAGCTGTGCGAAGAGATATCGTTCCTCCGGACGACCCCGTTCCTTGAGGGGGAGATCCGGCAGCAGTTGAGAGACCGCCCGCCGCGCAGTGCTTGAAAACACCGGATCATCCGCCATCTGAGCCGGGAATATGCCCCTGTTGAGGCTGGGAAGAAACAGATGCTCAAAAGTCCGGCCGCGGGCCTCCGTGACTGTCAATATCTGTACACCTCCGCCCAGGCCCCCAATCGCTTGCGCGCCAAGACCTTCCAGGGCATTCGCCAGCAGGGGTGAAAACTCGGCCCATCGGGTCTCGAGTTCTTCAGGCAACTCACCCTCAAGTGCGTCGAGTGCGCTGATCAGCACGTCGTCGTACTCCCCTTCGGCATCACACCTGAGAAGATCGATGACCTTATGAATCCAGACGAAGAGGATTCCTACCGGCGCCCGTACCGGTCGTTCCCCGAGGATCTCAACCAGGGCAAGGGCACGTCCGACCCCCGCCGCGAGGTCCCGCTTCTCCATGACCCTTTTATTCTTCCGGGCATTGCCATCGACCAGGTCCATTCGTTCAACGACCGGGAGTCGCAAACCGGATCGGCCTACAGAGGCCTCAACCTCAAGTACCGCCACCTGACTCAGCCTCGCCGCGCCGAGTGTTCTCATGGCCAGGTCAAGTTCTCTCATTTTTTGTGAGTCACCCCAAAAGGCGGCATTCAACCAGCTCTGGGTCCTCACATCCGGACCCAACATCAAGAGATCCAGCAGGGCCGATGCCCGCCGAGCCGACGCGCCCCCCGACGCCTGGGCCCCCTCACCGGAAAACGGCACTCCAAGCCGCCCAAAATGTCTGCGAACAGCCGCCGTCGTCGAGCTCTGAAGCCCCCGAAAGACAACGCCGATGCTCTCGGCCGCCACACCAGATTGCAGCAGACCACGCACCCGTCCGGCGATCTCCCTCACCTCGGCCTCGGCGCCCGGTGCGTTGAAGGCACTGATCTCGCACCGTGAATCTGCGGCGCCTTTTTCAATCTCGTCCCTACCGGCGCCGGGTCCGATGATATGGTCCAACAACCGCTGCGTAAAAACAGACCCCGGATCACGCCGCCAGGACTGCGCCGGGTCCGGCGGGTGGTCCATCACGATCTGGGCGTGCCCCCTCCGAATCAGGGCTTCGAGAAGGTCCGACAGCAAGCCCGTCGCTTCGGCAAATCCGTAAATCAGAATTGCTCTGGAGGGCAACACCGCCTCGCCACGCTCAACCAGTACCTCGGCAGCCTTCTGGTGAAGCGTGCCACGGTGGGCGAAGCCAAACCTTTCGGTGGCCACATGACACTGTGCCGCCACCCTGATAACGGCGACGGCGCGCTCAGCCTCAGTGCCACCGACCGAGGCAATGATCTTCTCACCCAGAGCATCAACCTTCTCGCTCCCGAATCCCGCATCCAGAAGGTCTCTGACGGCTGCCACTACCGATGCATAACCATCATCAAAAGCTGAGAGATCACTTTGCAGTACCTCTTCGTTGGCCGCAAAGCGCCTGGCGAGCAAGTCCTGGACCCGAGCCCCACCGGAAGGTAGCTCAACCGCAGCCCGTTCCAAGACCTCAAGAGCCAAGGCCCTTTGAGTCTGAACAACGACACCCACCACCGCACCAAAATGATCCGCCAAGACCTTCAACACGTGCCGCCTGAGACTGCGTGACGGCACGACGATCCGGATCGGGGGGCCAAAGCCTTGAGGCCTCCGAGGGATCAAACTTCCCAGGCGATCCAGCAACCTCTTTTCGGCATCTCGCGGCCCCGATGCCAGGATCAGAGAATTTTCCGGTGGATTGGTCTTCAGCACCCGTTCATCCCACCACGGGCCGGTGATTGAGTCAAACTCGTTCGTTGGGATAGCCACGGACCGGCGTCAGCGAACGGGCTGGTTTTCAGCCCCGGCCTTCAACCCTGGAGATTTCAAACACGGCGGAGCCGGAACCAATAAGCCCATGTCTGGTCCACCGGGTAGTGTGTAGCGTTTGGCACTTAGCCGTCAGCTCTGTATCGTGACTGAAAATGAAGACTTCGAAGTAAAATTATGCAAAATTGACGAAAAGTCTCCCGAGCGGTACCTTTGTATATATGAGAACCCTCAGAGTCAAAAACCTGAAATGCCGCCTCATGACGGGCGAAGGAGCCACGCCACCACGATTGCCCGTCATGTCGTGGGACGAACTGGCTCGAGGCATCGAATGGGACCGAGAAGACCGGTGGTCAATACAAACACCTCTACCGGACTCCGAAGATGCAGTCCGTCCAACTCAACCACCGACCTCCAACCCATCTAACGGGAGTGAACCATGACTGATCCCCAAACCACCTTTCAACGCGTGCCCATTCGACCGATGGACTGTCTGTCCGAAAGCTGGAACCTCTTGGCGGGACAGTATTGGGTCTTTTTTGCGATCTGCCTGGTCGGCATGCTGATCCAGTCATTCGTACCGATGAACATTTTGACCGGACCGATGCTCTGCGGGATCTTCATCGCCTGGTTCGTTATGATGAAGGGCGAGACGATCACTTTCGACCTGCTCTTCAAGGGATTCGACTACTTTGGTGCAAGTCTGATCGCCTCGCTGATTCTTGTCGCCGTGGTCCTTGTGGTGATGATTCCCTGTTACGTTCTTTTGTTTGCAGGAATCGCCCTCGGCGCCGCCGCCGGGCAAGAAACTCCGGAGATCATGGGAATCGCGGTGCTGTTGTCATCCGGCCTCTTCTTGCTGGTGATCATGACGGTCATGACCGTGATCATGACGCTGTTCATTTTTGTGTACCAGTTGATCGTCGACCGAAAGCTCAAGGCAATCCCTGCGATGAAGACCAGCGCCGCCGCGGCCTGGGCCAATCTCGGGGGCGTTCTCGGACTCTTGGGCCTGACGTCATTGATCGCCACCGTTGCCTCTTTCTTTTGCATCATCCCGATCTTCTTCGTCGCGCCCTGGTGCATCGGCGCCATCGGCATCGCCTATCGGAGGGTCTTCCCGGAGATTCCCGATGAAGCACCAGTCCTGGCGGACTGATGCAGATCGAGGTCACCGCGAAGACCCGAAACTAGAAACTGGAAACTGGAAACTAGGCTCCCAGTCCAAGGTGCCCCACGAACCAAGAGAGTACCGATCAGTTCAACAAAGATGTTGAGACACAGATATCCAGGGTGCTGTAGGTGCAAACGAGCTCCTGGGCACGCTACCCCAGGTTGAATCTTGCGGTCTTTCCAGTTTCGAGTTTCCAGTTTCCAGTTTCTTTATTGTCTCCCCCTATCCCTGCTTCACCGGGGTAACATAGCCCCCTGATGACCACCACCTGGAACCAACCCACCATCCGCGATCTGGTCGCCCGCCTGGAGCTCTTTCGCGAGGGCTGCAGGGTGACGACCTTGGTCGAGGTCGAAAGAGCGACCCGGTCACCCTTTCATGTCCTGGTGGCGTGTGTGATTTCCCTGAGAACCAAAGACGAAGTCACCGCTCAAAGCTCGGCCCGATTGTTCGATCTGGCCCAGACCCCTGAGGATCTATCCCGATTGGACGAGGGCACGATCGCCAAGGCCATCTTCCCGGCCGGCTTCTACAACACGAAAGCTCGGCAACTGCGCGAGATCTCCGCAATCCTGGTCGCAAAGCACGGCAGCGAAGTCCCAAAGAACGAGGATGACCTCCTGGCTCTGCCCGGCGTCGGACGCAAGACGGCCAATTTGGTCCTGGGCATCGGCCATGGCATCCCGGCGATCTGCGTCGACACCCACGTCCATAGAATTCCCAACCGCATGGGCATGATCGAGACACTCAAACCCGAGCAGTCCGAAAAGGCGTTGATGGCAATCCTCCCCAAGGATATCTGGATCCCGATCAACGATCTTCTGGTCACCTTCGGCCAGAACCAATGCCACCCGGTCTCCCCGCGCTGCTCAACCTGTCCCCTCGATGATCTATGTGAGAGGGTCGGGGTCGAACGATCACGGTAAGGCGGCCGGGAACGCCAACGCCGACGTACAAACCCGAGAGCACCCAAAAGGCCAAAACGGGACGTGCCGGGTGCGATTTTCTTCACCGAGCAGGCTCCCCAACCAAGACGACGTTGCGAAGAAAGTCGACACCGGGCAATCCCCGGGGAGCGCATCAGCAATCGAATCTCGGCTTACGCCGTAGGCCGCCGAGGTCTTTTCCTCAAGGGGCAGCTCCCCTCCCAATCCAAAGAATGTTGCTCCTTGAGGAAATGCACCGAGCGGGAGTGAACGGCAGTCGTTGGAGTTCTCGACGGCTTCAATGCGCTCCCGAAGGCCGGTTTGCGATTTAAAGGTCGGGACGCCTCGGCCAACTTCCCAAAGCGCCGCCTCCGCACGGGCATGGGCTTCCCCTCGGGGGCACGGAGGGACGAATCAGACGACAACCGACTCCCCCGCAGAGGAAGAAAACGTGAGGCCCACGTATTGCGTCGTGACAACCTCAAGATTTGCCAAATCGTCAAAGTCAATGACGTCGCCGGCCTGGAAACTCTTGAACTCTTACACTCTTGAACTCTCCAACCCGTCAACCCCTCCCCCAGACCTCGCTCATGTACAGTAGGCTTCCGGAGGAAAACATGGCACAACAAGATCCCCACAGCTACACCGACCTCGAGCAAGGTATTACCGAACGCATCAACCTCGACCTTGTGGTCGATTTCGACTCCAAACGCATTCAGGGCAGCGTTCGCATCAACCTGGCTGAACCGTCCGAAGGAAAATTTGACCTGGATACAAGGGCCTTGAAAATTCTTTCATGCCGAACCGCTGACGGCGTCGAAGTGCCCACGGAACTCGCCGACAATGATGCAATATTCGGCTCTCGGCTGCGTCTAACCCTGCCCGAGAGAACTCAAGAAATCCTCATCAACTTCGAGACGACGGATGGATCGACTGCCCTGGATTGGTTGGCGCCGGAGCAGACCGCCGGAAGGCGCCTGCCCTACCTCTACAGCCAGTGTCAGCCGCACCATGCCCGCTCAATTTTTCCCTGTCAGGACAGTCCACGAGCCCGTTTTCGGTTCACCGCGGCGATCACCGTTCCCGAGGGTCACACGGCAGTGATGGCTGCGGCCTCAACCGGTTCACACGCAGGGGCAAACCCCAATACCACAACATTCACCTTTGAGATGCCGCAACCGATCCCGTCCTACCTGGTGGCCTTTGCCGTCGGCGATATCGTCTCGCGCGACCTGTCCGATAGGGTCAGAATCTGGGCCGAACCCGAGGTCATCGATTCTGCAGCGTGGGAATTCGGCGAGGTCGACCCGATGATCGGCGTCGCGGAAGGCATCTTCGGCACCTACGAATGGGACCGCTACGACATGATCGTCATGCCGTTCTCCTTCCCCTACGGCGGAATGGAGAACCCACGCCTGACCTTCCTGACACCGACTCTCCTTGCCGGGGATCGTTCGCTGGTCAACGTCGTCGCCCACGAACTGGCGCACTCCTGGACCGGCAATTTGGTGACCAACGCCACGATGGAAGATTTCTGGATCAACGAGGGCTTCACCGTCTGGGCCGAGAGGCGCATCCTGGAGGCCCTTGAGGGGGCGGAATTCGCAGCTCTGCACGCAGCCAACGGTCGTATCGACCTCGAGGCGGCCATGGCGGATTTCGGGCCGGAGTCACCCTACACACAACTCAAGACCCCACTGGAGGGCGTGGACCCCGATGAGATCTATTCATTGGTTCCGTACGAGAAGGGCTTCTTGTTTGTGACCCTTCTCGAACAGACGCTGGGACGCGAACAATTTGATGCCGTCGTCGGTCGGTATATGGAGAGATTCCGGTTCACGTCGATCACGACGGAAGAACTCCTGCAGTTTCTCGAAGAAGAGGCGCCCGGCCTTTTGGACCGGATCGGCGTTCAAGAGTGGGTCTACCAAAAAGGTCTGCCGACAAACGCGCCGGTCTTCACGTCACCCGTCCTGGAACAACTCCGCTCTCTGGCCGAAGGTTGGGATGGAGGAGTTCGGCCGGACAACGATCAGGCGCAAGCCTGGTCAACCGAAGAGTGGCTGCTCTATCTCAAGGCCCTGCCCACCGTCATGAG
>Ga0164313_10006503_pt1 | contig 10302 bp, 8 predicted proteins | sample GuaBasSedimGuay4_FD_113735 | JGI IMG/M metagenome (GOLD analysis project Ga0164313, IMG submission 113735) | Subseafloor sediment microbial communities from Guaymas Basin, Gulf of California, Mexico - Guay4, Core 4569-4, 0-3 cm | ecosystem: Environmental > Aquatic > Marine > Hydrothermal vents >...
GGTGTACGGGGTGTGGTTTGCCTACTCGGTTTTTCTCGTTGCGCTGGTTGATGATATGGACTGGAGTCGTTCGCTTACCGCCGGAGCCATTTCAGTTATGAGCGTTGTTCACGGCTTATCCGGACCGATGAATGGCCGTCTGGTTGAGAGGTTCGGTGCGCCGCGGACTGTTGCCCTCGGTGGGTTGATTTTTACCATCGGTATGTTCCTTACTTCACAGGTACAAACCTGGTGGCAGCTCTACATCACCTTTGGCGTGATTTCGGGGATTGGTATTGCCATGGCGGGCTGGGTACCTTTTATTGTCCTGGTGGAACGTTGGTATCCCACTAAGTTGGGTGCGGCCCTTGGTTTTGCCATGTCCGGTATTGGTTTGGGGATTTTGGTCGGTGTACCAGCGATTAATGCCTGGATCGAGACCTACGGCTGGCGCCACACCTTTATGATTCTCGCCGCGCTGGGGCCCTTGTGGGTGATTCCTGCCGCCCTGTTTTTATTGAAAATCCCGGCAGAAGAGCCTGACCATAGACTTGAAAAAGGGCGGCCTGCATCAGCTGACAGCGTGGTGCCCGATGAGTCGTTTTATCACAATTGGGTGCTTAAAACCGCCCTGCGTTCCCCCCGTTTCTGGCTGGCCGGAGCCTGTTTTTTAACCGGCGCCTGTGTTGCACAAATACTACTGATGCACCAGTTTGCCTTTATGGTTGATCAGGGCATTGCTAAAACTCAAAGCTCTTTTATTGCCGGTGTGATCGGTATTTCCACTATAGTCGGCCAATTAGTCTGGGGTAATTTGTCCGACCGCATTGGCCGTGAGCGAGCCTATACCATGGCGGCTGTTTGCAACTTGCTGGCCATCGGTGCCCTGGTTTATCTAAGCTCCATGCTGGCCCTGTGGGTGGCGGTGAGCTTCGCGATTTTTGTCGGCTTCGGCTTCGGCGCCAATACGCCGATCTTTCCCGCGACATCGCGAGATTTATTTGCCGGCATTTTCTTTCCCTCTATTTTTGGCACTCTTGCGATTTCAGGTTCACTGGGTGCTGCCATAGGAGCCTGGTTGGGCGGCTGGCTCTACGATGTTACCGGCGGCTATAGCGCAATGCTCGTTGTCAGCGCCGTGCTTGCGGTGGTATCCCCGTTGTTATTATGGATGGCGGCGCCACGCCTGCCGAATCCGGCTCCCCATGAGTAGTGGTGTGGCAGATAGCTGGAGTAGCAGGCGGGAGTTGTCTGCCTGAATTGATTTGAAAAAAACAGATCGCCGCCGGCGTTTTATTTGTTCTTGTAACTTATTGAGATTTAAGTAAAAAATGGTAGCTATGGGTGGACTTGAACCACCGACCCCAGCATTATGAATGCTGTGCTCTAACCAGCTGAGCTACATAGCCACTACAGTGCGGGACGAGCTGTCCCGAAGAGGCGCGCATTTTCCCGATTTTGGGGAGGCAAGTCAATTAAACATTGAACCGAAAGTGGATTACATCCCCGTCCTGCACCACGTAGTCCTTGCCTTCCAGGCGCCAGCGGCCGGCATCTTTGGCGCCCTGTTCACCATTGTGGGTAATGAAATCATCGTAGCTGACGATCTCGGCGCGGATGAAGCCTTTCTGGAAGTCGGTGTGAATCACAGCGGCCGCTTCCGGCGCGGTGGCGCCCACTTTCACAGTCCAGGCGCGCACTTCTTTCTCGCCCGCGGTGAAGTAGGTTTGCAGCTTCAGTAACCCGTAGCCAGCGCGGATAACCCGGTCCAACCCGGGCTCTTCCATGCCCAGGTCCTGTAGGAATTCCAGGCGCTCCTCGTCATCGAGCTCAACGATTTCCGATTCCAGTTTGGCGCAGATAACCACCACGACAGCGTTTTCATCAGCGGCGATATTGTTGACTATGTCGAGGTGGGGGTTATCTTCAAAGCCTTCCTCGTCCACATTGGCGATGTACATGGTCGGCTTGTTGGTCAGCAGAAACAGCTGCTTTGCCAGTGCCTGCTCGTTCTCGTCCAGGGTGAGGGAGCGAACCGGCAGGGCCTTGTTCAAGTGTGGCAATAGCTTGTTTTCCAGCAGGGCTTTCATGGCGATTGACTCTTTGTCGCCGCCCTTGGCGGTACGGATAACTTTTTGTAGCTGTTTTTCGCAGCTCTCCAGGTCCGCCAGCGCCAGTTCGGTGTTGATGACTTCTATGTCGGCCCTGGGGTCGATCCGGTTGGCCACATGGATGACGTTGTTGTCTTCGAAGCAACGCACCACATGGGCGATGGCATCTGTCTCGCGGATGTTAGCCAGAAACTGGTTGCCCAGGCCTTCGCCTTTGGACGCGCCGGCTACCAGGCCGGCAATATCCACAAACTCCATGGTAGTGGCGACTTCCCGCTCTGGCTTGACGATCTCGGCGATCCTGGTTTGGCGCGGGTCCGGTATAGGCACCACACCAGCGTTGGGCTCGATGGTGCAGAAGGGAAAGTTCTCGGCGCCGATGCCGGCTTTGGTCAGGGCATTGAACAGGGTGGACTTACCCACATTGGGCAGGCCGACGATTCCGCAATTGAAACCCATAAGAGATTCCTGTCTTTGTTAATAGCTGTTGATAGCTGTTGGCAGCTCAGGCTGCGCTAAAACTGTGTAATCGGGTCATCGCCTTGGTGCCATCCCCACTCAACAACAGGGGCAGGGCGGCGAGGGCCTCATCGATGCACGCGTCCATACGCGCGCGGTCTACCTGTGAAGGAGCGCCCAGTACATAACCGGTTACCCTGGAGGCATGGCCCGGGTGGCCGATACCAATACGCAGGCGATAAAAATCCTTGTTGTTGCCCAGGGCCGGTACGATATCCCGCAGGCCGTTGTGTCCACCGTGACCGCCGCCGCGCTTAAAGCGAGCGGTGCCCGGCGGGATGTCCAGTTCATCGTGGGCCACAAGGATTTCCTCAGGCGTTATTTTGAAGAACCCGGCCATGGCCGCGACGGCCTTGCCGCTGCGGTTCATAAAGGTCGTGGGAATTAACAGACGCAGGTCGTGGCCAGACAGGGTAACCCGTCCGGCCAGGCCGAAAAACTTTGATTCCGCCTGCAGTGATGTACCACACTGCCTGGTCAGTTCTTCAACGAAATCGGCACCCGCGTTATGGCGTGTGCCCCGGTATTCGCTACCGGGGTTGCCCAATCCAACAATCAGTTTGATGGCTGTCAAGGTGAATACCGGTGGCCGGTGAGATCCTGCAGCGAGGATTACTCCTCGCTGTCGCCCTCTGCTTTTTCTTCACTCTCCGCGTCATCAGCTTCTTCTGCATCTGCCTCATCGAGATCTTCATCATGACCTTTGGGCGCCATAACAGAAGCGACTGCCAGGTCGTGATCTTCACCCAGGGCCAGGGCCATGGAGGTCACGTTTTCGGGCAGGGTGATGTCCGACAAGTGAACAATCTGGCCTGTTTCAATCTCGAGCATATCCACTTCGATGTACTCGGGGATATCCGCGGGCAGACACTGTATTTCGATGTCAGTGGTCTGGTGCTGGATCATGCCACCCTCTACTTTTACACCGTGGCAGGTGTCTTCATTCAGGAAGTGAATCGGTACGTGAACCTTGATCAGTACCTTGTCGTCTACACGCATAAAGTCGGCGTGCATGACGCTGTCTTTGGCGGGGTGACGCTGCAGATCCTTGAGGATGGCTTTCTCTTTGCCCTTGCCGACTTTGATGGTCAGTACCTGGGAGTAGAAAGCCTCATTTTCCAGCGCTTTTTCCAGATCCTTGCGGATCAGGGTCAGGGGCTGGGGGTCCTTTTCGCCACCGTAGATAATGGCCGGGACCAGGTCGGCGAGACGACGCAGGCGGCGGCTCGCACCTTTCCCCATGTCCTCGCGTACTTCTGCGTTCAGTTCAAATTGGTCAGACATTGTCGTGACTCCTTTGATAAGTCATTACAGCCCCTGCGACCGGCGCCGTAATGAGTTGGTGTATACGCTGCCCTTTATTGGAACAACGCGCTAATTGATTCCTCGTTGGCGACCCTGCGCATGGACTCAGCCAGCAGGTCGGCAATCGTGAGTTGGCGAATCTTGTTCATTGCCTTCGCTTCCTCACTCAAAGGAATCGTGTCTGTTACTATCAGCTCATCGAGCTGGGAACTCTGCAGATTGTTCAGGGCGTTACCCGACAGCACCGCGTGTGTACAGTAGGCGACAACCTTCGCCGCGCCTCTCTCTTTCAGTGCGTCTGCGGCCTTGCACAGAGTGCCGGCGGTATCGACCATGTCGTCCACCAGCAGGCAGGTGCGGTTTTCCACTTCCCCGATCAGGTTCATCACCTGGGCTTCATTGGGGCCGGGGCGACGCTTGTCGATGATCGCCAGGTCGGCCTCATTCAGCTGTTTGGCGATCGCCCGTGCTCTTACAACCCCGCCTATGTCGGGGGACACCACCATCAGGTTGTCGTATGTACAGGCCTGAATATCGTCATTCAATACCGGTGAACCGTAGACGTTGTCTACCGGACAGGTAAAGAAGCCCTGAATCTGCTCTGCGTGCAGATCTACCGTCAATACCCGGTCAACCCCAACGGTCACCATCATGTCCGCTACAACTTTGGCGGTGATGGGCACCCGCGAAGAACGCACGCGTCGGTCCTGGCGGGCGTAGCCGAAATAAGGTACTACCGCGGTGATGCGAGCGGCTGACGCCCGGCGCAGGGCATCGATCATTACGATCAATTCCATCAGGTTGTCGTTGGTCGGTGCGCAGGTGGACTGCAGGACGAATACGTCCTTGCCCCGCACATTCTCGTTCAGCTCGACGGCGATCTCGCCGTCACTGAATTTTCCGACATTTGCCTTACCCAAAGACAAATACAGCCTGCTGGCGACTTTCTGTGCCAGTTCCGAGTTGGCGTTACCGGTAAAGACCATCATTTTTGAGGACACGGTGACCTGCCTGTGGATCATTTGTGGTGAAACTTTTTTACGTATGCGGATTATGCGATACGTGTCTTGGTATATCGCCCTGTCGCCGCTTTGCGGCTCCGTCCAAACGCCTTTGGCATTTGTCGAACCTTACGGTTCAAATCCTGCCATTCAGCATTGGTGCTCCGGATCACCAGTTTTTGAACCGGTAGATCGGAGGCTTTTTGTATGGCTGGGGCGGCAGGATTCGAACCTGCGAATGCTGGGATCAAAACCCAGTGCCTTGCCGCTTGGCGACGCCCCAATCAATCTGTCGGGTCAGACTAAAGCCTTTAGTATTGGCGACTCGTTCACACCCTGCGTTACGATCCCCGCCCAATTGTGTGGCAGTTGTCGCTGGGCGGCCCTGGCTTCTGATGCAGTGCTGAAGCTGGCGAATACACACGCCCCGGTTCCAGTCAGTCTGGCCTCTCCGAAATTTGCCAACCATTTCAATGCCTTATCGACCTCGGGGTAGAGGTGCCTGACAAGTTGCTGGCAATCGTTTCGAGAGCCTCCCTCAAAAAAGGACGCCATTTTGATGGGCGGGGAGTTGCGTGTCAATTGCTGGTGGGAAAATATTTCCGAGGTGGATACATGACAATCAGGCACAAGAATGAAAAACCACTGCTCGGGGAGGTCAATTGGGGTGAGAATTTCGCCAATTCCCTCCGCCCAGGCCGTGCGAGCACCGACAAACACGGGGACATCGGCGCCCAATTCGCCGCCCCGTGTCTGCAGTTCTGTCGGCGCCATATTCAGACCCCACAGGTGGTTCAGGGCCAGCAGGGTGGTGGCGGCGTTGGAGCTGCCCCCGCCAAGACCGCCACCAGCCGGAATGTGCTTGTTCAGGGTGATATGTGCGCCCAGTGACCCCTGCTGGAGCAAGCGGGCGGCCCGGATAATGAGGTTTTCCTCTACCGGGATATCCAGGTCGATGCTATCGAGGGTGATTGTGCCACTGCGGTTAGGGGTGAAATGCAATTGGTCCCCCCAGTTCAGAAGCTGAAACAGGGTCTGGAGCTGGTGATAGCCGTCGGGCCTACGGCCTGTAATGTGCAGGAAAAGGTTGAGCTTGGCTGGCGACAGCAGGCTGAGAGTGGCAGTCATCAGCTGGGCTGGGCTTGCCAGTCGTGAATAATCATCCGGGCACTGGTGCTGCCCCGTTGGATTCGCAGGCGCGTGGGGAGAGTGAGATTTTTGAACTGCTCATATTGCTCGTAGTGAATTTCCCAGCCATTTTGCCGTAGCTTGCGTAACAAGTCCCGGTCCGGGTCCAGTTCAAGCAGCTGTACCGGGGACTCTGGCACCGGGATGCCCTTGAGCCAGTAGAGCAGGGCGTGCAGGGGCAAGTCCCAACCGGTGTTCAGGGCAATGGCATCGGGTGTGGATATATCGAAGGTTTTGAACTCGTCCCCCTGGCGTATCTCCATTTGCTGACCGTCACTGGTAATCGTGGTGGCACTGACTCCCATAGGCCCACTCAAGTGCAACTCGGTGCTCAGGCCTTGTTGTTGCCACAGGAGGGTCGCCGTTTCTGCGCGTTCGCTGGAGCGCAGGGCCAGTTTGCCGCGCGCCGTCCAGTGCTCAAGTTGTTGTAGGGCGCTGCGGTGTTCCGGCCAGCTCGGGTAACTCGTATCCCGGGTGTCCTGACCGGCGCACCCCGCCAATATCAGCAGTATCGGCAGCGCCAGATACAGGCTCCGGGACATTTAAGGCAGGGTCTCCAATGCCGTGTCGTCGACCGGATTGCCGCTGTTAATAGGTTGGCCGCCCAGCGAGCTGACGCCCAGGCGCTCGAGGGTGCTCAGCAGTATCTCGTGATCAGGATCTTTTAACAGGGCGCCCTGCCAGACAGCGGTGGCGGCATCGGTATCCCCGGTAATCCACAACACCTCACCCAGGTGCGCCGCTACCTCCGGGTCGGGAAATACCGCATAGGCGCGGGTCAGGTAATCCAGCGCCTCCTCATAGCGTCCCGTGCGATAAAGTACCCACCCCATGCTGTCCAGGATGGCGGGTTCATCGGGCGCCAGCGCCAGCGCCTGGGATATCAGCGCCATGGCTTCCGTGTAGCGTTCGGTACGGTTGGCCAGGCTGTACCCCAGCGCATTAATAGCGGTCGTGTTGTTCGGGTCGTTAGCTATGATCACTCGTAAATCTTTCTCCATCAGGACCAGGTCACCTTGCTGTTCGCTCAGCATGGAGCGCGCGTACAGCAGGGACGTGGATGCCGGCACTTCCGCCAGGGCCTGGTTTAGCACTTGCACGGCTGCATCCAATGCGCCTGCCTGGATCAACAGATCCGCTTCCAGGCCATAAATCTGTTCGCGTCGCTGTGGGTTCTCCTCGCGCTGCTGGTTGAACCAGGTGTGACTGCGCTGCGCTTGTCCCGCTGCAATAAGAATGCGCCCGAGGCGCTTGTTAGCGGCCAGAAACTCCCGGCTGTCCTGGACCTGCATGTACTGGGAAACGGCCTCCTGTGGATTGCCGGCAGTCTCAGCGATACGCCCCAGGTAAAAGTGGGCCTCATCCATTCTCTGCTCCAGGGCCAACAGCTGATTCAGGTAGGCCTTGGCCGCCAGGTCGTCGCCGATTTCACTGCTGATCAGGGCCAGGGAGAGTAGCAGGTCGCCATCCCGGGGTGATTGCGCCGAAAGGATCTCGAACTGCTCCCGGGCACCTGCCATATTGCTGGCGGTCAGCAGGCGGGCGTACTGCAGGCGCAGCCACTTGTCTTGTGGGTTTTCCTCCAGCGCCTGCTGCAACCGTGCAAAGGGCTTTTTCGCGTTCTCCGTCAGTAGTATTTTGACCTCCAGCAGAATAGCCTGGGACTGCTTGGGCTCCAGGTCAAATAGTACGTCCAGTTTATCCAGTGCCAGGTCGTATTGCCTATACTCGGTATGTATTAAAGCCTGGGTCAGCAATAGCTTGGTGTTTTCGGGAAATTCGGCGGCCAGTTCGTTGATCCCGCTCACCAGTTTAGCGCGCTGCTGTGCGTCCAGTCGGGAAAAGCCATTGAGCAGTGAGGGGAAGTTTGCCTGTGCGCCATTGCGCTCCGCCAGTGCTAAATGGGGCAGGGCTTCGACGGTGCGTCCCCGGCGTACCAGTAAGCTGGCCAGGGTGCTGTTTGCCTCCACATTGTCGGGATCCAGCTCAACCCACAGTTGTGACGCGCTCAGTGCCTCGGGCTCCCTCTGCATAAACTGGGTCAGATGCGTTGTATGCGCACTGACACCGGCATCGCGCAGAATCCGGGACTGGGTGAGGTAATTGTTCAGCGCCACGTCATATTCACGCCGCCTGAGGGCGAATTCGGCGACCAGCAGAGGGTAAAGGCTGTCGTCCGGGAAAGGCCTCTCCGGGGGCTTCGCCACAGGTGCTTTATCGGCCACAGGCGCCTGCGCCGATGCAGGGTCTTTTTCTAAGACGGTCGCCGGACTGGCGCAAGCGGTCAGCAGCGCATAGGCGGTGGCAATGGCTAGGAGGCGCAACACTGGATAATCCAAAGGCAAGACAGGCGTTATGATGACACAGACCAACGCTGAAACCCACAGCGTAGCTTACCCGGACGCTCGGCGCATTTTCCGCAGGGGGAATTTACGACGTAGGACCACTGTCATTTGGCACGTAACTTGTTAAAATCAAGGGCAATTTTCGCCAAATGTGCTAAAGTGCGCCGGTTTTGAGAGGCCGCCAGTCGGGACGGCGAGAGTCAGGCTGTTGCGCCGTGGAGGCAATTACACCCGCTATGAAATTGATCGCCCTGGGAATCAACCACAACTCTGCCGCCGTCGAGGTGCGCGAGCGGGTTGCCTTTGCCCCGGAGCAGGTTACTGAAGCCCTGGTCGATGCCTGCGCCGCCGCCGGGGTGGATGAAGTGGTCATTCTCTCCACCTGCAACCGCACCGAGCTCTATGTCATTGTGCCGGAGGGTATCGCCCTGGCCGACAAGGCCATGCAATTGATTGACTGGGTGGCCAATTACCACCACCTCTCAGCGGAAGAGTTGCGCCAGTGCGCCTATCATTTCGAAGCCCAGCAGGCTCTGCAACATATGGTGCAGGTGGCCAGTGGCCTGGATTCAATGGTGTTGGGTGAGCCACAAATTTTTGGGCAACTCAAGTCGGCTTACGCGGTGGCCTCCGAATCCGGCACCGTGGGGAGTGAACTGGGGCGTTTGTTTCCGCGGGTGTTCTCCATCGCAAAACGGGTTCGTACCGACACCGCCATCGGGGAAAATCCCGTTTCGGTCGCTTATGCGGCGGTGGATTTGGCCGGCCATATATTTGCAGACCTCAGCCAGTCCAATGCCCTTTTGGTGGGGGCCGGTGAGACCATCGAGTTGGTGGCTCGCCACCTGATCGAGGCGGGGGTGAGTAAAATTGTCATCGCCAATCGCACCCTGGGCCGGGCCCGCGAGTTGGCGCAACAGTTTGGTGCCGAGGCGGTGTTGCTGGCCGAGATTCCGGAGCAGTTACTGGATGCCGATATTATTATTACCTCCACTGCCAGCCAGCTACCTATTCTCGGCAAGGGCGCGGTAGAACAAGCGCTCAAGGCACGCAAGCACCGCCCATTCCTGATGGTGGATATTGCCGTGCCACGGGATATCGAGTCCCAGGTGGGCGATTTGCGCGATGTATATTTGTACAGCGTTGATGACCTGCGCGAGATCGTTGACCAGAATTTGCGCAGCCGCCGCGATGAGGCCTGTAAGGCTGACCTGATAATTGAGGAAGGCGTCAGGCAGTACGTGCAAGAAATGCGCAGTCTCGGTGCGGTGGATGTGGTGAAGGAGTACCGGCAAATGGCTGAGCAGCTGCGGGAGCAGGAGTTACAGCGCGCCATGCGCGCACTATCGAGGGGCGATGATCCGCAGCAAATTATCGCGCAGCTGGCGCGTGCGATCACCAACAAGTTGATTCACGCACCCACTGCCGGGCTTAAGCAGGCCAGCGCCGAAGGGCGGTTGGACACTGTGGCCAGTGCCCGCAAGCTGCTGGGCCTGGAAGGGGAGGAGCAGGTTCCCGCTCCGGCTCTGACTAAGGCTACAGTGACCGACGAGCAAGAAGAATTTGATCTGCCGTCCTCTACCGTAGAAACATCCAGACGCACATTGCAATGAAAGCATCGCTATTGACCAAGCTGGAGACCCTCACCGACCGGCACGAGGAAGTATCGGCCTTATTGGGGGACAGTGAAACTATCGCCGACCAGAACAAGTTTCGAGACCTGTCCCGTGAGTACTCGGAACTGGAGTCGGTGGTGAAATGCTACGCCGATTACAGCCAGGTAAAAGCAGATCTGGACGAGGCCAGGCAGATGCTGGAAGATGCCGACCCGGATCTGCGGGAGATGGCCCGGGA
>Ga0164313_10006504_pt1 | contig 10302 bp, 8 predicted proteins | sample GuaBasSedimGuay4_FD_113735 | JGI IMG/M metagenome (GOLD analysis project Ga0164313, IMG submission 113735) | Subseafloor sediment microbial communities from Guaymas Basin, Gulf of California, Mexico - Guay4, Core 4569-4, 0-3 cm | ecosystem: Environmental > Aquatic > Marine > Hydrothermal vents >...
GAAATCACTTTCAGAAAAGTCGGTTTCTATATTATACAAGGTTTCCAAAATAACACTCATATGTGACTTTCTCTGTTTGGCCACCACCCGATTTTCTATCTTTCTGGAAAAAGTAAACATTCCTGCTTTGTCATTTTTCCGAAGTACAATATTAGAAATCACCAAAGTAGAATTAATAGCATAGTCTAATAAACTCAACTGTTCAAAAGGCATTTTCATAACTCTTCCGGTATCAATGATTGAATAAACAGGCTGTGATTTTTCATCCTGATACTGATTGATCATTAAATGGTTTTTCTTAGCCGTGGCTTTCCAATTGATGTTTCTTATATCATCACCTGTTACATATTCTTTTATTTGTTCAAACTCTAAAGTGTGACCAATACGGCGTATTTTTTTGAGTCCGAAGAGCTTCAATTTGTTGGTAAAAGCAATAAACTCATATTTTTTTAACTGAAGAAATGAAGGATAATTGGGTACCATCTCGTTATAATCGAATTGCTGTCTGCGAGCAATTAAACCAAGCGGACTGCTAATAAATACATTGACGTTTCCAAAATGATATTCACCCCGTTCTGTAGGCCTAACTTTGTAGGTGAAATTCTTTTCTTCTGAAGGCTTTAGAGAACTATTTATTTCAAAATTTCTAATTTGCCATTGAATGGGTAATTCATCAATAATCTTAATTTTTACCTTAAAAAGAAAGCGATTGATAACAGTAATGTTTATTGGATTTTCATCACCATTAGAAAGTTTGTCGGGGACAATTCGAGCGGCTTGTATACCGATTTTATTTCGATAGAGTAATAGCATATCAAAAATAAAAACGCCCATTAATAATGTAAAAAATAGTTTTGAAACTCCATAAATGTCTGCCATAAAATAAGAGACCACAAATAAGAAGGCAAGACTAAAAAGTGCCAAAAAGAATCGTGGTTTTATGTATAGACTTTTAAAAAAGGGTTTCACTATTCTTGTTATTTGATATTATTTTTATCTCTAATGTCTTTACGAGGAGCTTTTTTGCGACGAAGTAATCTTATAAAGTTAGTTTTTTCATGAGATCACTTCGTCATACTTCCTCGTGAAGACGGTCTTTTATCTTTTTTTATTTACCTCGGTATTTCTAATGTTTCAATGATTTGATGTATTATTTTATCTGCTGTAAACCCTTCCATTTCACGTTCTGGTGTTACAATTATTCTATGTCTAAGCACTGGCATTGTCACACTTTTTATATCGTCTGGAGTTACAAAATCACGTCCTTGAATGGCTGCTTTTGCTTTGGCGCTATTCATAATTGCAATAGAAGCTCTTGGCGAAGCTCCTAAATAAAGATTGGCATTATTACGAGTGTTGTCTATAATAGCAGCAATATATTTTAACAAATGTGCTTCAATCACAATCTTCTTGATCGTTTCTTGATATTCAACAATCTCCTTCGCATTCAATATAGGTTTTGCTAAATCTAAAATCCCAACATTTTCACGATGGTGTTCGTTTTCCAGAATGATAATTTCTTCTTCAATATTTGGATAGGGAACGTTTATTTTAAAAAGAAACCTGTCTAATTGCGCTTCGGGTAAAGCGTAGGTTCCTTCTTGTTCTATCGGATTTTGAGTTGCAAAAACCAATAAAGGAGCTTGCATTTCATATTTAATTCCGTCGATAGTGATTTGACGTTCTGCCATTACTTCCAATAACGCTGCCTGTGTTTTTGCAGGAGCTCTATTTATTTCATCAATTAAAATAATATTGGAAAAGATGGGCCCTTTTTTGAATTCGAATTCCTGATCTTTTATATTAAAGATAGAGGTTCCTAAAATATCACTCGGCATTAAATCTGGTGTAAACTGGATTCTACTAAAATCCACATCCAGCGTTTTAGCCAATAATTTGGCAGTGATAGTTTTTGCAACTCCTGGTACTCCTTCAATTAATGAGTGTCCGTTTGCCAATATTGAAATAATCAATAATTCGATCATTTCATTTTGTCCTACGATTACTTTTCCGAGCTCGGTTTTTATATTCTGAACCGCATCTTGTAAATCTTTAAGATCCAATCGAGAATTAAATTCTATTGGCTGTTCGCTAGACGGTTTGTTGGGCTGTTCGTTTTGTTCTTCCATAATATTAGGTTGTAAATTCTTCTAAGAGTTTATTAAATTCTATCAAGTCTTTTTCGGTATGCAAAGACCTGCCTTTTAGTTTCTTTATTGTATCGATTAAATTTTTTGTTGTTTCAATGGTGTTGGCGCTTTTCAGTGCTAATTTATTACAAAAATCATCGTCTAATGTATTGGTGTAAAGGTAATATTGTGAACGTACCTTTTCCAAAAAATAGGTGATTTTTTTAGCGATAATATTTCCGAAGTCCTTATGCTGAAAATGCAAATCGCCAATAGTTTTTGTAAATTCTATGGAGGAGTTTTCTAAAGGTTCTACTACTTTAATAATTCGTTGTACTCTTTTTCCTCTAAAAATTACAAAAATCAATAAGCCTAAGATAATGATGTAATACGCCCATTTTAAAGATACTTGTGAGAGTACAAATCGCATAGGGGATCCCACAACTTTGCGTCCCGATTTTAAATAATTATCCCAATATATTTCTTTAGGATTTAAATAAGATAAAACCGAAGCAACGTATTCTTGATTGCCTTTTATTAAGTAGTAATTGCTGAAGGCTTCGGGGAGTGTGTGGAAATAAAAAGCACCTTTTCCGTGTGAAACTTTAATAAAGTTAATTTCCTCTAATGCACTTCCTTCTTCTTCATTATAATAATAACCGAGAGCAGTGGTGTTCAAGGTGTCAAATTCGATAATCATTGATTTGTAAACACCTTTTTTATACTTCGGAAGTGAATCTAACTCAAGTAAAGGATTAAAAAAAGCAGGAGTGATTTCTTCTTCTAGAATATTATAATAAGAATAATTATCAATACCCAATGAATCTAAAATTACTTTCCCGAAACCTCTTGCCGAAAGAAAAGCAGTATTTCCTTCCTTAACATAATTACTTAGTCGTTCATAGCCTCTCTTGTCAAGATTTATATTTGAATTTACAAAGAAATAAAGTGAATTCTGAACATAGCTACTATCTCTTAAAAACTCGAAAGGGTCTTCATTAATAATGTGATAAGGAGCATTATTAAAAAGGGATGCTAACTCATCTGAAATAATTGAACCCCCAAACGGCTTGGTATCTTGAGCAGTGAAACTCTCTCGCCAATCTAAAGGTTTAGGCCTTGCAATCTCAATAAAGATTATGGCTAACAAAGCAACTCCAAATGCTAATAATATGCGTTTCGACCTTCTATCCATTAGAGTTCATCACTTTTTGTAGGTTATCGAATTCTTTTTTAGCACTGTTAAATGATGTGTTATCCACGTTAAATTCTCCGTACCAAATATGTTCGTATAAATAGGAAACGGTTTTAAAATTTTGCTGTAAGTCTGGAGAGCTTAGCTCATTATAATAATCAATATTTGTTTTTTCAAAATGCCAATCGATTAGATTTTTAACCGATAGATCCTTCAGTATTTTTAGATACATATATCTAATTGCCAATCTATAGTCACTTTGCTGAAGGGCATTTGCAATTAAATCATCCAAATTAATTTTTTCAATATGTTCTTCTTCAAAAGAAAGGGGAGCGAGTTCTTTACTTTTCTTTGTAAAAAATGAAGTTGCTTTATGACCCACAAATAATCGGATTATAATGTATAGAGCAATGGCAATTAGAACAATATAAATTAATATTTCTACAATTTTGTAAAACCCAGGGTCTACATCTATTCCAAATATTTCAGCTATTTTTCTAAAAAACCATTTGATTCCTCTTAATAAATAGTTTTGTGATTGTCCTACAGTATCATTGTAATTATAATCACTTCCATTGTATTTTTCAGAAATAGTAATAGGAAATTCTTTTTTTGAAACAGTGCTACTATCAATAACAACAGTAGTTGCCTCTTGTGCAAAAGAAATTCCAGAACTAAGCAGGAATAAAACAATGTATATGATTCGGGTGCTAACTTTCACTTCCTATTTGTTCAATTTTAGATCTGGTAAATTCATTATAGGTTTGTTCGTTCAAGGAGAAATATAAAATCCCATTAATGAATTGGGTTAGTGCTTGCGAATAAGTGATGATAATTAGAAAAACCCATAGCGTAACAATCCAAATGATTTTTGCCGTTACCGAAGTCATTAAATCTACATCGTTTTCAACGGCATGAAATGTATAAAACCCCACTAGAATTCCAGGAATGGAAAGCATTAATAACAAAAGAATAGCGATTAGGAGTCCAACGATTAAATTAACTCCAACACATTTCCAGAAGTTTTTAAATACCAAATTCCAACCTTCGGAAAAGGAATTACTTACACTTTGTTTTTCATGCAACATCACCATAAATGACACTCCAAACCATGAGGTCATTGCAAAATTAAGAATGTATTGAGCGATACTTCCTATAATGGGAATAATTGCTAATATGACACTAATAATAAAATAAGCTACATAAATAACAATGAGCAGGAGGATAAAAACAATAATATTACTCAGGTTCTTTTTAACTTTTTTCCAAACAGATTTCTTATCAATTTCGGTGTTTTCTTCAGAAACATATAAAGAAAGGTAAGAAGAAGAAATGCTATAGTTAAGTGCTGCAACAGCAATAAAAATAAGGAGGTAAATAAAAACTCCAAAGCCTAGATATAAGGCTGAGTCAATTTCTGATGAATTGGAATCCATACCCGAAGAAGAACCTATTAAACCGATAATCCCTGTAACAAAAAGATAGCTAACTCCTAAAAACGAAAGAATAAAAATCCCGTTAAAGCTAATAAAAATATTAGTAAAACTCTTAAGATTCTGTTTCAGAAAATCGAAATATACAGTCACTAAATCACCAACATCAAGTCGTTGTCTTAGTTCAATTTTTTTCTGGGGCATATTTTTTATTTAAGATAATAGGGTATAAAATATAATAATAGATAATTAACGCCAACGAACTAAAAATAATGGTCATTGCTAACCAAACCGGCATATTGCTGTAGCGTGTAATAAAGCCTTCAATAAATCCTGCGATAATAAAAAATGGTATGGTACTCACTACAATTTTTAAACCGTCTTTGGCACCTTTCATAAAGGATACTCTTCTTGAAAATGTCTTCGGAAATAAAATGCTATTTCCCATCACCAATCCGGCACAGCCTGCAACTATAATCACCGAAATCTCTATCACTCCGTGTAACCAAATAGATTTTGAAGCTTCGAATAATAAATTTCTGGTATAGAAAAAAGTAAAGAAAGCACCTAACATCACACCGTTGCTAAAAAGTAAATACGCAGTACCGATGGATGTGATGACACCAAAGGCGAAAGCCAATAATGCTACACGAATGTTATTGATGGTGATCCCTAAAAAGGTTCCTATTTGACTTCCGCTCTTATAAATTGCTGTAGGATCTCCTTTATCTATATTATTAATGGTTTCGTTTATATAATGATCGCCAAGAATTAATCGCACAAAAGAATCATCGTTTAGTGCAGAAATGATTCCTATTAGAGTTGCTCCCGCAAAAATTAAGAAGGAATAGAGTAATGTTTTCTGATATTTGTAAAAAAACAAAGGAAATTCATACTTCCAAAACTGAATCACCCTATTTTTATCTTCTTTTTTATTGATATAAATTTTTTGATGTGCCTGCGAAGCCAAGGAATTTAAATATAGTAACGTCTTACTATCAGGATAATAGGTGCGAGCATAGGACAAATCATTGGTAAGCTGAATGTAATAATCCGCTAAAGTATCGGGGTCTGATTTTAATTTTAATGCAATAGCCTTTTCAAATGCTATCCATTTTTCTTTATTTTGTTTTACGAATGCAGCTTCACGCATTAATCACTATTTTGGCTTAAAGTTTTTAAAAGACCCTAAAGATAAAAAGGTTTTGCCACGAATTTAGTGGAAATTGTAATAAAATATGAATTCTACTATTTTTAAGCATTAGATTTGAATTTGAAGGCTGGAAGCTAGAAGTACAAAATAAAGTACCCTGAGTTTCCGACGTAGGCGGAAGTATCGAAGGGCACCTAATGGAAGCTTAAAGTTTCAAGCCTGGTTTTTTAATTAAAAATAATAATTTCACATTGTTTTACTCATTAAAGTAATTTAGAACCGATTATAATTATTTGTTTATGGCAAATCTAAAAATTAACACAACACAAAACGTAAATCTCGACTATAAAGTTGTGAGTATAGGTGAACGAATCTTAGCATTGCTGGTAGATTTATTTATATTTTTTCTGTATTTCTTTATCATTGACCTGATTACCTCTTTCTTAGATGAAATATTTACAGATGACTGGACCCTTTTTGGCTTGCAATCTCTTTTATATCTTCCTGTAATGTTCTACTCATTGTATATGCATATTATATTTAACGGAAGAACAGTAGGGAAAATGATTGTTAAAACCCGAGTTGTGAATGTTGACGGAAGTCCGGTACATTGGTCAAATCTTATGATTAGATGGATGCTGAGGATAGTAGATCTATGGATTTTTTCGGGTTCTATTGCTGTATTGACGATTCTTTTTTCTGATAAAAACCAACGTGTGGGGGATGCCGCAGCAGGTACCGTAGTAATAAGTACTAAAAACAATTTGAATATATCTCATACTATTTTGGAAGAAGTAGAAGATAGTTACGAGCCCAAATTTATTATGGTGACCAAATTAACAGACAAAGATGTTCGATTAATAAAAGAAACATTTATTATTGCCAAGCGCTCTAACGATTATAAAACATTGAATGCATTGCGTGTAAAAGTGGAGAGTGTGTTGGAAACATCTTCAGATTTATACGACCAACAATATTTAGACACCATACTAAAAGATTATAACTACTTTACCCAGAACATGTGAGTTTACTTTTCATCATAGACATATTAGGAACCCTATCTTTCTCCATTTCGGGAGTATTGACTGCTGTAAAAAAACGAATGGATCCTTTCGGAATTTTTATTATTGCCTTTGTAACGGCAGTAGGAGGAGGGACTTTAAGAGATATGTTAATTGACGCTCCAATATTCTGGATGTATGACCTGCGATTTGTTTATACTATTGCAGGGGCTTCTGTCATAGCTATTATCTTTAGGAAAAAGCTGGGTTATATTAGAAAATCCTTGTTTTTATTCGATACCATCGGGATAGCAGTTTACACCATCATTGGAGTTGAAAAAGGAATAGCAGCTGGATTTCCTCCTATTATTTGTATTGCTTTAGGAACTTTATCAGCCTGTTTTGGAGGTGTGATTAGAGATATTCTTTGTAATGAGATTCCTATTATTTTTAGAAAAGAGATTTATGCTACCGCTTGTATTGTAGGTGCTTTTGCTTACTTCGGATTGCAATACACTCCGTTATCGCATGACTTTGTAGTATTGATTTCTGGATCCTTAGTTATTTTAATTAGAGTGTTAGCGGTGACATTTAAGTTGTCTTTGCCAACCTTATACACTAAAGAAGAGCTAGAGAAGAAATAATATTTTATTAAATACTCTTTACATTAGAAATTCAACAAGTACAATACGTTATTTCTCCCTTATAAAATCATTTATCATCATGGTATTTAGCATCAACAGGCTTGATAAATAAGTTGCAGAGCAGTCCTATAAAAAGCAACCCAGCCATTAAGTACATGGTTAGATTATATACATCTGCACTAGGCATATGTAATGTTTCTATTTGATACTCTCTTAAATAATTAATAGTCACAGGACCTATTATTGCCGCCATACTCCAAGCCAATAATAAACGACCATGAATGGCGCCAATTTGTTTGTTCCCAAACATATCTTTTAAATAGGCAGGGATAGTTGCAAATCCGCCACCATACATACTAATAATGATTGAAAATGCTACCGTGAATAATAATACACTTCCCATTCTTCCGGTAAACGGAATCAAGACATAGAGTATAATCCCCAATGTAAAAAAGATAGCATAGGTAGTTTTACGTCCTAAGTAATCACTTAATGATGACCAAATGAATCTTCCCAGCATATTAAACAAACTCAACAGTCCTACAAAAATAGCTGCATCTCTGGCGGTAACTGCCAATTCTGAGCCCACACTTTCTACACTAAACATTTCTTGTATCATTACACTTGCTTGACTTAGCACACCAATACCCGCACTAACATTTAACCCCAATACCATAAAAAGCAACCAAAATTGAGGAGTTTTTACAGCCTTATCCACGAGTACATGATGTGTGGTAATGAGTTTGTTTTTCTTTGTAGTTTTTGGGTCATAGCCTTTGGGTTTCCAACCTTCAGCAGGGATACGTACTATAAAAGATCCAAATAGCATCATCACCAAGTAGATAAGTCCCATAGTGATAAAAGTTTCCATCACACCTGCAGAAGTATCACTCGCGTAGAATTCCATTAAATGCACACTTAACGGAGAGGCAATCATTGCTCCGCCTCCAAAACCCATAATAGCCATTCCTGTGGCCATTCCTGGTCTGTCTGGGAACCATTTTATCAAGGTGCTAACTGGTGAAATATAACCCAATCCCAAACCAATACCTCCTAGGACTCCAGAGCCTAAATATAGTAGCCATAACTGATGGCTATAAATACCAAAAGCAGAAACCAAAAACCCAGAACTAAAGCAGATAGCTGCATATAGCATCGTTTGTCTAGGGCCTACATGTTCTACCCATTTTCCTAATACAGCAGCAGAGGCTCCTAAAAAGAAAATAGCAATGGTAAAGATCCATCCTAATTCGGTGAGTTTCCAATCATCTGGGACTTGTTCTGTGATTCCAATAATCTTAGTAAGGGGTTTATTAAATACACTAAAGGCATAAATCTGCCCAATACATAAATGAATACTCAGTGCCGCAATAGGCACAAACCATCGATTATAATTGCTTTTAGCTATACTATTTTCTTTGTCTAGATACATGGTTGTTTTTTGTTTTTAAGGAGTATAAAGGTAATAAGAGCGTTTTATTTTATAAATGACTTATATCATCTTCCTTAGATAATACAAATATGTTTCTTCTATTATTCTCCCATAATAGTAAAGTAATGACTCTATAAATACTTTAACATTTTAATTGGGATGCTTTAAGTATATTTAAAATCTCAAAACCAACAAAATCTTTTCAAATGAAGAAAATTATTTCAGCCTTAATACTTTTAATTAGTATCGGTGCACTTTCTCAAAGCAGAACAATACCAGTAGATACGCTAGTAATAACGAAACACAATACCACCGTAAAAGGACAGTCTTTTTCATATACAGCCGAAACAGGAACACAACCTGTATGGGATAAAAATGGAGATCCTATGGCGACACTTTTTTATACCTATTACACAAGGGATAATGTTAAAGATAGCGCTCAAAGACCCTTGATTATTTCATTTAATGGTGGACCAGGATCGGCTTCGGTATGGATGCATATTGCTTATACGGGACCAAGAATTTTAAATATTGACGAAGAAGGATACCCTGTGCAACCTTATGGTTTTAGAAGCAACCCTAATTCCATTATCGATGTGGCAGACATTGTTTATGTGAATCCTGTAAATACTGGTTATTCAAGAATGGTGGCTGATAAGGAAGGGAAAATGCCAGAAAAAAAGTTGTTTTTCGGGATCAATGCAGATATTAAATATTTAGCCGAATGGGTAAATACGTTTGTTTCAAGGCACAATCGTTGGGAATCTCCAAAGTATATTATAGGTGAAAGCTATGGCGGAACTCGCGTTATGGGATTGTCTAATGAGCTTCAAAGCTCACAATGGATGTATTTAAACGGAGTGATACTGGTTTCTCCTGCAGATTATAAACTCTACAGCACTGAACAACCCATTTATTCAGCTATTAATTTACCTTATTTTACAGCAGCTGCTTGGTATCATAAAGCATTGCCAACTGAACTGCAATCTAAAGACCTAACCGAAATATTACCACAAGTAGAAGAATATGCCATCAATAAATTAATGCCTGCATTGGCAAAAGGCGGATTTATATCTGATGAAGAACGAAATAGTGTTGCTGAAAAAATGTCTTATTATTCTGGTTTGAGTAAGAAAAGTATTTTACAGCATAATCTAGATGTGCCTACCTCTTTTTTCTGGAAAGAGTTATTACGTGATTCCTCAGGGCAAACCATAGGACGATTGGATTCTCGCTATTTAGGTTTGGATAAAATAGAAGCGGGGACAAGACCAGATTACAGTCCAGAACTTAGCTCTTGGTTGCATTCTTTTAC
>Ga0164313_10006505_pt1 | contig 10302 bp, 5 predicted proteins | sample GuaBasSedimGuay4_FD_113735 | JGI IMG/M metagenome (GOLD analysis project Ga0164313, IMG submission 113735) | Subseafloor sediment microbial communities from Guaymas Basin, Gulf of California, Mexico - Guay4, Core 4569-4, 0-3 cm | ecosystem: Environmental > Aquatic > Marine > Hydrothermal vents >...
GGTCTATTCTTAATTATGGTCGAATAAAAAATGATGTCCGTGTTCAGGATGCACGTTATCAACAAACCATTATCCGTTATCAGAACAGTGTGTTATTAGCAGCCCAAGAAGTAGAAGATGCGATGGTTGCATTTCTAAAGGCCCAACAACAAGCAACAGAGCTTGCCGTAAGTGTTGATTCTTCCAATCGTTCCGTCGACTTATCATTAATTCAATATCGTGATGGCGTGACGGACTATACTCGCGTTCTTAATTCGCAGGATTTTTTGGTACAGCAACAAGATAATTATACTGCCGTTCGTGGTGATATTGCCCTTAATCTGATTTCTATGTACAAGGCGCTGGGCGGCGGTTGGGAAATTCGCGAAGGCCAAGATTTTATACCAGTAGAAATGCGTGAGCAAATGGAGCAGCGTACCGATTGGGGTGAGCTTTTGAATGAAGATCCGGTAGAAGTAAAAGAAGTGATTGAGAAAAAAGATGCTTGGCGTAAACCTGACTGGTAACAAACAAGATTATTCTAGAGGAAAAGAACAATGAGGGAATCGACAATGAGTCATTATAAAATTGTGCCAATGATATTGATGGTGCTTTTTTTGTCTGCCTGTGCAGATGAGCCTGCACCAGAAAAAGAGGTGATCCGCCCAGTTCGTGCAATACAAGTTGTCGTTCAGACAGAAATGATGACACGTACATTTCCTGGGACAGCAAAGGCCACACAGGAGGTTAACTTATCATTTAGAGTCGGTGGGCCATTGATTACCTTCCCCGTTGATATCGGTGACAGAGTAAAAAAGGGTGACATATTGGCTCGTATCGATCCACGAGATTTTAAAGTTGAGCTGAATAATGCTCAAGGTAAATTAGACAAAGCAAATGCCAATGCTAAACGGGCTCAAGCTGATTATGATCGAGAGCTTAATATCCTCAAGCAAGATGCTGGTGCAACTAGTGAGGCTGCTGTTGATCGAAAAGAAGATCAACGTGATCAGGCCTCTGCTGAAATAAGATCATTGAAAGCATCTGTTGATGCGGCAAAAGACAATTTGAGTTATACCTATTTGAGAGCACCTTTTGATGGTGTTGTAGTCGAAACTATTGTAGAAAATTTTGAAACAGTATTACGCAGGCAAGAGATTGTCCGCATAGTTGATGATTCACAAATTGAGATGATTGTTAATATTCCAGAGCGTTTGATTTCACTAATACCGAGCATGGAAAAAATCTATGTTCAGTTTGATGCCTATCCAGATCATGTAATTGAAGCAAAGGTAAAAGAAATTGGCACTGAAGCATCAAAAACAACCCGCACATATCCTGTTAACTTAATTATGGAACAACCCAAGGATATAACGATATTGCCTGGGATGGCCGGTAATGCAACTGGGTCGGGGGCAACGTTAGAAACAAGTGATAAAGCAGAGAAACTGGTTATTCCTGTGAAAGCAGTATTTACTCCCGATACCGAAAAACAAGATCATGTTTGGGTGATTGATAAAGAATCAGGCAGTGTGCAGTTGCGACCTGTTACAACTGCCCAGCTAACCTCTGCTGGTATTCAGGTTGTTGATGGTTTGCAGGCTGGGGAGTGGGTGGCCATTGCAGGCGTTCATAGCTTGCATAAAGGTCAAATAGTTCGTATTGATACTAGATCAATAGTGGAGTAAATTGATGAATCTTGCCAAAGCAGCACTGGAATATAGGGCGGTTTCATATTTTGTGACCTTCATGCTACTGGTTGTAGGGGTTTTTTCTTATTTTAATTTAGGTCAGCTTGAAGATCCTGAATTTAGTGTTAAAACAGCTGCTATTACTGTTAACTACCCGGGAGCAACGGCAGAACAAGTCGAGCTGGAAATTGTTGATCTGATTGAAACAAAGCTCCAGGAAATGATAGAGCTAAAACATATCTATTCTATGGCTCGTCCCGGTCAGGCTATCATTAAAGTTGATATCAAGAATACCTATTGGTCGGATCGACTTCCTCAAGTTTGGGATAATTTGCGAAAAAAAGTTGAGGACATTGAGCATTTGTTACCGCCTGGTGCAAGTAAACCCATTGTCGGTGATGATTTTGGTTTTGTCTTTGGTTTTTTACTGGGTGTTACTGCTGACGGATATAGTTATGCCCAGTTGCATGAATATGTTAAAGCGCTACGTAAGGAACTGAAGGTTATTCCAGATGTTGCCCGAATTGACACATGGGGAGTACAACAGCGACAAATATTTATTGATGTTACCCAATCGCAGATTTCCCAAATTGGTATAACTGCTGAAGCTGTAATAGCAACCTTGCAGAAACAAAATATGGTCGTTGATGCGGGTTCGGTTGATTATCAGGATCAACGGCTTCGTATCGTTCCCACTGGAGAATTTACCGCTGCAGAACAAATCGGTGAGCTTGCCATTACGGGAGTGGATGGACAAGAGCGTTTTACTGGGGCACATGGTGATGAAATAATCCGTGTTCGGGATATCGGTACCGTACGTGAAGGTTATATAGATCCGCCACTACAAATGATGCGAATCAATGGCCTGCCTGCTATCGCTTTATCGATTGCCCCCTCAGCGGGTGCAAATGTGGTTAATGTTGGTGTGGATATTGATCAGCGCATTGCACAATTACAAGCAAATCTGCCAGTGGGAATTGAATTACATCGTATCTCGTGGCAATCAGATCTAGTGGCAGAATCAATTAGTGCCTTTATGACAAGTTTAATACAGGCCATTGCTATTGTATTGGTGATCCTTGCTCTTAGTATGGGACTTCGTGTCGGTATCATTATTGGGTTGACTGGGTTGGTATTTGCGATCCTTGGTAGTTTTATCATCATGGCAATATGGGGAATTGATCTGCAACGTGTTTCTCTTGGTGCATTGATTATTGCTATGGGTATGATGGTAGACAATGCCATTGTTGTTGTTGATGGTTTTGTGGTGCGTTTGAAAAAGGGTATGGATCGTAAACAGGCAGCAATTGAAGCCGCAGGCCAGCCGAGCATACCCTTATTGGGTGCAACGCTAGTAGCTGTAATGGCATTTTATCCTATCTTTGTTTCTACCTATGATACGGGTGAATATGCATCGAGTCTTTTTCAGGTGGTTGGGATTGCATTGCTGACAAGTTGGTTATTGTCTCAAACCGTGACCCCATTAATTTGTGTCGATTTTTTACCCGATCCGAAACAGGATGGGGGCGATCCGTACAATACACGTTTTTACAATTCTTTTAGAAGTGTATTAGGCTCATTAATAAAATATCGAACTATATTTATCGTTACGATGGTTATTGCGCTGGGCGCATCCATTTACGGTTTTAAAGATGTGAAGCAGTTGTTTTTCCCAGACTCTTCCCGAACTCAAGTTATGATTGATTATTGGGCGGTAGAGGGTACACGAATTCAGCAAACTTCTGCTGATATTGGGCTGATCGAAAAAGAGTTAGAGCAATATGACGAAGTCACTTCGGTGAATACTTTTATTGGTACAGGACCACCCCGATTTTATTTGCCAGTTAACCCAGAAAACCCCTATAGCTCTTATGCTCAGTTAATTATTAATGTTGATAATCTACCGAATGTCGATGTTGTTATCGCTAAAATAGATAACTGGTTAAGTTCAAATAATCCGGGCCATATTGCACGGGTTAGAAAGTATGCTGTTGGTGCATGGGATGATTGGAAATTTGAAGCACGTTTTAGTGGTCCAGCAAATGCGGATCCTGACATATTAAGAGCATTAGCAATTGAAGGCATGGCGGTCCTTAATGCTAGCCCCTATGCGAAAGAAGTGCGTACCAACTGGCGACAACGTAGTCGGGAAATGGTAGTTGAATATAATCAGGAGCGTGCACGTTGGGCAGGGATCAGTCGTGAGAATGTTGCCAGTGCAACCAAACGAACCTTTGACGGTAGCCACATCGGTCTATATCGTGAAAAAGATGAATTAATTCCTATTGTCATTCGGTCGGTGGAAGAAGAACGGCAACGGGCGGCAACGGATCTTGCTAATGTTCAGATTCTCGCCGATTATTCAACCGAATCGTTACCTTTATCTCAGGTCACTGGCAATACGTATCTAAAATGGAATGATAATATTATTTGGCGCTGGGATCGTCGTCGTGCAATTTCTGTACAAGCGTCACCAAATGATACAACAGCCCCGACCTTAATGGCCGATGTGAAACAGAAGTTTGAAGCTATTATCTTACCACCTGGTTACACATTAGAATGGGATGGTGAATATGATAGTGCCAAACAATCAAGTGATGCCTTAATCCCTGGGTTAGGTCCAGCAATAGCAGTTATGTTGTTAATCATAGTGGCATTATCTAATGCTTATCGACCACCCTTGATTATGATTCTGGTGATACCGTTTGTGATGATCGGTGTAACACCAGGTTTATTGATGACAGGTGCCGCATTTGGTTTTATAGCATTGCTCGGGATAATGAGTTTATCGGGCATGATGATTAAAAATGCGGTGGTATTGCTGGATCAAATCAATATCAATATTGCCTTAGGCATGACACCCTATAAAGCGACAATTGAAGCGGCTGTCGAGCGTCTTAATCCTGTTGTTAATGCAGCTGCAACAACAGTATTTGGCATGATTCCATTACTGGCTGATGTCTTTTGGGTCGCAATGGCTGTAACGATCATGTTTGGCCTTGCATTTGGTACTTTGTTAACCATGTTATTAGTCCCTGTTCTCTATACCACGTTTTACCGGCTACGAGCACCAGTTGATAACAAGTAGATTAAAGATATTTCCCTGAAGAACTAGATGGCTAATGGTTCTTAATTTATTAAGAACACAATAATTGAATATAAATAGATGGATGATGAAAATGAATAGAAAAATTGATATTTACCTTGTTATGTTATTTTCACTGCTTTTTTCGTCGGTAATTACCGCAGCAGAAATGAAGACATCAGAAGTTTACGATGCATCCTATGATAGGACATGGGATGCTTTAATATGGACTGCTGATATAAGAAGAGATGTGAACATAAGTACAACGGATAAGGAAACAGGAAAAGTTAATTTACAGAACAAAGGGATGGGGAATGGTGCAGGTTTTGCTACTATCGAGATGGAGATAAAGGAAATAGATACAGGTAAAACAGCTGTTATGTTTATAACAGAAGGTAAGACTTGGGCTCGGAATATTAACCGTGGCTGGACTGCGAAGTTTTTGAGCGACATAAAGCAGCGTTTGAAAAAGAAGTAGAAATATTATTTTAAAAAAAAGTCTTAGTGCCGTTATGTAGTAAGACTATAAATTCCTATAGCTTTATTAGATCATTAAAAGAAGATAGAGAGTGCGTTATATAAATTAAGTAAGACTAAAAAATATAGTATAGTTATGCAATACGGTAATAAGCTTTAAAAACAGGTATGTGTAACCAATGCTGGTATTGTCAAAAAATAATAATAGAGAAAATTTCAAATTAAGGCAGTGTATAGTTCCGCTACTATTTTTGTTGATGACAGGATGTGCAGCTGTTGGTCCAGACTATAAAGAACCTGAGTTTGAAGCACCGGATGCATGGGAAAATGTAGTTATCAATGAGGTGAACTCAGATTCCTCACCACTGGAAGAATGGTGGATAACATTTGATGATCCAGAACTGGATTCATTACTTAAACGAGCCAGAGAGGCGAATCCTGATTTACGAATCGCCGTACAAAGAATTGCTGAAGCACAGGCATTTAATCGCATTGCTGGTGGTGATCGATACCCTGATCTGAATTTAGATGCCAGCTTCCAACGCAGCAAGTTAAGTGAGGATTTAACAGGTGGTTTATTTGCCAATAATCCTTCAAATATATGGTCTGCTGGATTGGCAACCAGTTGGGAAGTTGATGTGTTTGGGCGTGTCAGACGCTCAATAGAGGCTACCGAGGCTGATCTGGGTGCATCAATAGAGGATTATCGGGATGTGATGGTCTCTCTCTATGCACAAGTAGCCATTAACTATATTAATGTCCGTACCCTGCAACAACGATTGCAATATGCTCAGAGTAATGTAAATAGTCAACGGGAAACGCTGGAGGTTGTACGATATCGCTTTGAAGCCGGACTGGTACCAAAATTTGATGTTGCTCAATCACGATACAATTTAGCCAATACTGAAACATTAATTCCAGAGTTGATCCCATTATTGGAGCAGGCCTTAAATCAGTTGGCAATTCTGTTAGGACAAATACCCGGTAGTCTGGATAAAGAACTCTCCCAAGAGTCAGAGATTCCTGTACCTAAAACAGAATTGGCGTTAGCAATGCCTGCAGATCTATTAAGAAGAAGGCCGGATATCAGACAGGCAGAACGTCAGGTTGCGGCTCAATCTGCACGTATTGGTGTGGCAACAGCAGATCTCTATCCCCAGTTTTCACTGACTGGCGCACTGACATTAGGTGCATCTGAATTTAGTAACCTAGCCAATAGCGATAGTGTGGGTTGGTCGTTAGTGCCAGGAGTACGATGGAATCTATTTTCTGCGGGAAAAGTGGAAGGTTTGATTGATGTTGAAGAAGCCCGAACAAAACAAGCGGTTATTAATTATGAAAAGATAGTGCTTAATGCTTTGGCAGAAGTAGAAACAAACATGGTGGCACTTCGGCAGGAAGGTTTGCGTGCAGAAAAATTGTCAGAAGCGGTGGATGCCAGTCAGGAATCAGTGGAACTTGTATCAACCAGTTATCTAGCAGGTTTAACCGATTTTCAGAGTCTACTGGACTCACAGCGTTCATTATTTTCACAACAAGATCGATTGGTTGCATCACAAGGCCAAGCGGTTATTAACTTTATTAATCTTAACCGAGCGCTCGGTGGTGGCTGGTCGATAGATGATCCTGTACTTGCAGAAGAGCTTCGTAAAAATGATCAGCAAACCGATACCGACAATAAAGAGGAAAATTAATGTCTGTTTCATCTAAACATCAATTTAACATCCAGCTGGAAAAACCCCTGTCGCATAGAATGTTGTCAGGTTTTATTGGTTTGGTACTAATTTTAACTCTGGTTGCATGTCAGGAAGCAGAGCAGGTTCAGGCTGTACGCACCGCACCACAAGTTACGGTTACGCAATCCGTGGTAAAAACTATCAAGAAATATGAAATTTTTACCGGCAGCACTCAGGCAGTTGAATCAGCAGATATTGTTGCCAGGGTGGCAGGAAGACTTGAAAGTGTCGAATTTAAGGCAAGTACACAGGTAAAAAAAGGGGATGTGCTGTTTAAGATTGAAAAAGAGAAATATCAGGCGCAAAGAGATAGTGCGTTAGCGGCATTACAATCTTCCAGAGCTTCACTGGCACTGGCAGAAACAGAAGTAAAAAGAATGGAACAAGCGAGTAAAAATCGTGCAGTCAGTGAATTAGATGTAGATACCGCACGTGCCAATCGTGATGTTGCAAATGCAACGGTTAGATCTGCTATAGCAAGCTTGGCTGAAGCTGAGCTTACTTTGAGTTATACCGATGTTAAATCAACGATTGATGGTGTTGTTAGTAGACGGCTGATTGATGCAGGTAATCTGGTAGGTCAGAGTGGCCCGACCATGCTAACCAGAGTCAATACGATGCAACCAATTTATGTTTTTTTTAATGTACCTGAATCAAGTATTCTTAATTTTTTGGATGAAGCAAGTGAGTCACGTGCTAGTAGAAAAGAAGATTATAGTACAAGGGTAAAATCAGAGTTAGAAAGGACAAAACATCCTGCATTTGTAGAGCGTGCTAATGAAACTGGTTTTCCTCATCAGGGGCTAATTAATTATATTGATAATGAAGTCGATAAAAATACGGGTACCGTTGAAGTACGGATAAAATTGGAGAATAAAGATTTAAAATTTTTCCCAGGTTTATTCGTAAGAGTAAAAGTACCTGGTGCTGATATTGAAGATGCAGTCCTTATCAAAGAGGTAGCCATTGGTTCCGATCTGGGTGGGAAATATGTATTAGTCGTCGATAGCGACAACATTGTGTCATTACGCTATGTCACATTGGGGTTACCACAAGAAGATGGTTATGTTCATGTGATATCAGGGTTAGAAGGGAATGAAACCTATATTGTTAAAGGTCTTTTACGCGCTCGACCAGGTCTACCAATCAAGCCTAAAACAGAGGGCTAAAGTGAATGTTTAGTCAATTCTTTATAAATAGGCCAAAATTTGCACTGGTAATTGCGATAATAATGTTATTGGTGGGTGCCATTTCATTGCCACTATTACCTGTGGAAAGTATGCCGGATATTACACCACCGACCGTTTCTGTCACAACCAGCTTTCCTGGTGCCGATGCTGAAACTGTTGAACAATCTGTTGCCATCCCAATAGAATCAGAAGTCAATGGTGTTGACGATATGATTTATATGTCATCAAAAAGTGGTTCTGATGGCTCTTTGGCATTGACGGTAACTTTTGAAATTGGCACTGATATTGATAATGCAACGGTACTGACTCAGAACCGAGTTGGTATTGCTGATCCCAAGTTGCCAGAAGATGTAAAACGGCAAGGTGTCAAGGTTGAAAAGCAATCAACGGCCATGGTTGCAGCTATCTCGTTATTTTCTCCAGATAAGACTTATGATGAGCTATTCATCAGTAATTATATTGCGACGCGTCTTTATGATGAGATTATTCGGACAAATGGTGTCGGTTCGGTCACGGTATTTGGGGCGAAAGATTTTTCCATGCGGATATGGATGGATCCTGAACAACTCAAAGCCAGAAAGTTAACACCAGATGATGTTATCGCCGCTATAAAACAGCAAAATGTTCAGGTTGCGGGGGGCATGATTGGCGCCCCACCAAATTCTGGAGGGCTTAACTTTCAATATAATGTACTGGTACAGGGAAGATTAACCACCGTTGAACAATTTGAAAACATCATTATTAAAACGGGTGATAAAGGCGATGTACTCTATCTGAAAGAGGTTGCAAAGGTTGAGCTGGGCGCTGAAGCCTACCATTGGTATGCAGAAAGCAGGGGCTCACCTGCCATCACCATGGGGATCTATCAAACACCAGGTTCTAACGCGTTGGCAGTAATGGATGCAGTCACAGAGCTGATGGATAATGCTGCAGAAGGTTTCCCTGATGGATTGGAATATGAAGTAGTACTTGATACAACCGAATATATTCAAGCATCGATTGATGAAGTAATCGAAACCCTGATCATTGCTATCTGCCTAGTTATTTTCGTAGTCTTCATCTTCTTGCAAGATTGGCGAACTACAATTATTCCAGCGATTACCATTCCGGTATCACTGATTGCCACCTTTGCCGTGATGTTGATGCTCGGTATGTCGATCAATAATTTAACCTTGTTTGGATTGGTATTGGTTATCGGAATCGTGGTTGATGATGCCATTATTGTGGTTGAAAATACGGTCCGGTTGATGGAGGAAAATAGCTGGGATTCTAAAACAGCTATTACTGAAGCCATGATGGAAATAACGGGTCCCGTAGTTGCAACTACAGCGGTATTATTGGCTGTATTTGTGCCAACATTGATGATGCCAGGTTTAACCGGCATGTTATACCAGCAGTTCGCTTTGACTATTTCCATTGCCACGATATTTTCATCTATCAATGCGCTTACCCTGAGTCCTGCTTTATGCCGCCTTCTACTCAAACCGTCATCAGGTAAGAAAAAATGGATTGCTTTTAGAGCCTTTGACAAGGTATTTGATGTGGGTACATCAGGCTATATGGCGATGGTCAAAGGCATGTTGCGAAAAAGTGGCTTTGTCATGATTGTTTTTTCAGGCCTGCTGGTTGCCACCTACTACAGCATTATTAGTCTGCCAGGTGGTTTCCTACCAGACGAAGATCAAGGCTATTTCTTTATCAATGCACAATTACCCGATGGTGCCAGTTTAGAACGTACCAAAGATGTATTGACTAGAGTAGATAAAATGATAGAGGGACTTGAAGGTGTTGATAAATACGTCATCATTGGCGGTTATTCATTACTTGATGGTGTTGCCTCAACCAATGCAGGTCTCGGCATCGTCACCCTGAAAAATTGGAGTGAAAGGCAGGCTCCATCACTCTATATTAAAAATATAATGGGAAAATTACAGCAACAAATGGTGACAATAGAAGAGGCGATACTGTTTAGTTTCTTACCACCTCCTATTACAGGCTTAGGCTCATCAGCAGGTTTCACCTTTGAATTACAAGAGCGGGGTGGACTGGGTTTAACGCAGTTACAAACATTTGCCAATGATATGGTGGCAGCGGGTAATGAAAGTCCAAAATTGACCAGAATGAACCAAGGACTTCGTGCTTCA
>Ga0164313_10006506_pt1 | contig 10301 bp, 8 predicted proteins | sample GuaBasSedimGuay4_FD_113735 | JGI IMG/M metagenome (GOLD analysis project Ga0164313, IMG submission 113735) | Subseafloor sediment microbial communities from Guaymas Basin, Gulf of California, Mexico - Guay4, Core 4569-4, 0-3 cm | ecosystem: Environmental > Aquatic > Marine > Hydrothermal vents >...
CCAACGAACAGCAGGGGGGTTGCCTTCAGGATCGTTGCGACGAGAGCGTCACCGGATCCGAAGGCACCGAGGAACATCTCAGAGTATCCCTCGATCGGATCTGCCCCAAGAAGGATGAGCATGATGGCGCCGAACAGGAGAGCTGCGAAGACCGCTAGGACAGGGATGCTGTACGCAAGGAAGCGCCGTTGTCGTCGTGACAGGTCGAAGGTCATCTCATTTTTCCGTAACGCACCTACGTCGAATCGGTATCGATTGGACATAGAATTGCCGAAGCGGCGCTCCTAGTCAAATCCTGATGACACTCCTCAGGATCGGAACGGCGGGTCGCGCGGGTACCCTTGTTGCATGGCGACATCTTTCTCTGATCTGGGGCTGCCCGACGTCCTGACCTCAACGCTGCGATCTCACGACATCAGCGAACCGTTCCCGATCCAGTCGGCAACGATCCCCGACGTCCTTGCTGGCAGGGACGTCTCGGGCCGCGCTCCCACAGGCTCAGGCAAGACGCTGGCCTTCGGACTCCCGATCCTCGCGCAAGTTGCCACAGCCGCCCCGAACCGGCCAAGGGCATTGATCCTTGCGCCGACCAGGGAGCTCGCAGCCCAGATCCGCCTCGACCTTGCCCCGTATGGGAAAGCTTCGAACAGACAGGTATTCGCTGTCTTTGGCGGTGTCAGGTACACGCAACAGAAGGAATTCCTTCGCAGAGGGATCGACGTGCTCGTTGCCACTCCGGGCAGACTCGAAGACCTGATGGAACAGGGCGTGGTCGACCTGAGCGATGTCGGCATCGTCACGATCGACGAAGCCGACCGTATGGCCGACATGGGCTTCCTTCCCGATGTTCGCCGCATACTTGACAAGACGCGCACCGATCGCCAGACGCTTCTGTTCTCGGCAACCCTCGACGGTGCTGTCGGAGTTCTGATCAAGAACTATCAGAATGACCCTGTAACCCATGAGGCGGGAACGATCGAACCAGAAACGACCGATGCAGAGCATCATTTCTGGCTCGTCAATCGCAATGGCAAGGCACAACATACGGCAGATATCATCCGCATCGCGGATCGGTCCATCGTATTCGTACGAACAAGGATCGGCGTCGACAAGCTGGCAAAGAGACTCTCGGGGATGGGTGTCGCTGCGGTTCCGATGCACGGCGGGTTGAGCCAGAACCAGCGAATCCGCGCGCTCAAAGCCTTCTCCGTGGGTGACGCGCAAGCTCTCGTCGCGACCGATGTTGCGGCCAGAGGCATCCACATCGACGCGGTCGCGTCCGTGATCCACTTCGACCCGCCGGAAGATTCCAAGGATTACGTCCACAGATCAGGCAGGACCGCCCGTGCCGGAGCTTCTGGCAACATCGTGAGCCTGGTGACGAGTGACCAGCGGCGGTCTGTCCGACGGATGCAGGACAAGCTCGGCATGTACGAGCCCATCGGAAAACCTGAACTCGAAGCCCTTCATGAGCATCACCTCACATCCATGAATGAAAGCACACCAAAGCCAAAGCCACAGCCACAGCCCGTCCCCCTTTCAAGGGGGACAGCAGAGGGACGTAGTCCCGATGCAGGGGGATCCGCGAAGCGTCCCGATGCAGGGGGACCCGCGAAACGTCCCGATGCAAGGGGACCCGCGAAACGTCCCGATGCAAGGGGACCCGCGAAACGTCCCGATGCAAGGGGATCCGCGGCTCAGGAGACTCCGAGTTCCAAATCGAAAGAGCCAGCCAACTGGCCCGCCCCACGCCCCGTGAGGACACCGGACCCGACGCTGCCGGGCGCAAGGACCATCCATGTGTCGAATCTACCGTGGGGCGCAACGGACGAGGAGCTGACCGCCTTGTTCGCCGAACACGGCATCGTCACCCAAGCAACGGTGATGATCGACAACAGGGGACGTTCCAAGGGATACGCACTGGTGGACATGCCAAAGTCCGAAGCACCCCGGGCCGCCGACGCTCTCAACGGCTACCTGATGGATGGCAGACCGATCAAGGTCCGGTTGTCGAGATAGAAGTACTTGGTACTTGGTACTTGGTACTTGGTGCTTGGTAACCGGCAGCTGAGTGGTGCGACTCGGTTTTCCCCCTCTGGACCTCGTTCCTCGGCCCATCTCCCCCGCCACAGAGCGAGGGAGAGAGCGGAACGTGGCGTAGCTGCCTATAATCTCATCTACCGCATCGGGTGGAGGCCAGCGTCCCAACGCTTCCCCGATGGCAACGGCTTTGATTCTCACCGGTTGGACCGCCTCTTCTACCGACATTTGGACCGTGTACAACGTTCGTATGCGCCCCAGACGAGACACAGGCAGTCCAACAACGTATTCCCGCCGGCCAAGGCCCGGGACTCTCAGGAGAGATCATGACAACGACGTTCGCCCAACTCGGGCTCCCAGACCCGCTCGTCCAATCACTTACAAGGCGCGGATTCGACAAACCGTTCCCCGTTCAGTCCACGACGATTCCCGATGCCCTTGACGGCCTCGACATCTCGGGCAAGGCCCCAACAGGCTCAGGCAAAACACTTGCGTTCGGCCTACCGCTGATCACCTCAGTTGCGAAAGCCAAGCCAAACAAGCCCAGAGCGCTCGTTCTCGCTCCAACACGTGAACTCGCAGAACAGATCAAAACCGAGCTTGGCCCGCTCGCAGGCTCCATGGACCGCACCATCACCGCCGTGTACGGCGGGGTGAGCTACGTTCCCCAGAAGAAAGCCTTCCAGAGAGGTGTCGACATCCTTGTCGCCACCCCAGGCCGCCTGGAGGATCTCATCGAGCAGCGAGTCGTCGATCTCTCCTCGACCGATATCGTCGTCGTCGACGAGGCCGACCGCATGGCGGACATGGGGTTCCTTCCCGCTGTTCGCCGCATCCTCGACAGGACGTCGAACCAGCGCCAGACGATGCTCTATTCAGCAACCCTCGACGGCGACATCGCAACACTGTCGAAGCGCTACCAGAAGAATCCGGTGCGCCACGACGCCCCTTCAATCGAGCCCGACACCAGCAATGCACAACACCTGTTCTGGGACGTCCAACACGAACAACGGCCACAACACACCGCAGAGATCATTGGAGCGTCAGGGCGTTCGATCGTCTTCACGAGGACCCGCCATGGGGCAGACCGCCTTGCACGCCAACTCGGCAAACTCGGCGTCGATGCTGTGGCCATGCACGGCGGACGGTCACAGAACCAACGCAACCGCGCCCTCAAGGAATTCAGCTCGGGCAGGGCCCAGGCTCTGATCGCGACCGACGTTGCGGCGAGGGGCATCCACATCGACTCTGTGGCATCTGTCGTCCACTTCGACCCGCCAGCCGACCACAAGGACTACCTCCACCGTTCAGGGCGCACCGCTCGCGCAGGTGCCCCTGGCACGGTTGTCAGCCTTGTCACCAGGGACCAGCGTCGCACTGTCGGTCGGATGCAGAGGGACCTCGATCTCAAGATCGATATCAAGGAGCCATCGCTTACACCACTGCACGAGACGCACTTCGACCTGCCTACCCCACCACCGAGGACCAAGCCACGCAGCGAAACGCCCTCAGCGCGACCATCGGAACGGTCCAACGAGGGGACCCATCGCAACAAGAACCAGCGTTCGAGGCCAAAGAGCGATGTGGAGCAGCAGAGCATCTACGTATCGAATCTTCCGTGGTCTCACTCGAATCACGATGTCCAGCGTCTGTTCGAACGCTACGGCAAGGTGTTCAAGACGTCGATTATCACCGATAAGAGGAATGGGAAGTCCAAGGGCCTCGCCTTCGTGGACATGCCCAAGCCCGCAGCGAAGACCGCTATCAATGCGTTGCACGGGTCCTCTGTCAACGGCCGTCAGATCCAGGTCAGGTTCGCGAACCCACGACGCTACGGGAAGTAGCTCGGACAGAGCACAGGGCACAGAGCACAGAGCACAGAGCACAGAGCACAGAAAGATACCGATAGAGTACGGGCATGAAACGTACCTTGGGTTCTCTTCTTGTTCTCTGAATGGTCGCGGCGATGCTGTCGGCAGCCGTCGCTACGGCTGGCGCACAGACCGACGGGCCTTCAGGACAGATCACTGTTGTCAACGGCACGGCGAGCGATGTGCTAGCACAAGCTAAGCCAGAGGAAGGACCGCCGATCCCCCTCGGAGGAATCCTCGCCCCTGGCGATACCGGCGACCCTACGGTCCTCCTTCCAGGCGTCTACGAGATCACATTCCTCGAAGGCACCACGGTCGCTGCCAGCCGCACGTTGACTGTGGGGCCGGTCGAGGCTTGGAACATCGTCGCCAGCGAGGGAAGCCCCGACGCGGCGGCGTATCCAATCGACTTCTCCTCAAAGACACCGATAGCAACCGTTGCGAATTCGAGTGCTGGCAACGTGACGATGTCACCACCGGATCAAACGCTCTCCGTGGAGGATCTGAAAGACCGCCCGGACATGAAACCGTTCACACTTACGCCGGCGTCGGGATCAAGCGTCCTTACAGTCACCCTGCCGGTGCAGGCCCAACGTCCTACACCATGGTGGTAGCCGTTGGCGACATCAACGTGGTGATGGTTGCCATCGACAACCTCGATGCTCTCAAGACAGAACTCGAAGGGACAACGCCTCCTCCGACAACCGTCCCCCCAACCACTGTGCCTCCAACAACCGTCCCCCCAACGACCGTGCCTCCAACAACCATTCCTCCGGTCACCGAGGTTGAGGTACCGAATGTCGTGGGACAGACCGAGGCTGACGCCATCTCGGGCATCATGAGCGAAGGGCTTGTCGCTGCGTCGTCTGAGGAACCGAACGACGACATTCCCGACGGACGCGTCGTCGCTCAGAATCCAGCCGGGGGCAGCGAGGTCGCTGCTGGATCCACAGTCGATATCGTCGTATCGACGGGACCTGATGCTCCTGCGCTCGTTCCTGTACCCGACGTGGTCGGGCAGGACGTTGTCGATGCACATGCGACCCTCGACGCGGAGGGCTTCGTTGTTCAGATCGCTGAAGAGACGAACGAGACCGTTGAAGCGGGCCCCGTGACTGAAATGAACCCATCTGCGGGCACAGAGATTGCCGAAGGCACAACCGTTGTCCTCGCCGTTTCCACAGGGCCTGACGATGTCATTGTTCCAGACTTCTCTGGCATGACCATCTCCGAGGCAACTGCGGCAGCCGAGGACGTGGGCCTTGCGATTGTGTTCGTCAGGGATCCGAGTAAGCCGGACCCCGCGGGCATTGTGGTCTAACAAGATCCTGAAGAGGGGACGACCGTCGAGGCGGGTTCAGAGATTGTGGCTCAGCCCAGCCCGGCTTTCGATGACGCCTGGACGATCCTGGTCGTTGACGACAATCGCGAACTCACGGTGACCGGGATCAAGTTCAAGCCGAGCACGTCGACGATCAGCACAGTAATCGACACGACGATCTCCCGGACCACGAGCGTGGGCAAGGGCGGGTCATGGACAACGAAGATCGACATCTCAGGCCTCGATGATTCCGAGCACCTCTTGCAGGTGACCGGGACTGCGGAAGGCGGCGGTGCCTATGAACAGACATTCACGATCCCAGCCGAAGGGCAATCGACGGACGAGGGCGAAACCTCTGATACTGGTGGCTTCCCCTGGTGGGGATGGCTCATTATCGGTCTTGGTGTCATCCTGGCGATAGTGATCAGCGTCAGGGTGCTGGGCGGGTCGGATGACGACGGCCAGGCCTCAGACGCAGGTGCCGTTCCGCCACCACCGCCTCCTCCTCCCCCGCCACCAGTCACAGAGACTCCGGCAGAGCCTGCGGATGACGCTCCATCAGGCGCAACCGGTGACGAAACTCCACCATCGGGTGCAACGGACCCAGATACGACACACTCCTGACAAGAGCGCAAGTCAGTCAGAACGCGAGAGAGGCGGGCCGCATTGCGGCCCGCCTCTCTCGCTAGTTATGAGTGGTTGCTACCAGCGGTTGCCGCCGCCACCGCCGCCGCCACCGCCGCCGGAGCGACGTGGCTTGTCCTGAGCTTCGTTCACACGCAGTGCACGACCGCCCATATCCTTGCCATTGAACTCTTCGATGGCCTTGTCCGCGCCTTCGGCATCCATCTCAACGAAACCGAAACCGCGTGAGCGGCCTGTTTCGCGATCAGTGATCAGCGCGACGGATTCAACATCACCGTACTCGCCGAACATCTGACTGAGGTCTTCTTCGGTAGTACTCCAGGGGAGGTTCCCCACATACAGCTTCTTCATTCTTCAGGCTCCTATCGCCGTGAGTTGCGGCGTTCGTTCACCGCATTGCTTCGAAACGACAACTGGGCCAACGGAAGCGTCGAGTGAGAACTCGACAGGGTCGATCGCATGGAAGTTTTCCTAAGCACCATGAATATAGCGCTCGCTGAACGACATCGCACCTGTTGTAGCCAGGTTTCCGCTTTCCGCTCTCCGCTGTCGGCTAGGAACCGCCCCATACCGTCGTTCGAATTCGGGAAACAGACGGCCGTCGTGGAAGGCTCCGCGTGGGCCGATCCTCGATATCGACCCGAACTCTCCCTCTTGCGGACGGCGGAAAGCGGACGGCGGAAAGCGGGCCTACCCTGTGTTGCGTAGGCCTGCTGCGATGCCGTTGACGGTGAGGAGGAGGGCGCGGTCGAGCACAAGGTCGTTCACATCACTCAGCCGTGAACGGCCGAGTAGGTTGATCTGGATACGGTGCAACGGTTCAAGGTAGGTGTCACGCACCGACAGCGTTCGCTGCAAGATGGGGTTCGCATCGAGGAGCTTGTCCTCGCCCGTGACAGCCAACACCTGTTCCACCGTGCGCAGGTACTCGCGCTCGATGTCGCGAAACGGATGCGCTCTGGCAGGATCAACCAAGGCCGAGACATAGCGCCTTGCAATGGTCAGGTCGGTCTTTGCAAGGGTCATCTCAACATTGGAAATAAACGTCCTGAAGAAGGACCAATGCTCATACATGTGTCGCAGTGCATCCCCATGGCCAAGGTCACGAACGGCCTCGAGCCCCGATCCAACACCGAACCAGCCCGGGATGATCTGACGGGATTGCGTCCAACCGAACACCCACGGGATCGCCCGAAGACCGTCGAGAGAGTCAGGGTCGCCACTCCTTCGCGAGGGGCGCGAGCCGATGTTCATCGCGCCAAGTGTCTCGACCGGTGTAGAGCTCAGGAAATAGGCGACAAGATCCGGATCATCGATCAGTGTCCGATAACGCTTGTACGCCGCCTCGCTCATCGCATCCATCGTCCCATACCATGCCGTGAGCGTCTCCGGGGATTGTCGGGGCACGCGATGGAGCAGGGATGCCTCGATCACAGCGGACAACGTGAGTTCCAGATTGCGTGAAGCAAGGTCCTCAAGGCCGTACTTGTCCGAAATCACCTCACCCTGTTCCGTGATCTTGATGGGTCCATCGACCGTCCCGAACGGCTGAGCGAGGATCGCCTCATGGGTCGGTCCCCCACCGCGTCCGATCGTGCCTCCGCGACCGTGGAACAGACGAAGGGACACGCCATGTGCTTGTGCCACATCACGAAGTTTCTGCTGGGCCTTGTAGATCTCCCACTGCGATGTGGTGATACCCCCATGCTTATTCGAGTCTGAGTACCCGAGCATCACCTCCTGGATATTCCCTCTCATGGACACGATCTGGCGGTACGGGGCGACACTCAGCATCCGTTCAAGGATGTCCCCTGCCCCCCGGAGTTCGTCCGTGGTCTCGAGAAGGGGTACGAATCCGAGGTCGGCAACGCCCCCAGGTACATCGATCAGGCCAGCCTCACGGGCAAGCACCGCCGCTGCGAGCACGTCGTCGGCGTCTCTCGTCATCGAGATCACGTAGCTCTCGACCACATCATCTCCGTAGCGATCCTTCGCCTCCTTGATCGTGCGGAACACGCCAAGTGTGTCGGACGTCTCATCGGTCAGTCTGGCGGTCTCTGTGGCCATCGGCCGGCGCCTCTCCAGTTCGGCGGCGAGCCGAGCGGTTCGAGCAGTCGCGTTGAGGGCATCGTACGGTTCGTCGAGGCGTTCGTATAGCTCAACGAGGGCATCGTGATGCTTCGTTGCGATCTGACGTACGTCCATCGTTGCGAGGTGGAAACCGAATGTGGCGAAGGTCCTCATCACTCGTGCAACAAGTCCGGTGGCCACAAGACCCCCGTTGTTGGACTCCAAGGACTCATAGATCAGCGCCAGATCGTCGAGAACCTCCTCGATCGACGCATAGCTCGGCATGCTCCGCTCTGCGTGGCCCGAGGTCAGGCGTTCGGACGTGTTGATCAGTCTTTGATGGATGTACGCCAGCTTGAGCCGGTATGGCTCTTCAGCATTGAGAACCCCGAACCGATCGAAAACACCCGGCAGTTCGTTGCGGTCGCTCTCAAGACTTGCGACCAGCGCATTACTCACAGTCCGGATTCTCGACGAGGTCGACAGATCAGATGCCAGAGTCTCAACTGACGCGACGAGATTGCGCAACGCATGCTCGTGCTGTGCTGCAAGAGCGTCACGGGTCACCGACGCCGTCACAAATGGGTTCCCATCGCGGTCCCCGCCGACCCAGGTACCAAATCGCAAGGGCGAACGCCGGGGCGATGCAACGATTCCCATGCGTTCAAGCTGAGCTGCGTAATCGTCGAGCACTTCAGGCACCGCACCGCGAAACAGTTCGTCGAAGAAGTAGATAACCGAGGTTGCTTCATCGCGGGGGTCCGGCCGATCTCTTCGAAGCTCATCGGTCTGCCACATCAGATCGATGGTCTCGGAGAGGCGTCTGTCTATCCGTCGCTTGTCGGCCTCGGTCACACGAGTGTCGAGCCTGCGTTCAATCAGAGCAGCAACGTCGTTCAGTTTCGTCAGGATGGAGCGACGTGATGCCTCGGTGGGGTGTGCGGTGAAAACCGGGCGAACCTCGAGTCGGTCGAGGAGGCCCTCGACATCGTCGCTTTCGAGTCCCGCGCGCTCGATCTGGTCGATGGTCCTTTCCATCCAGCCGCGATCCCCGGAGGTCCTCACGGCAAACTCGTCGAGGCGGTGGGTCTGTTCAGTCACATTCGCGAGGTAGAAATACGCTGTGAACGCCCTACCGAGCGTTGACATCATCCCGATGTCGAGGGTATCGAGCAACTCGTCGAGTTCCTGTGGTCTGTCAACGCTATCGCTGTCACCTACACGGGTGGTTGTGCGTACCTGTTCGACGAGGTCAAGCAGTTCCTGGCCCTCCTGGCGAACCAGCGAATCGCCCAACTGGTTGCCGAGCCTGCGGATATCGGCGCGCAGCGCCGCGTCTCTGGCTGAATCCTGCTCTCCACCATCTGCCATCGGCAATCCGCCTCCGTTGTCGTACGTCTACCAAGAAGATACATGATGCCAGACGTCACGTTCGTACGGTCAGATGTAGTCCGGTGGCGTTGTATCGGCACCTTCCACTGCCGCCGCGATGACATCAAGGTCGAAGGACGGTTCAAGAAACGCCTGTATCACCACTCGGACATCGGACGGCTCTGTTGATGCGACAAGCCTTGAGATCGTACGGACTCGCACCACACCTTCGAGTATCAGACCCTCCAGGTGTGCAGTCTCACTGTCCCTTGCCGCGATGATCTCATCGCAACGAACGGGATCGCCAATGAGGTCCAGGGCAAGACGCCACGCCCGCTCGCGCGCTCCACCGATACCGATCTTTGCAAGCCGTTCATCCAGCGTGCCCCCGATCGTGTCGATCCATCTCATGCGCGACGACACAGAGTTCAACATCTGTTGGAATCCATTCACCTGTTCGTACAGCATCTGGTTCACACGGAAGAAGTCCATGTACATTGAATCGGGATCGTCAGCTGCCACACGAGCCGTGGCGATGCCGAGGTCCAGGTTGATGTGAGCGGTCATCCCTGCCAGGAGGTGCTGCACCACCATGCGCCTCTGCCCGTCCATCGCCGCGGCGAAGGCGACCTGCCAGGATTCGGTCACGGATCGATTGTGACGCATCGCGTCGTAGGCATCGAGGTAACGATCCGCAAAGACCACCGAGAGTTGTTCCATTGCGTCGTTGTGGTCAAAGAACCCGACGCTAACCGCCTCTTGCACACCCACGGTGACAGCTCGGTACATCGCTGGGAAAATGCCGAGTTCACTACGGTCTTCGATGGCTCGTTCAATGATCACATCGAGGTCGGCGATGACATCATCAAGACCACGATCATTCTGACTTCCCCTGTTCATCGGGCTTCACGCGAAGGATGCTCTGGTGTCTCCATGGGCAGAAACTACCACTTCCAACGTACGGTGTCCGACATCGGACATCG
>Ga0164313_10006507_pt1 | contig 10301 bp, 12 predicted proteins | sample GuaBasSedimGuay4_FD_113735 | JGI IMG/M metagenome (GOLD analysis project Ga0164313, IMG submission 113735) | Subseafloor sediment microbial communities from Guaymas Basin, Gulf of California, Mexico - Guay4, Core 4569-4, 0-3 cm | ecosystem: Environmental > Aquatic > Marine > Hydrothermal vents...
CAAGGGGAACAAGGGGAAGTTGGTATTCGTGGTAGAAAAGGTTTAAAAGGGGAATCTGGAGAACAAGGTGTGGAGGGTAAAGAAGGAAAAGCCGCCCCATTGCTAGAAGAGATTTTATTTGAAGAAGGTACTTTCATATTTTTAATGGCAGATGGGTCGTCCCATTCTGTTAACATCACAGGAGAAGACTAATGGGAATTAAACGGGACGTACTTGGTTTCAGGTATGATGAAGACTTACCTGCTTTCTGCGAGTTAGTGGGCGGCTGGTACTATCATTTGCGAACTAAACGACGGTTTAACAAAGATGAGTTTGATGCTAAATTGGTTGTTGATGGAAAGGCATTTGCAGTTGATGAAGTTGGTGTTCCACCATTGGATTATATCCTAGCTCATGAATATATCTTGTGGGGGGTTGTAGTTCCTGAAAGTACACCTGCGGCTCCTATTGATGCAACAGTCACCAAGGTTCCATCAGGTGCTGATGATACTGGTGAGATAACCGTGACTGGTGGTCCTTCAGATGGAGTATATCAAATTACAGTAACTACTCAAGATTCAACTAGTGGCGCGGCATCAAAGCCTGTGACATATGCTTTAACAGGTGAAGAAACTGATGCAGTTGCGAAACGTGTTGGTGCAATGGCACATGATCCTAACCTTTCTGATGTGGTTGTAGTGGGTGATATTATCACGTTCACACCGAGTGCTGGTGGTTCAATTGATGTTCTTGAGGTTGTTGTAGTTAGTTCGGGTGCTGGGAGTTAAACGATGTTACCTGTTCCAATAGAAATATTGCGTGTAAGAATTGGTTTAGACGCGGCTGATGCGTCTAAGGATGATACTATTGAGCAGGCCAGTGAAACAGCATTAGCCTTGATGGGCAATTACTGTGATCGCAGGTTTCCTCAGGTGGTAGATGTTTTAGAATTTTTCACGCATATAACAGGTTTGACTATTCCGTTAATACGATATCCCTTAGTTTCGATTACTTCTATAGTTGATAATAACGGCACAAATATATCTGCATATCATATTGCCGCGCAAAGAGGTATCATTAATTTGGATGTTCGTGGTACTTTCCATGAACTTATAGTGACCTACACTGGTGGTTATGCTGAAGGTGAATATCCTGCGGATTTACTATCTGCGTTTTATTCAACCTTTGATCAAGAGTTTGCTGCTGTTGGTGGTTCGTCTGGAGCGGGTAGCGTGATACAGTCTGTAACTGTTCAAGATGTTGGTACAGTTAGATTTGATACAGGTAGCAGTTCTGGTTCCAATGATGGTGGTAGTGTTTTCTTACCTGCTTCTGCAGTAGCTATTCTTAGTGATTATAAGAGATACAAATGTTAACACCGGATTTAAGAGCAGCTATACAGAATGCCACAGAAAATGTGGTTGACACTTTGGGGGTTCCTGCGACATGGACTCAGACTAAAACTCCCAACGCAAGTCAGTCCATAGTAGCAGGTTTTAAAAGTGTTTCATGGAATGATCAGGAGTTGATTAACGCTTTTGGAATAGGAGCTAAAATATTTACTATCAAAGTTGTTGATATTGCCGTTGTTGAAAAGTTTGATTCGATAACTGTAAATGACGATATTGGAAACCCTATTGAAAAATATGTACTAGATGCTGTTATGCCTGTTCATTTGAACGGTATACATATCTTTCATAAAGCAATAGTGAAAGGAAGATAGATGAGCAGCAAGTACGTCAGGGATATGGTTGAAGGCTGGTTAAAAGATGTTTCTATGGCTGTTCCATATTATCCCACAATTAATGAAGAGCAGGATCCACAAGATATTATGTGGTGTTCTGCAGATTTTTCAAGTTCGCTTCGTGATACTCTTACTTATTGTCAAGGGAAAACTAGCGAAGAAGGTGAGGTGAGGGTTGTATATTTTGGTCAAGCTGGTGTGGGTGAAGACATATTGATTGCTGCATTAGAAGCTGATATGGTTTTGTTGATGGCTAATCGTGACCCTTCTGATAAACTGGTGTTGATGCAGCGTTCAGCACCATTTGAATTTGGTGGTGGCTCTGCTGAGAGATGGTATGGACTATCCGTTTACGTTGATTATCAATTTTATGAATAGGAGAATGTTATGAGTGCAAAGAGCACAAAAGATCTAGAAGTATGTATTAGTAAAGGTGACGCGACTGTTATAACCTCGAACCCCACGGGTGCGACTAGTGCGAAACCGTGTGTTGTTACAGTAACTAATTCAGCTGCTGAAGGCGAGATGATTTTTATAACTGGAATGGGTATGCCCTCTATTGATGGTAAGTGGTGGGTTGTTGCTTCACCAACAGGCACTGAGCTCACATTACTTGGTTCAGATACTACCGATGATGTGTTTGCTGATGATGGTGCAAATATTGATCGTATTGCAGCCGCTGATATGGAATGTTTGTGTTTGTCTAGCTTAACACTTAATGTTGACGAGCCGGGAACTATCAGTGTGGCAACATTCTGTGACCCATCTGCAACAATCGCTTCTGCAGTACAGGCAGCGGGTACATTGTCCTTCGCTGGCTTTGTGAATATTCTTGACAGCGACTATGCCGAACTTTTGCTGGCGGCTGAAGATGGTATTGAACGTATCATGCGTATTATGCTTCCTAGTAATGGTTATCTTGTTGCACCAATGACCTTTGCCCAAATTATATGGGATTTACCCATTGATGGCGCGGTTGGTTATACTGGAACAGCGGTACTGTCTACTAAGATGGTTCATCAGTTTTGATTGCTATGGCAGGGTCCTCCAGGTTTACAGGTTCTCACGTTCCTGACCTGCCACCTTTTCTAAACGTGAGAACAAACGTGAGGAACGTGAAATGAGTTTAAAAAGAAAAGCTTTAACAATTAATGACACTGAATATGAAGTTCGAGAGATTACGATTGGTCAGGTATTGCCAATTCTACCCCGCCTTGAAGACCCTGAACAGGCTCAGGATGCACAAATGGATATTATGAAAATGTGTATTGTTCAAGATGGGGAAGCTATTGGTGATGCTGTGGTTGATTTAGGTCTTAGTTCTTACCTGAAACTTGCTGAAGAAGTTATGGTTATTAACGGATTATCAGAGGTGGGAAAAGACTTGACCCCTACCTAGTAACACTTCATGCTGTAGGGGAAGTTCTTCATAAAACGATAGGAGAAATTGAATATATGAGTACTTCAGAATATCTAAATTGGATAAGGTATTTTGAAGGAAAAGCAGCAGATAGTAAACAAGCTGAAGAAGTTTCTAAAGGTAACATAATGGCTATGAACGAGGACCAAGTTGTAGGGGCATTGACTAATGGTTAATATAACATTAGATGGTGCTCCTCTCGTTATTAAAAAACGAAAGGTTATTAATGTTCGTATTCGCGGCGAGTTTGCTGGTGATTTAGATGATCGTCTGATTGGTAAAAAAGATAGTTTAACAGTTGATGTAAAGAATCAAACTGAAGCTGATATTAAATATTTATTAAGACACATTACTATTGCAGAAACTGAACAGCAAATAAAACTTAAAAATCCACCGACGCGTGTTGCTGTAGATAATAGAGAAGGGAAACAGTTGGCTTTAGTTGAACGTAAGACTGAAGTGACCTATGGTAACTTTCTTGATAGAGCAATGCTTAAATTTGTTGAACGTAGTTTGTTTTCTGCTATTCACACTTTGGCTGTTAATGCTGAAGGAAAGGCTTTAGGGTCTAAGGCTTATTGGGAATGGCGTTATGTCGCTAACCCTAGAAAGAATAAATATAGTAGAAAGCTTCCTAAGAATTTAAGATCTATAAGAGTAGGATCTTATTTAATTCTTAAACCTAGATCTAATATGGTTGGTTTAGCGAATATGTTTGCTGCTAGAAAAGATGCAGGGTGGCCTGAAGACAGATGGCTTGGACCCGGAAGTAGTGGCGGTAGAGGTTTTATGTCTAGATCAATTGATATGGTTAAGAGAAGCAATTTACTTAAAAACTATACAATTCATGTAGTCTTTACTAAACGGTTTCGTGTTAAGGGTGAAGTTTATAGGAAAAATAATCCTGCAGGTCCTTTGACACCTGTTATAATCATTCGAGCTAAACGAAATAGAAGGTATGCAAGGATAAAATAATGGCACAAGCTCAAGAAAGAATTTATAGATTAGTGGTTGATGCTACTAAGGCGACTAGAGAGTTAAAAAAGATATCAAAATCTACTAATAATATTGATAAAGGATTTCAGAAACTACAAAAGGCAGCGACAAGAGCCCTTGCTGTATTTGCCGCTTTTCGTGGGGTGGGGGAAGTAGTAAAGGCTGCTGATCAAATTAATTTATTAGAAGGTTCGTTTGAAGCCTTAACAGGTAGTGCCATCCGTGCCAGTGATATGTTAGAAAGGGTATACAATACTGTGACATCCACTGGTGCTTCACTAGCAGATGTTTCCACCACCTACCAGCGGCTGACTGTTGGTTTGGAAGAACTTGGTTCCACTAACGAACAGATACAAACGATAGCTGATACGTTTATTAAGCTTGGTCGTGTGTCAGGAACAAGTATGTTTGACACTAACGCGGCTCTGGTACAATTCTCGCAGGGGTTAGCTAGTGGTAAATTACAGGGTGACGAGTTGCGTAGTATCATGGAGCGGCTACCTTTAATCACCAAGCTGATACAGGAGGAATGGAATCGGGTTAACGAAGGTATACAGATTACTCGTGGTCAGGTGAAGCAACTTGGCCGTGAAGGTAAGTTATCTGCTGAGTTGATAAGTAATGCTTTGTTAAATGGTGCTGAAGAAACAGCTAGACAGTTTGCCGGTCTTACATTTACACTTGAACAAGAAATAAATAGATTCACAACTGCTGGTATTCAGGCTATGGCGGCTTTAGCTTCAGCTACGGGGCTTGATGAAGATGTTAAGGAGTCTGTTAGTGGTTTGACTGCGGCTATTAATGAGTTTACTAAATATTCTGTAGATATGCTTGATGCACTTAAGCTAATTAATGATGCAACTAAAATATTTACTCTTACATTCCAAGTTGCTGCACTTACTATCGTTACAATTGCAATTCCTTCGATAATTACAGCATTGGGGCTTATGGGCGCGGCTATGACGGCACTTGTTGTCGCTAATCCACTAGGAGCATTTCTTACACTTGTTGGGTTGGGGCTTCTTGCATTAGTTAATGTTATTCGGACATATCTGCCATACTTTAAGTTTAGACTTCCTGAAGCTTTTTATGAAATGAAAGGTGCAATACTTGATGCCTTGGGGTTTGATGACGCTGCCAAAGAAGCCTTTGAGAAATCTGCAGGTTATGCTGAGGATTTAGGAATAGCTTTGGGGGCGATAGCTGAAGGCAAAGATTGGCGAAAAGTTATTGAATTAAATAAGGAATTAAAAGAATTAGAAAATACTCTTAAGGAGATTGTTCCAACAGTTCAAAACATAGAAACGCCTGAATGGGACAAGTGGATTGAAGAGTTAGAAAAACTAGCAAAGAAATTAAATATGGCTGTTGATCCAACAATAGCGTTTAATGAAGCTATGGTTATACTGAAAGCTACTCAGGCCACAGGTGCATTAACTGTTGAAGGATATCGAGTAGAAAAAGAAAGACTTATAGAAGTGCTGAAAAATGCAAGACGTGAATTGCTAGGTCTTAATGAAGCACTTAATAAAGTAACTGTTAGTGCTGAAAGGGTGAAAACACCTATCGAGTTAATGAATGAAGAATTTGATGCAATGGCAGAAAAGATTACAAGATTACATAATCCACTTATTGAATTTGATGAAGCAATGTTACTTTTAGATCACCTTCTTCGTACTGGAAGGTTAGGGATCATTGCTTATAATGAAGAAGCTGAAAGACTAGCTTTAACATTAGGAGAGTTACCTGAAATAGAACCACCTGTAATAGATATAAAACCTATAAAAGAAGTATCTGCTTTAATGGCTGATCTTAGTCAAGCAGGTAATCATTTTATTGAGGGATTTTCAACTGGTTTGGCTGATTCACTATTGGATGCAACCCAGAGCTTTAGTGACTTTGCAAAAAGTGTATTGGAAGACCTAGCTCGTATGATATTACGCGCGATATTTTTTAACTCTATAATGAGTGGTTTGGAAGGTACTTCATTTGGAAACTTTTTAGGCGTTGGTGTACAGAGTAATGGATCACAAGGGCAAGGGGTTGGCCTATTAGCCACAGGAGAAAACGATAGCCCTATAGGGGTTCTGAGGCCTCCAACTTATGGGTTTGGTAGCTTTGCAGGGGCGACGGGATATGGTAATATAACAGTTAATAATAACAGTGAGAGCAATGTAGAAGTAAAACAAAATAAGAATAGTAATGGGCAAATTGATATAGATATTCTTATTGAACAAAAAGTAAATCAATCAATATCGAGCGGCGGGTTGGATAGGGCAATGAAATCAAGCTATGGTGTATCTAGGAGGGGCTTCTAATGGAAATAGGAACGCGACCTGGACAACTAGATGGTTGCTGGCAAACATGGCAAGAACAAGATGTTGATGTTATTGCTAGAACAGATATGGAATCAGGTGCATTACATACTCGTAGGCGTTTTACTGGAACATCAAGAATAGTTCAGGTTAGTGTAAGATTACCTGCTGAACTTTATCAAATTTTTATGACTTGGTTTCGGGTTAATCAACAGCAAGGTGCGAAAGCAACTTATGTAATGACACCTTATGGAACTGAAGAAGTTTTTCAATTTACATCAGCTCCTGCTATTAATTGGATTGACCCGAAAGTATTTCAAGCTTCTGTAACTTTATATCAGGGTGCTCATTTCGCATGACAATTGCAACAGTCGTAAACAATATTAACATAGATGAAGCTTTCTTCTGGTTGCTGTCCTTCGACGATTATATTAAAGAAGAGCCTGAGAATTTGGTAAGGTTACGAGCTGTTAATAATCTTGAACCCATTGTTAGTAGGGGTGATACGTTTGAGGCGTTTCCGTTTGAGATAACTCTACCCCCTGATGACGGGCAGAAACCTGCTTCACTAAAATTAACTTTTCCAAATGTTGGTCGTGAGTTAATGGAGTTGGTACGCGAGTTCCCGGCAGAGGATGCACCAGAAGTAAAATTAGAATTAGTATTAAGTAGTGATCCAGATATAGTTGAAAAGACAATTGATTTTATGCAGGTTGCAGATGTAGTGTATGATGCTTTATCTATAACATTTACTTTAACATCATCTAGTATTTTTGCACGAAAAACTTGTACAGGTATCTATTCTCAAGTAGAGTTTCCCGGATTGTTCTGGGGATTAAAGTGAGAATTGTTGATTACATAGGATTACCTTATAAGGCCAAAGGTCGTGAGGTTTCTGGTCTTGATTGCTATGGTCTTGTTTATTTATTTTATCGTGATAAACTGGGTTTAAAAATACCTTCTTATAGTGAGGATTATTTACATTCAGAACATTGGTCATCGGTTGCAGAAGCAATTATAAAAAATCTACCAAATTGGGTTAAAGTAGATAAACCTAAATATGGAGATATGTTAGTATTCAACATTCTTGGCTTACCTGTTCATACTGGAATTTATCTTGGACCTAATGATTTCTTACATTCATTTATGAAAACAAATAGCTGTATTGAGCGACTGGATTCCATCACTTGGAACCGTCGACTGCAAGGGATTTACAGATGGCAAAAGATCTAATCACAACACCTATACATGATGATGTATTACATGTCACCGTTGAGAGTGGAAATACAATAGCTGAGGTAATAAACAAGGCTCGTATTCCTTACACAATGTGGGATAATGTAGTTGTCACATTAAACGGTATTGAAGTAAAACGTGTAGATTGGTTAACTCTTAGGTTGCTAGAAGAAGATACACTTAGTATATTTGTAATCCCATTAGGTGGTGACTCAGGCAAAGCAATTCTCCGGCTGGTGGCAGTTATCGCTGTAGCTGTTTTTGCTCAGTGGGCGGCTCCTTATGTTGGGGCTTATGGTGGCATTGTATCAGGTAGTACAGCTTGGGTCAGTGCTGGTGCAACAGCCGCCATAACATCAGGTATCACTCTTGTTGGTGTTATGGCTATCAATGCTTTGATACCACCTCCATCTATTCCAAAACCAGGAGAGACTTCAAATTCTAATAGTTACTTTATCACAGGCCAAACTAATCGTGCAAGATATTATGAAATTATACCCATAGTCTATGGTTCACATAAGATGGTAGCTAATTTAGCTACCACAGTTGATGTGCTTAATTCAGGTACACATTCACTTTTTTCAGCGTGTTATGACTTTGGTCTTGGTGGAGTAAAGTTAACAGATATAAAAGCAGGTGACACATCAATTGAAGTATTTAATGCCCAATATAGAATACTTGAAAGGGTTCCAAGTTATAAGTCAAACCCTGATGATGGACTTGATGATGTTTACATGTCTTTGGTTAATTTTCCAATTAAATATACTGAATTAAACTTAGGTTTAAATGATAAATATGATAGTGCTGACCCTCTTCCTCAACCTGGAACAGAAGGTGAATCAACAACTACCACTGACACAAAGTCGGCGATAGTAGAGCTTTCATTTCCATCAGGACTTGTTAGATTTAATGATAAAGGTGGTACAATAGGTCATAGTGTTGAGTTTACTATTCAGTTTCGTCATACGGGTAGCACTTCAGGTACTTGGTATCCTGTTCCTGCTGAAACAGTGGGTTATGCAGGTGACCATTTGCAATTTTCAGGTGGTGTGGGTGATCCTGGTGGTGGATTTGCTCCAAAACTTGTTGGTCAAATAGGTATTGAAGCACCCTATACAGATTATATCGTTGAAGATGGTAATTTATCTACAGTTAATGTGGTATTCACTACCCAAGCCTATCCTGTTTCATATTCAGCATTTGAGATTTATGATGCTGATGATAAATTTAATGCTTTGATTGACCCTATAAATGCTTGGATAAACATTACACCTATTAATCCTAATGGTTATGATGTTGATGTTAATGGTATTATGTCTGTCACTGGTAAAGAAGGTTTTGAATATCAGTTCGAATTATTATTTCATACAGATTTTATTGGGCGTATCGAGGTACGAGCCAATGCAAGTTTCTTTGAGGAACGTCCTAGTTTAGATTTATATCCACTAGCACAAATTATTGCTCCTGTATGGAGAGTGGATATGACAAAGGTTGTAATACCTGATGAGGGTACAGAACCTCCTCCAATAGATCCCCCTGTAGACCCAGGTGATACAGCTAGATATGATACTACTATAGGCAATGAAACATTTGTTGAAGTTATTGAACGTAAATTAACTCCGGGTAGTTATCCTTATCTTGCCAGTGGCTCTACATTTACATTGTGGATAGGTGGAACAAATACACCTTTGGCCTTAAGTGAATTAACTACCTATCAAGGGGAGTTTGTAGAGCAATTTGGCTCAAGTTGGACAACAGGAAGTTATAAATATAGAATAGCTCGATATGCCTTGAAAGCTGGTGCATGGGGTGTAGATGATGGTATTAATCTTTTAGGTATTCCCGTAATAAATTCCACACAACCAAATGGTCATTTTATACCTGATGAAACCTGGGATTATGAAGATGGTAAAAGATATACTAGATTTAGTATTACCGGAACAGCCGCGCGATTCGGTATTGTAAGTATATTAATTCCCTTTCCTGGAAATGGGCAATGGGATGTTAGGATTACTAGAGTATCCCCAGATTTAACTCAACCACCTTATAATGAATCTCAAGTTATAGACGCAGCAGTATGGTCAAAATTAAATAGTCGAGGTAGCCGGTTAAATGAAGACCCAAAGTCTATATTTAACTTAAAGAAACAACATACCTTAATGGAACTTCAGTTTGAAGCCTCAGATAATATTCAAGGAAATGTTCAACAAATAAGTGCAATAGCTCATGGTCAAATACGTCGACATATAACTAATGAAAATAACACAATACCTTTTCCTCCCATTGAACCAGATACAGATGTAACTTTAATGGCTAACTATCCTCTAGGTTGGTCAGCACCTATGGGAACAAGTAATCCAGTGTGGGTTGTGCTGGATATACTTACTGGATATAGTATTCAAAATCATAAAGAAGTACCACAAAATCATTTCTTTAATGGTGGATGGATTAGAGATAATCAGATAAATTTTTCAACATTTATTGAATTAGCAAATCATTGTGAGGAAGTTGTTTATTATCCTGATCCTGTAACAGGTCCTAATGTTCGGCCTCGGTACGAATGTAATATGATCCTGGCTTCTGATGCACCAATTATTGAAACATGTCAGTC
>Ga0164313_10006508_pt1 | contig 10301 bp, 10 predicted proteins | sample GuaBasSedimGuay4_FD_113735 | JGI IMG/M metagenome (GOLD analysis project Ga0164313, IMG submission 113735) | Subseafloor sediment microbial communities from Guaymas Basin, Gulf of California, Mexico - Guay4, Core 4569-4, 0-3 cm | ecosystem: Environmental > Aquatic > Marine > Hydrothermal vents...
CGGCGGCAAAGTCGGCGTAGTGGGCGTGCAGACACTTCACACCACCCGCCGACCCGCCGACCCCTCCGCTCGGACGATGGCGTGGGCCGGCGGCGCGCTCGCCGGAGAGCGCTGTACCGGCGGGAAGCAGAGCATCCCGATCGCGCGCATAGCGAGCGTGCGCAGCCTCGAGTGCTTCGCGTGCCCCCTGGTCGGCAGCGATCTTGGCTTGGGCGGCGCGAACACCGCCCTCTGCTTCGATACGCGCAATTCGTCGATGCGCGAGCGGGCAGGTGAGCCAATAGCGTGTGGGGAATGGCTCCCCGGTGTCGAGGATCGGCGGAACCTCGATGACGATCGGCAAGTCGAGATTGCACCTGCGTAGGACCTTGGACGCCGCGCGCAAAGGTCGCCCGATTTGGAGGGCAAGCACTTCGCTGTTGCGCTCGTCTTCCGTCATGAGGGGCGCATGCAGTCCTTGACCTCGGTCCAGAAGTCGGACTCGCCGACGACCTCGACCATCATCACCGCCTCAGCCGCGGCACGGTCCGCCCGCGCCCCCTCGGCGCGAAGACGTGTGCAAATGTCCTCGGCGATTGCGACCCTCGTGGCGAGCTCCTGGCGGGCCAGCGCAAAGTCGTAGTCCTCGGCCCACTTGAGCGACCAGATCTCATCAGCGATCCAATCACCAAAGACCTCGCGGCTCGTGCGTGCTTTGGGAGAACGAGCTTGGGCGCGATCGAATGCCGCTGCCCAGGGACGCCCCGGAGCCCTGGTGCTTCGACTGTTCTGAAGGGCGCTAATCGTGTCGCCGACCCAAGCCATGGCCGTGCCAAACTGCGAGCCATCGCGCGCATCGATGAACTCGTCGGCTTGCTTGTCCCAACTGCTGCCATGGAGCTTCGGGAACGGTTCCGCGTCGAGGATCTCTAGGAGTGCCTCGCGGCCCTGAAGCCGGTGGAGGTACTCCGCCTCGATGGGTTCCCACTCGCTGAACTTGAGCTGCTCGCCCGGGCTCATCGGGATTCGCTTGATGCGGCGATCGGCGACCGGCCTGCTCCCACCATCCGAGATCGAGCTCTCGACGTCCTCGGGCTGAATCTCTGGACGGTCCCCCATGGTGCGGCAGGGACACCGGTGCTCGGTGGTGATCCGGCCACCATTCGGGGTGGCGACCAATCCCAACGGAAACCGTCCGCAGCCATCCGGCTTGGCCTCAGCACCTAGCTGCGCATGCACCGAGCAGCGCTGGTCAGCCATCAGGAAAACGCAGCCACCGTCCGCCGCCGTATTGAGCATGTAGTCGTCGTGGTCCTCGTTCCACCCAGCTGATTTGCGATCGATGCGGCGCATCTCGGCAACCTCCTTCTTGGTGAGAGGCCCGATGCCGTGGATATCGGTACAGCACAAGCCATCCCCGAAGCAGGCGTATCGTGCGCCCGGACGGGGAATCAGCGGTCGCACGTGGGTCTTTTTCTTTTTGTTTCCAGCCATGAAGCAGCGTGCGTTTCCTTAACCCTTGGGAAAAGGGGACTGTCCCCTTTTTCTGGGATATGATTTGGGGATGGGAGCGAGTCCGTCACCGCTCGTGGGGTACAACACGAACGTGCGCCATAAGGGAAACCTTTATCACATTCAAACCGAAGATTCGGGTGTGAAGAGGCCGCACGTCATCACGCAGCTTTTCGCGGACGGTGGACGCATCATCGCGTCGGAGAAGACGTCCTACGAGGAGCAAGTCGGCGCTGAGAACATCGCCGCCATCGTCAAGCAGCTCATGCAAGAGCAACACAAGCGCGTGTTCATCGGGCTCCGCGACGGTGTGTACGACGAGGATGGCCCGGCCGAAACCGACGGCAGCGCCGAAGGCCAGGGGGCGCCGTCGGCAGAGGTCACCACCGAGGTCCTCGACCACGCCGCAGCCCTTCTGGTCGAGGGGGCGCCGCGATACGAGCAAGTTCGCCCTGCTAGCGGGTCCCACCAACGAATCTCACAGGCGCCGGCGCTTCCGTTCGGGCACGACGTGTTGACTCAAAAGACGCTCGACGAAGTCATTCTCGCCTACCTTGCGCAGGACTTGGAAACCGGGACCTGACGACGGTCGGCTTGACACCCTTCGGAGCCCGTTGTTAGCTCTGCGTCCGTGCCTAACGCCCAGATCTCATTCACCCAAGACATTCCACGCTCGATCGAGCGCGACATCGACAAAGCCAAGGCGGTCGACGCGGTCTTTCTATTCAAAGTCAACGGCGAAGACGGCGGCGTCTGGACGGTGAACATGAAAGATGCCCCGGGCGTCACGCAGGGCGACGCGGGCAACGCCGAGTGCACGATCGAGCTGTCCACGGACGACTGGAAAGCGATGACCGAGAAGCCCGGGTCCGCGATGCAGTTCTTCATGCATGGCAAGATCAGGGTCACGGGAAACGCGCTGCTTGCGACCAAGCTTCAGTCTGTGATCGGCTAGTCGGTCAATCCGATGGCGACACTCAAAGAGCGGCTCTTCACCGTGCTTCAGGACCCCCGGGTTGCGAAGCTAATGCGGGATCCCAACGTTCAAAAGGTCGCGATCAAGGCTTTCCGCTTTCGCGGTCGCATCGAGGGTGCGGTCGACCAGCGCGTCCAGCGCATCGCTGGCATGTTGAACCTCGCGACCCAGCGCGACCTTCGCGCGCTCCAACGACGGATTCGCCACCTCGAGCGCGAGCTTCGGGAAGCCGACGAACGGCTCACCGACGCCGAAGATGCTCGAGAAGCTCCGGCCCGTAGTTGATACCGAAGTAGAAGACGGCACCGAGCGGCACGACGATGCTGAGGATGGCGAGGATTACGCCGAGTGTAGCGATCGCGTAGTCCCATGCCGTCGGCGTGGAGCCAGAGTCTTCGTGCTCGCGGATGAGCTCCAGGTTGCGACGGTTTGATTTGTAGGCCGCATCGAAGATGTCGCCGACGATTGGAAGCGAACCGGCTACGACGTCGACCAGGATGTTGAGTAGCATGCGCAATAAGACGACGCGCGGCACCCCTCGGCGCAGTGCGAGCGCCAACAGACCGACCGAACCCGCGCCCGTCACCGCATCACCGATTCCTGGAAACAAGATGCCGATGATCGGATCCAGACCGAACCGAAAGTCTGTTCCCGGGATACGGAAGCGATCATCCAACAGCGTGACGAGATGCTCCGCCAATTGCCTGAGCTTCGAAACCGAACGCTCCGGGTCGACCATGACCGAACTCTAGGCGAGGGATCAGTCGTCCGCTAGCACCTGGTCGCCGCACACTTCGACGAAGACCGTTCGAAGTCGCTCTCGCAAGTTGGATCCCTTTTCGACGAAATGATGGATGCCAAGTTGATGAAGCAGCTGGACGTCGTGCTCTTGCGCGCCCGCGCTCACCGAAATAATCGAGCAACTCTGCGCGAGCCCTTCGCCCTTGAGCTGCATGCAGACCTCGACCCCGTTCATGCGAGGCATATGGAGATCGAGCAGCATCACATCCGGCTCTTCCTTCTGGACCTCGGCGAGTGCTTCTTCGCCATCGTGGGCGACGCGAATGTCCGATGCTCCTACGATCTGCCGCACGTAGAACGAGAGAATCTTGGCGAGGTCCACGTCATCGTCGACGATCAGCACCGACGGGCCCTTCTTGTTGGTCGCCGCCGGGCTGTCGCTGCGTGGCCGCTCGTCCCGAATCGCACGCAGCTGCCACGCGACCGCCTCGGCGCTCTGAACGCGCACCTGTGCGTTGGGGCTGAGCATCTCGTGAACGAGTTGGCACAGGTCCAGCGGACAGTCAGGCCGGAGTTCGACAAGGGGCACCGGTTGCCCCCGCTCGTGCGATGCAATTACTTCGCGGATGGTGCTGCCGACAAACGGCCGCGTTCCAGTCAGTAGCTCATATGCGACGACGCCAAGACCAAAGATGTCGACCAGGTGACCACTGCCAGTCGCGGCGGTGTTGAGCAGCGCTTCGGGCGCCATGTAGGGCGGAGAGCCCGCGACACGCTGCTGCCCGTTCACGTCGAACTCAGGCAACACGAGACCGAAGTCCATCAGCACGACCCGGTGGACCGGAGTCAACATGATGTTATCCGGCTTGACGTCACGATGGACGAGCCCAGCGCGATGCACGACGCTCATCCCTTCACTGGCGGGCAACAGAATCTGCACCACCTCCGCCGGGCTGAACTGCTCGCCGCTCTCCCAGCGCGTGGCTGCATGCTGGGTCAACGACACGCCATAGACCCGCTCCATGACGAGGTATTCGATCCCGCGGTGCTCGCCCAGGGTATGCACGCTCACCAAACTGGGATGCTGGAATGCTGCCAACGCACGCGCTTCGTTGCGAATGGGCGGAGTCAACGGATTGGGCCAGGCCGCCTTAATCGCCACCCGCCGATTGAGCAGATGGTCGTGGGCCTCGAAGACCTCGCCCATTCCGCCCCGGCCGAGCAGCTGCATGATTTCGTAAACGCCGTCGAGGAGCTCACCGGTGGCAAAGATCCTGTTTTCGCCGTCAATCGGTGGCTCGCTCGCAGCGATGGCATGTCCCCCTACATCGCGCATATCAGTATTTACATACTATATTGGTGACACTGTAATCTGCAAGCTCAAAGGTCGATTGCGCGGATATCCAGTCCCTGTAGGGGTTTGCCCAGAAATCTAGAGGCGGCGGAGCCGAATTGAGCGGGCAGATCGGTCACCAGGATCTGGAGGGACCCCGGTTGTGCCGAAACGTTGGAGCTCGTGTCCAGCATCTCGGTCAGGGTCGTCGCGGTGGCCTCGGCACTATCAACGATGGCCACGTCGTGACCCAGGAGCTCGGCTGCTACCTCGTGAATCGTCTCGGAAAGCAATGGATAGTGCGTGCAGCCGAGGACGATTGTATCGACGTCGACGTCGGCGAGCGGCTGAAGATATCGCTGGGCAGCAAGGCGGGGCACGTCGCCGGTGACCCAGCCCTCTTCGGCAAGCGGCACGAAGAGCGGAGCGGGTCTGGCAAAGACACTCATCGCATCGTTTACGCTGTGAATTGCGCGCTCGTATGCTCCGGAGGCCACCGTCCCGGCGGTCGCGAGGATCCCGATGCGCCCACTGCGGGTTGCCTTCACGCCCGCGCGCGCGCCCGGCTGAATGACCCCGACGACCGGGATGTCGAGACGCGCTTGGAGCTCGCCAAGCGCGACGCCGCTCGCCGTATTGCACGCAACCACCAGGAGCTTGATGTCGAAGCTGAGCAAACGCTCCGCGCAGCCGATGGCGTACTTCACTACGGTGCCCGCGCTGCGCGTCCCATAGGGAACCCTCGCCGTATCGCCGAGATAGACCAAGCTCTCCGCTGGAAACGCCCCGCGGATGGCGCGGGCTACCGTGAGGCCACCCAAGCCTGAGTCGAAAATTCCAATCGGCTTTGCCACGTGCCCCGTCTGGGCCAAGGTTACACAACCGTCCCGAAAGAGCCACCAGCAGAGTCGTCTCTGGTAGGCTGGAAACGCATGCCGACGCTGGCACTGATCTCGAAAGATTCAAACGTCTACCAGGAGCTCGTCAGAACGCTCAAAGGGACCACTTGGTCCGTCGAGTGGCTCGGGCCCGAGGCCATGGACGACAGCGAGATTCATCAAGAGGTCGTGGTGCTGGACGCAGCCCACCCGCAGGCGGGGCTGTGGGGAACGCCCCGTAGAAAGCCGGTGCTACTGCTCGTGGGGGAGGCCCCCCCGGCAGGGTCGGACGAGCTGGGCGACGACATCGTCTTTCGACCGATGCGCCAAGACGAGCTGCTGGTTCGATTGGAACGACTTCGCGCGCGCACGCCGCTCTACGACCTGCGGCGTCAGTACGCCAAAACCTTCGCGTCGATGGCGCCTGGAATCGTAGTGGTCGGCCCGGATCTCAAAATGGTTTTCGCAAACCCCAGATCGTACGAGATCCTCGGCCATCGTGAGGAAACGATCGCCTCGGATGATATCGCTCAAGTGGTGTCCGCCGAGGCTCTGCAGCGCGTTCGAGAAGCGCTGTCCCAACGGCAGTACCCGCGGGGCATGGATATCGAGCTCGTTCGGCGAGATGGAACCAAGATCATCTGCAGCTCGTCGTTCGCTCCACTGATTGGAGCCGAGGACCACACCGTCATCTCGTTCGAGGACGTCACCGACCTACGTGAAACTGAGCGCGAGCTGATTAAGACGATGGAGTTCTTGGAATCGTTGATCGACGCGAGCGTAGATGCGATCATCGCGACCGACATGGAGCAACGGGTGGTGTTGTTCAATCCCAGCGCGGAGCGAGTTTCCGGGCGCCACGTATCCGACGTGCTCGGAACCGTAAAGCTCGAAGACCTCCTTGGGCGCTCCTCGGCCGAGCTCGTCACGCGACGGTTACTCGCCCCTGACCACGGCGGGGAAGGCAGGCTCGAGCCGACTATGCTCGACCTTCTAGACCTGCACGGGACTCGAATCCCCGTTCAGTTGTCGGCCTCACTCATCTACGAACATGGCGAGCCCTCCGCGATTGTCCTCATTTTTGCCGATCTGCGGGACCGGATCCGGGTCGAAGAGAGGCTCGCGGAAGCTCAGAAGAAGCTGGCATTCACCGAGAAGCAAGGTGTCCTTGCCGAGTTGGCCGGCACAGCGGCGCACGAGCTCAACCAGCCACTGACTAGCATGATGGCCTACGCAGAGCTGCTGTTGCGCCAATCGGAGCCTGGCTCCAACGGTGCAAAGGCGGCTGAGGTGCTGATCCGGGAAGCGGAACGCATGGCCGAAATCGTTCGCAAGATCGGAAAAATCACGCGATACGAAACCACATCGTACGTCGGCCACCAGAAGATCTTCGATCTCGACCGCGCCGCAGACGCCTCGACCGACCCAGGGGCAAAGGGCTGAGCGATGGACGACTCCGCGCATAGGAAGCCCCCCGCTCGACAAAGCCTGGAACCCCGGGTCTCGTCGGTGAAGGCGATCATCACGCCCGGCCGCCGGGCGACGGAAGCCAGCGCGCTTTCGCAGATTCTGGAGTCGCTGAACCAAGCGCAACGCGAGACCGCCGGCTTTGCGACCGACGAGAGGATCTTGCGTTCGTACGTGCACGCGCTCGAGCGTCTCTATCCAAAGACCCGCTTCGCGATGAGGTTGTCACCGCAAGCAGCCGAGAGCGCGGCTATCGTGCAAGCCACGACGCACCACATTCGGCCGGAGGCGATGGACGAAGTGGCGATCACCGAAGCGGGTCTCTTGCGCGCAGGCTTCACGCAACCGGCCGAGCCACCGAATGGGATGACCTTGCGGCGCACGTACCAGGCCATCTTGCTCGCGGGTCCGGCCGAGGAACAGCTCCCGGCTGACGGCTTCGATGCACCATTGGCTCGCGCCGGCGAGGTGATCGGGGTTCTATCAGCCGAGTTCGAGCGTGGAGCCGAGGTCCCGGCCCGCTTGGAAGAGGCAGTCCTGATGGCGGCGACTCAAGCGAGCGCAGCGATCGAAAGCGGGCGCCTGCGCCGGGAATCACTTCACCTCCGTGACTACCTCGAAAAGCTGTTGGAGCACGCCAATATCCCGGTCCTCGTCGTCGGTCGCGATCGGGGCATTCGGGTCGTGAGCAGCGCCTTCGGTCGAATTACAGGGCTGGATCGAAAGGAGCTGGTCGCCAAGGACGTGCTGCGGCTGGCGGGGCCAAGCGAGCGCGTTCGGGTCTTGTCGGCCTTCGTCAACGCGCTCCGCGGCCGAGAGGTCGCGCCGTTCGAGCTGAGGTTGCCCAAGGCTGGAGGGGGTAACGCGCGCCTGCAGTTCACCCTGGCGCCGATACTCGAATCCGAAGGAAGGGTCGCCGGGGTCATCGCAATCGGGCAGGACCGAACCGAGGTACGGGAGCTCGAGGGGCAGGTGATCCACGCCGAGAAGCTGGCCACACTCGGGCAGCTTGCTGCCGGCATCGTCCACGAGATCAACAATCCACTGACCAGCATCTCCGTCTATGGGGAGTACCTGCTAAGCAAACTGACGCGCAGCGGAGCCGAACACGCGGATGTGAAGCGAGTTGAGCGCATCTTGCGAAGCTCCGACCGTATCATGTCGTTCACGCGCAACCTGCTGACCTACGCGCGTCCGTCGAAGGAAGAGGCAGAGTCGGTCTCGCTGAATGACGCACTCCGAGAAGCAGTCGGCTTCTGTGAGCACATCATTCGGGATGCGGGCGTCTCCGTAACGCTGGACTACGCAGAGAACCTTCCCAAGGTGAACGCGGTGCCGGGACAGCTTCATCAGGTCTTCGTCAACCTCATCACGAACGCATGCAACGCCGCGCTCGCCGAAGGCGGAAGCATGCGCCTGTCCACTCACCTCCTCAGTCACGATCGAATTCGCGCCGAGGTCCACGACAACGGCGTGGGGATTCGGGCAGCCGAGCTCAACCGGGTTTTCGAGCCGTTCTTCTCGACGCGCCGAAAGGGCACCGGAACGGGGCTCGGCCTGTCGATCGTCAAGAACATCATCGAGGAGCATCAAGGCACCATCGAAATCGACAGCGAGCCCGGCCGGGGCACGACCGTCCTGGTCACCCTTCCCTGCCTCGACCACTAAGCCACGGCAATCATAGAAATTCTCCGTAACTCATCCTCCATCCATGCCTATGAATGGAATCAAGCCGGCGCGTGAACGGTTAGGGGGACAAAGGGAGGTATGTTCATGATCCGCACCACGCTTCGGCAGCCCTGGCTCATCGTCGTTGGAGCCGCGCTTGCCGTCACCATGCTCGGCACGGCGTCCGCGTCGCCCAAGAAGGGCTCAGTCGACGAAAACGCCTTATCGAGGGCGGTTGCCTTCGAAACTGCGCTGACCGACGTTGCCGAGTCGGTGTCGCTCTCGGTGGTGAGCATTCAGGTTGAAGTGACCAGGCCTCAAAACGAGGGCTTTCCATTCTTCTTCGGTGGGCAAGGTCGCGGAGGCATCGTTCGTGGAGGCGGCTCAGGCGTCATCCTGCGTCCCGACGGGTACATCCTCACGAACAACCACGTGATTCATGAAGCAAGCCGCATCGCAGTACGGCTCAAGAACGGAAAGAGCTTCCCCGCCACGCTCGTCGGCGCGGATTCGGCTACGGACCTCGCCATGCTGAAGATCGACGCAAGAGGCTTACCGCAAGCCGAGTTCGCGTCTTCGGAGAAGGCGCGGGTCGGCCAGTTCGTCATCGCGATCGGCTCGCCGTTTGGGCTCGACTACAGCGTGACGACGGGTGTCCTGAGCGCCAAGGGTCGTGGGGGCATCGGCGCCAACGAGATCGAGGACTACCTCCAAACCGATGCGAGCATCAATCCCGGAAACTCCGGCGGCCCGCTCGTGGACCTTCACGGCCGAGTGCTCGGCATCAACACGATGATCATCGGGCGCGGCACGGGAATCGGTTTCGCGATTCCTTCGGAGATCGCCCAGCGGGTAGCGCGTCAGCTCATCGACAATGGCACCGTTAAACGCGCTTGGCTCGGCGTCTCCTTCCAGGAGATCACCCCAGAGCTAGCGGCACACTTCGGCGGCAGCTTCGACGGCGGAGCGCTGATCAACGCCGTGGTTCCTCGAGGACCGGCGGACAAGGCAGGTCTGCAGGCCGGCGATATCATCACTGGCGTCGGCGGTCAGAAGATTCGGGAAGGGCACGACCTTCTACGCACCATTTTGCGACACGGCGTGGGTGAACGCTTGAGCGTCGAAGTGCGCCGCGGTGAAAAGACGAAGAACATCTCCCTCGTCACTGGCGAACGACCGAGCGAGGATAGCGCTCAATCCCGACAACAAGGTGTGCAAGACAACAGCATGCTGGGCCTTGCGCTCGAGGACCTGACGCCGAGGCTCCGGGAACGTTTCCGCTACGAAGGGGACGGCCGGGTGTTCGTCCGTGGCGTGGCGCCGGGTTCCGACGCCGATCGAGCGGGCCTTCGTCCAGGCGACATCATTCTTCAAGCGGACCGGCAGCCGGTTCGCTCGATTGGCGACGTCCGCGCGGCGCTGAAGGACGGCAAGGCGCTCCTCTACGTGGAGCGCGAATCACGACGCTTCTTTCAGCCGATCACGCGTTCTAAGTAGGGCTATCGCGCAATCGAGATCTCGATCGCCGGGCCGCGCGCCTCGACGCGGTAGGCGGGCTGACGCCCTGCAACGAACCGAATCGTCAGCTCGGAAAAATCGCCGCGGTTGAGGATGCTGGCGTGCTCGACGTCAGGATGCGCCGTGGCAATCGGGCCAGCCTGCGAAAGGGACAAGCTCCCGGGAATCGTCACGGAGAACCCGTCCGACTCGATGATCCCATCCATCTCAGCAACCGGATTGCTCATCC
>Ga0164313_10006509_pt1 | contig 10300 bp, 11 predicted proteins | sample GuaBasSedimGuay4_FD_113735 | JGI IMG/M metagenome (GOLD analysis project Ga0164313, IMG submission 113735) | Subseafloor sediment microbial communities from Guaymas Basin, Gulf of California, Mexico - Guay4, Core 4569-4, 0-3 cm | ecosystem: Environmental > Aquatic > Marine > Hydrothermal vents...
ACTCCCTGGCGCAGTTGTCGACGCACTACCGCCCCGGCGGCTGGACCGTGGCCCAGGTCGTCCACCATGTCGCCGACAGCCACCTGAACAGCTACACGCGATTTCGTCTCGCTCTGACCGAAGACCACCCGACCATCCGGCCCTATGACGAAGCGGCCTGGGCCGAGTTGCCTGATGCCGTGGGGGAACCGGTCGAGGTGTCGCTCGATCTGCTGGACGCGTTGCACGCGAGATGGGCCCGACTGCTGCGCTCGCTCAGCCCCGCACAACTCGACCGGAGCTTCTGTCATCCCGAAGATGGCGAGATCGGCCTGCGCACGAACATCGGTCTCTACGCCTGGCACGGACGCCACCATCTCGCCCACATCAGCACCCTGGCCCAACGTGAAGGATGGTAGCGAATGCAGCCGGATCTCTCCTTACAGATGCGCAAGCTCGACGGTGTATTCCAGGGCTGGGGCCGTGGTAAGTACCCGACGATCGAGTCATTCGAGTACAGCGAGTTGACGCGCTTCGAGTATGACGAACGCTACCCGATGATCCACCTCGAACAGCGGACCATCCTTGCAGACGGCGAGCCCGGACACTGGGAGTCCGGCTTCCTGCGCTGGTGGATCGAAGGCGATGAAGATAGCCCCGGCCCGGGCCTGGTCGAGATGTCCATCGCCCAGGGCGGCGGACGCGTCGAGGTCCTGCGCGGGCCGCTGCTCGAGCTGGCCGATGGATTTCGACTCGAACTCGAGAGCGTTGTGTTGGGCCATGATGAGCGCCTCGTGCGCACCAACCGCATCATCGAGCTGCGCGGTGACCAGCTCGAGTACGAAATGGGCATGTCCACGACCACCACGGACGAGCCACGCTTCCAGGTGCACGTCAGCGCCGAACTCCAGCGTCAGGTGGAGGGCGAAGGCCAGTGATCCGGATCATGAGCGAGTTGCCCCCGCGGGTGCTGGGATTCGAGGCCTGCGGCAAGGTCACCGCGCAGGACTACGAGACCATCCTGATGCCGGAGGTCAATCGGGCTGTTGCAGAAGGCGAGCAGCTGCGACTGCTCTACTACCTGGGCCCTGAGTTCACAGGCTTCAGCGTGGGCGCAATGCTCGAGGACACGCGTCTGGGTATCGGCCACATCAAGCAGTGGGAGAAGATCGCTATCGTCAGCGACCTGGAGTGGGTTCGCCATTCGGCGAGCCTGTTCGGTGGGCTGATAGCCTCGTCAATCCGTGTCTTCCCCAACGCCGAACTCGATACGGCCTGTGCATGGGTCGATTCCTGAATTAGAGGGTGTGAATACCTGGATGCTCTGCTGGAACACGGTCTCTGATTATGCACGCTGTCGGGCGGTATTTGACTCAGAACGCGAGAGACACACAGCCGCCGGACTGCACCTGGAGTGGGTCCGGCTCGATCAGCAGGACCCCGGCCGCGTCTTTCTCATGTTCGCCGTAGAGGACCTTGAGAGGGCCCAGGCCTTCATTGCCGGCCCCGTATCGTCCGAAGCTAAGGCCGAATCAGGGGCCATCGATGGGGCCTGCTGGTACATCCACGATCCCGCATGAACCAGACGGCCGCGTTTAGCCCCCGGTGGCGCGAAAGATGCACATCAGCCGTTGCCCGGACCACTGATCAACGCGGAGGCAAGCATGAAAACGGTCAAGGCCAGCGACTGGAAGCGCTCGCCCATGTCCGAGTTGCACACCACAGTGCGACTGGACCGCGCTTTCCCTGACGACGACATGGCCATCATCCGGAGCGGTCTCTGCCCGGAGCAAATGGAAGACAAGTGGTTCGTCTATTGGGACAAGGACGTTCTGTACTTTCACCGTAGCTGGACGGGCGTGTGCATTTACGCGGTGCGCTTCCATGTGGACAGCCATGGCTACCGGATGATCGAGTCCGAGGTCAATCGTGATCCCGATCAGTATTCGCAGACCAACGACGAGTTCGACGCGCGCCTGATCTCCTATCTCATAGACGTGCTCTTGTTGCAGCACGAGGCCAGCTATCCGGACGAGGACGACTTCGTGCCGCGCGACCCGCTGGCCATGTGGAGTCTCGTGGGACGGGCCAGTGTAAACGAGCATCCAGGGTCGTCGAACTGACGCAGGCTTGCCGCGAGGCAGACAATCACTGAGAATGGGGCTTCCCCGATCGGGAGAGGCTCGTGTCGCGCATCATCTACTACGTTGCCTCGTCTCTGGACGGCTTCATCGCCGACGAGAATGGAGGCGTGGCCTGGCTCGACGATTTCTCCGGCCAGTCTGACTTCGGCTACGCTGAATTCGTTGCGGGTGTCGATGCACTGTTGATGGGCCGGCGCACCTACGAGCAGGTGCGCGGCTTTGGCGAATGGCCCTACGCCGGCAAGGCCGTGCGCGTCTGGACGCGGCGCCCGCTCGAGGACGCGCCGGAACTCGTAAGCGCGGTAGCCGGACCGGCCGGGCAGGTCGCGCGCGGCCTGGCTGTCGAGGGTTTCAGGCGCGTGTGGCTGGTCGGTGGCGCCGAGCTGGCCGAGGCGCTGCGCAGGGAAGGGCTGATCGACGAGTGGATCGTCTCGGTGATCCCGCGCAGCCTGGGCGCGGGGGTGCCGCTCTTTGGCGGCGTCGAGACGGGCCTGGCCGTGTCCGAGGTGCGCAGTTTCCCCGGCCCGCTGCTGCAGCTGCACATGACCAGCACACGCTGAGCGCAAGAATCGGGTGGCGGGCCCGGACCGACCGGGCCAGTCTGGCCACAAGCACCCGGGAGGACCCATGGCCCTGAATCAGCGCGACCACGACCGCATCGGACATGCCCTTGACTGGCTCGTGGACAACGCCCGCCGCCAGCCGTCGCTTGACGAACTTGCCACAGAGCTCGAGCTCAGCCCCGCGCACCTGCAGCGCCTGTTCACACGCTGGGCCGGCATCAGCCCCAAGCGCTTCCTGCAGACAATCACTGTCGCCCACGCCCGAGCGCTGTTGCGCGACTGCCGTCCGGTACTGGATGCCAGCTTCGAGGCGGGGCTGTCGGGGCCGGGGCGCCTGCACGATCTCTTCGTGCATGTCGAGGCGATGACGCCGGGCCAGTACAGGCAGCTCGGCGCGGGCCTGGAGATTCGCCATGGCCTCTTCGACTCACCCTTTGGTCCGGTGCTGATTGCGCTAACCGAGCGCGGTATCTGCGCGCTCGAGTTTGTGGGCTCGGGCATGCGCGGACCGGGCGCGGAGGGGGAGTGGTCGGCGCAGCAGGCCTTGGCGGATCTCGAGCGGCACTATCCAAGAGCGGTATTCAGTGAGGACCGGGACGCAGTCGAACGAACAGGTCGGCAGGTCTTCGAGCGGTCCGGGCAGCAAGCGGGTGATCTGCGACTGCACCTGAAAGGTACGAACTTCCAGGCCCAGGTCTGGCGCGCATTGCTGCGTGTGCCAGAGGGCTGCGTGATCGACTACGGCGATCTCGCGCGACGCATCGGCAAGCCCACGGCTGCACGAGCCGTGGCAGGTGCGGTTGGCGCCAATCCGGTGTCGGTAATCATCCCGTGCCATCGCGTCCTGCGCCGTCACGGAGAGCTCGGGGGCTATCGATGGGGTCTGCAGCGCAAGCTGGCACTGCTCGGATCCGAACTGGCGCGTGCGGATCAAGCGCCGGGTGAATCGAGTTCGGTTGCGGCCTCGGCGGCGGCTTCGGTGTCCGGGTAATCCTCGACGATCATGCGCAGCCGAGTCTTTGCTGCGTCGGCGTCGCGATCCGGATTGAAGGGGCTGTGTTCGGCATGGGCCCAGCCTAACAGCGCGCGTGCCTTGACCTCATCGTCGGCGTGGTTGCGGTAGATGTTGCTGTAAATCGCGATGGCGCCGTCGAAGTCCCGCGCCATCTCCAGTTCCTGCGCCCGCTCGAAGTTGTCCTTCGAGGCGAAACTCACCTCACGCGAGTAACTCTCCTCGCCCGAGTAGGGATCGGTTTCCTCGCTCACCGAGGCCGACAAGCCGCAGCCGCCGAGTATCAGAGCAAGCATTGCGCTGCAGCAGATGACCATTCCGGACTGTCGCATCATCTCTCCCCCGGGCCCGTGGCTGGGCAACTTCAAGGCGGATCTGGTGGCCAAGCCCGATTGAAGATGCATCCGGGATGACGTGGCTTCAAGAGCTACCTATACTGGCGCAGTTCGCCACGCCTGTCCCACTCCTCCCAGGACCCCCAGATGAACGAGACACCGATCCTCAAGCTCGTTCCCGGCAAGATGAGCCTCGCCGACATGCGTAGCGTTCTCGCCGGCCCGTTGCGCGGTGAACTCGTGCCCGAGGCCAGGGCCCGCATCGAGGCCGGTCGCGCCACCGTGCAGGCGATTCTCGACGAGGGCCGCACGGCCTACGGCATCAACACGGGCTTTGGACTGCTGGCCAACACGCGCATCGAGGCGGCGCAACTCGAAGACCTGCAGCGTAACCTGATCCTCTCGCATTGCACCGGTGTTGGCGAACCGCTCGATGCCGGCACGACTCGCCTGACCCTGGTCCTGAAGATCCTGAGTCTCTCGCGCGGTCACTCGGGGATCCGGCCCCTGGTAGTCGATGCGCTGCTGTCGTTGCTCGAGCACGATGTGTTGCCGCTGATCCCGTCGAAGGGGTCGGTGGGTGCTTCCGGCGACCTGGCGCCACTGGCGCACCTCAGCGCCGTGTTGCTCGGTGTTGGCGAGGCACGCGTGGGTGATGAAGTTCTTCCGGCGACTGACGCGTTGACGCGGGCCGGTCTGCAGCCCCTGACCATGGGGCCCAAAGAAGGCCTGGCGTTGTTGAACGGGACGCAGGTCTCGACCGCGCTTGCCCTGCGTGGCCTCTTCGCTGCCGAGGACCTGCTCGCAGCAGCAGTCAGCACGGGTTCGCTCAGCGTCGATGCGCTCAAGGGTTCCGATGCGCCATTCGATGCACGCGTGCACGAGCTGCGCGGTCAGCCAGGCCAGATCGACACAGCGGCGGCGTACCGTTCCCTGCTCTTCGGCAGCGCGATCCGTGATTCGCACATCGGGTGCGACCGCGTGCAGGATCCCTACTCGCTGCGCTGCCAGCCCCAGGTGATGGGCGCTGTTCTCGACTCGATCCGCAATGCCGCGCGGACGCTGGAAATCGAGGCCAATGCGGTCACCGACAACCCACTCGTGTTTCCCGAGCAGGGAGACCACATCTCGGCCGGTAATTTCCACGCCGAACCCGTGGCGTTCGCCGCCGATGCGCTGGCCATAGCGATCGCGGAGATCGGTGCGATGAGCGAGCGCCGGCTGGCCTTGCTCATCGACCCCGCCTTGAGCGGGCTACCGGCCTTCCTGGTCGAGAACGGCGGCGTGAACAGCGGCTTCATGATCGTGCACGTGACCGCGGCGGCGCTGGCCTCGGAGAACAAGAGCCTGGCGCATCCGGCGTCTGTGGACAGCCTGCCGACCTCGGCCAACCAGGAAGACCACGTGAGCATGGCCACCTTCGCCGCGCGCCGGCTGGGCGACATGGCAGACAACACGCGCCAGGTCATCGCCTGCGAGTTGCTCGCTGCGGCCCAGGGTGTGGATTTCCACCGTCCGCTCAAGACGAGCGAACCGCTGCAGCGGCTGCATGCGGCGGTGCGCGAGCGGGTCGAGTTCTACACCGAGGACCGCTACCTCGCGCCGGACCTGTGGGCGCTCGAAGAATTGCTGCGGTCGGACATTTGCCGCGGGCTCTGCCCGGCGGACCTGCTTCCCTCGCACCAGTAGGCCGGAGAACCCATGTCGTTGACGCCGTCGAAGATGCTGCCCCTGGACACCGCCGCCCCGGACTTTGATCTTCCCGATGCGGTGAGTGGGAAACGCTTCGGGTTGAAGTCGTTCGCCGACGCGCCGGCGCTCGTGGTGATGTTCATCTGCAACCACTGCCCCTTCGTGATCCATGTGCGCGACGAGATCACGCGGCTGAGTACGGACTATGCCAGCATGGCCTTTGTGGCGATCAGTTCGAACGATGTCGAGAATTACCCCGACGACGCTCCCGAGCACATGAAATCGCTGGCCAGGGAACTGGGTTGGAACTTCCCCTATCTCTTCGACGAGGACCAATCCGTGGCCCGCGCCTACGATGCCGCCTGCACGCCGGACTTCTATGTATTCGATGGCGAACGCAGGCTGGCCTACCGCGGTCGCCTGGATGCGAGCCGGCCGGAGAGCGGCGTGCCGGTCACGGGCGAGGATCTGCGCGTCGCGCTCGATGCGGTTCTGCGGGGAGAACGGGTAGAGGATCAGCAGCCGAGCATGGGCTGCAATATCAAGTGGAAGCAATGAGGATATTCGCCCGGGACACCACTCGAGGCTGATAGCCCGAGGCTGAAGGCCGCCGTGGCTCAGTTCTCTGTACTGCTGTCCCACGCCAGCAGCGCAACGACGACCAGCGCGCCGAGCAGCAGGCTCGCCAGCGACAGGTGCAGCACCTGAGCTCCGGGTGGCAATGCCATGCGCCCGAGGACCATCCCTACGATGACCTGGGCTGCCACCAACAGGGCAGCTGTCGTCGACCAACGAATCAGTCGTACTTCCTCGGTGAATCTGGTCCGGACCTGCAGCATCAGTGAAACGACCGCCAGGGCCACAATCGCCGCGCTTGCCCGGTGCACCTGGTCGAGCGTCGAGACGCTGGCCAGCCACTGTGCGCGGGCCAGCTCCGGCGACAGCGACACGGTCTCTTCTATCCCGCCGCGCACCAGCGTGCCGAGCCACACCTGCACGAGCAGCAGTGCAATCGTTCCGCCAGCCATCCAGGTCAGGCGTTGGTGCGCCGCATCCGGTGCGGTGGTCGCGCCCCTTTGCAGCCTGTAGGCCACGAAGGTCGCGTAAAGCAGCAGCGTGACGATTATCAGGGCCAGGAGCAGGTGCGCGCTGATCATCCATGCCTGCAGCCCGGATCGCACGACCTGCCCGCCCAGCCAGCCCTCGAAACCAACGAGCAGGAACGCGCCGACCGAAGGCCAGAGGATCGCCGGTCGTGAGCGGTGCCAGCGCAGCGCGGCGACCAGCGTGGCCGTGATCAGCAGGCCTATGCTCACGCCGAGCAAACGGTTGGTGTATTCGGTCCAGGTGAGGATGGCGTTGAAGGATGCGGGGTCGTATCCGGCCGGCAACTGGGAGACGCTGGTGGGCGGGATCCAGCGACCGTAACACATCGGCCAGTCCGGGCAGCCCAGGCCGGCACCCGATGCGCGCACCAGCGCGCCGACCAGGATCAGCAGGTAGGTCGCGAGGGTCGTCGCGAGGGCGAGGCGGGCGAAGGTCTGCAGTCGGCGGGTGCTCATGCGTGGCAGGCTACGCCCTGCGTTGACCTGCCGCCAGCAGCGACTCGATATCATGCTTTCGCTGCTGGTCGCGGCGCCACGCCGCCGGTAGCTTGTGGCGATCTGGTAACGGCGATTTCGGGGGGTGCGGCATGAACGATCCAGGCACATCACTCGGTGGGGGATTCGACCCCCGGGACATCGCGGACTGGCAAGCGCTGATCGGGGATGATCTCCGTGTTGGCGATCCGGCACGCCTTGTCTCGCGGACTGAAGACGGGCTCGAAGTCCGGCCCCTCTACACATCGGGTGACTTCCTGACCGCGCCGCCGCGTGCGGCGGAGACGGTGCGGCGACTTGGCCATATCGGTGCAGAGGCCAATGGCCGCATCGCCGAGGCGGTGACCGAAGAACTCGGGCACGGCGCCACCGGTGTCTTCTTCGAACTTTCCACGCCTGCGCACTCCGATGGCCTCGCGGTCGAACCCGCGGACTGGGCGGCGGTCTTCGATGCCGTGCAGGCCGAAGGATCATTCCACCTCCACGCCACCGCGGATGTTCTGGCCCATGCGCGAGCCTGGCTCGAGTGCGGGATGGGCAATCGGACCGGATGCGAACTCGGCCTTGATCCATTCCGCGTCGTGACCAGGAGCGGCGACTTTGATGGGCTCGACGAGTCGCTGGCCAGCGCGGCCCGGCTTGGTGCCGAGGCCCTCACGCATCCCGCACGGCCACGTGCTTTTGCCCTCGATGCCCAGCCCTACTCCAGCGCTGGTGCGAGTTGCGCGCAGTCGCTTGCTTGCCTGCTCTCCGCGCTCGTGCAGACGCTGCGCGCACTGGAAGTCGCGAACGTCGACCCGGCGCGCGCCCTGCAGACGGTTGGCCTGTGCTTGCGCCTGGACCCGCATTTCTTCGAGCAGATCGCAGCTCTGCGAGCCCTGCGCCTTCTGCACGGTCGCGTTGCCGGCGCCTGTGGAGTAGAAAGTGCGGCGCCGTTGCACCTGACTGCCTTGCCTGATGATCGCATGCTCAGCCGCCGCGATCCGTGGGTGAACATGCTGCGCCAGACCAGCACGAGCTTTGCTGCACTGGTTGGCGGTGCCGATGCGGTCGGTGCGATTGCCTATGATGCGAAACTGGAGACATCTTCTGTGCTCGGTCGGCGCATCGCCCGCAACACCCCATTGATCCTGGCGGAGGAATCGCGTCTGGGCCTGGTGCAGGACCCGGCGGCGGGCAGCTGGTTCCTGGACTCCATGACACGTGAGTTGGCGGCGGCGGCCTGGGAGTTCTTCCAGTCGATCGAGGCGCAGGGTGGGCTTGGTGCCACGTTGAAATCGGGCTGGTTGCTCGAACGCCTGCAGGTGCAGCAGGCCGAGCGTCAGGAGCGCCTGGTGCGGCGCAAGCAGCCACGCACGGGTGTGAGCGAGTTTGCCAGGATCGACGAGGAACTGCCCGCGGCGGTGGCTGCGGCGGCTTCACTGGTTGGTGGTGCATGGCCGCGGCATGGTTTTGACGATGCCTTCGAAACACTGCGTGCGGCTGCTGACCGCCACACCATCACCCATGCCCGGCCGAGCGTCTTCCTGGCTCGCACCGGAAGCCCCGCGCAGTACTCGGCGCGCGAGGCCTGGCTCACCAATCTCGTCGCGGCGGCCGGGATCGAGGCCATCGCCTCTGATCACGAGCGTGAAATGGCAGCCGGATTCGTGGTCAGTGGTGCGGCGACGGCGATCCTCACGGGCGATGACGATTCGCTGGCGGCAGAAGGGCCCGCTCTCGCGCGTGCGCTCGGCAAGTTCGGTACGGTGTGGGCCGTGGGTCGGCCAAGCACGGATCTCGAGGCCGCGGGCGTCAGCGGCTTCGTGCACCTGGGCATCGACGTGGTCGATGTGCTCGGCGAACTGCTCACCGAGCAGGGGGTGCAGAGATGAGCCACATCCCGGATTTCAGCACGCTCAAGCTGGACCTTGAACCCCTGGCGCCGCAGGTCGGCCACGCCGGCCAGCCTGTCACGAATACACCCGAGGGCATCGAACTCCTCGACCGCTACGGCGAGGACCAGCGCGCGCAACTGGACCATCTGCAGACAGTGCCGGGCCTGCCGCCATTCATCCGCGGGCCCTACAGCACGATGTATGTGAAGCGGCCGTGGACCGTGCGCCAGTACGCCGGTTTCAGCACCGCCGCAGCCAGCAACGCCTTCTACCGCCGCAACCTCGCGGCCGGCCAGAAGGGCCTCTCCATCGCCTTCGACCTTGCCACCCACCGCGGCTATGACTCTGATCATCCCCGGGTGGTTGGTGACGTTGGCATGGCCGGTGTGGCCATCGACTCGATCCTGGACATGCAGGAGCTGTTCGACGGGATCCCGCTGGATCGCATGTCCGTGTCGATGACGATGAATGGCGCGGTACTACCGATCATGGCGCTGTACATCGTGGCGGCCGAGGAGCAGGGCGTAGCGCCCGAGAAGCTCACCGGGACCATCCAGAACGACATCCTAAAGGAGTTCATGGTCCGCAACACCTACATCTATCCGCCCGAGCCGAGCATGCGGATCATCTCCGATATCTTCCGTTACACGTCGGAGAAGATGCCGCGCTTCAATTCAATTTCGATCAGCGGCTATCACATGCAGGAGGCGGGGGCGACCGCCGACCTCGAGCTGGCCTACACTCTGGCCGATGGGTTGGAGTACCTGAAGACCGGTGTCGCGTCGGGTCTGGCGATCGACAAGTTCGCACCGCGCCTGAGTTTCTTCTGGGCCACCGGCATGGACTTCTTCATGGAAGTCGCGAAGATGCGCGCCGCGCGTGGAATGTGGGCGGAGATCGTCAAGGGCTTCGGGCCCCAGGACCCGCGCAGCATGAGCCTGCGCACGCACAGCCAGACCAGTGGGTGGTCGCTGACGGCGCAGGACGTCTACAACAACGTCGTGCGAACCTGCGTGGAGGCGATGGCCGCAACGCAGGGGCATACGCAGAGCCTGCATACCAACTCCTTCGACGAGGCGCTTGCACTGCCGACCGAC
>Ga0164313_10006510_pt1 | contig 10299 bp, 7 predicted proteins | sample GuaBasSedimGuay4_FD_113735 | JGI IMG/M metagenome (GOLD analysis project Ga0164313, IMG submission 113735) | Subseafloor sediment microbial communities from Guaymas Basin, Gulf of California, Mexico - Guay4, Core 4569-4, 0-3 cm | ecosystem: Environmental > Aquatic > Marine > Hydrothermal vents >...
CCATACCCCCGGCAATGTCGTCATCAACCGTGCCGAACTCGGAGCCGTCGCCCTTGAGCGCGGCTACTGAAATATTGGTCTGGATGAAACCCGGCGTAATGGTTGTTACCTGTATGCCGTGACGACTGACCTCGGCCCGGAGCGCATCGAAAAAGCCCATCACCGCATGTTTGGCAGCGCAGTAACCGGTCCGCTGGGGGGCGCCGAGTTTGCCGGCGACTGACGAGGTGATGGCAATGTGCCCGCTCCGCTGCTCCAGCATCAGCGGAAGTACTGATTTGGTCAGGGCGATTTGGCCGAGTACGTCAACCTCGAGAATCTGCCGGTAAACCGACATATCGGTGTTAACGCATAAAGACCGCTGAGAGATACCAGCGTTGTTGATCAGCATGTCGATACGGCCAAAAGTGTTTATCACGCTTGCCACCGCCGCCGGCATGGATTCGTGGTCGGTCACATCCAGCGGAAGAACGAGGATATCGCTGCCATCTGAACCCTGGCTAATACACAGGTCGCGTACGCGGTTCAATTCCTCCTCGCGCCGTGACGAGAGCGTGATCCTGGCCCCCTGGGCTGCAAACTGAAGCGCAAGCGCTTCACCGATTCCCGATGAGCCGCCCGTAATCCATACAGATTTATCTTTAAACATGGTCCCGCTCCGCTTAAGGTTGTTTATTGTTGATGTTAACAGGATCTTAGACCGTGGCGTATTCCGTTCCCGATATTTGCGATGATTTTATTGAAGAGATTTCCGTGCTGGAACCGCTGTTTTCCGGTTTCGGAGGAAAGCACAGGTTCAGCGGTGAAATCGCCACCATCAAGTGCTTCGAGGACAATTCCCTGGTTCGCGACGCCGTAAGGTCGCAAGGACGGGGCAGGGTACTGGTGGTAGATGGCGGTGGCTCCTTGCGGCGCGCTCTGCTCGGTGACATGCTCGCCGCCAGTGCCGCTGAGAACGGTTGGCAGGGCCTGCTGATCAACGGTTGTGTGCGTGATGTGGAAATCCTGGAAACCATCGACCTGGGCGTGAAGGCGCTGAACAGCCATCCGGTGAAAACCGACAAACGCGGTGAAGGGCAGGCTGGTGTCGATGTTGCCTTCGCGGGCGTCACGATCCGGCCGGGGAATTTTCTATATGCGGATGCCAACGGCGTTGTAGTGGCGGTACGAAATCTGGAAATTGAATTCTGAACAGGCGAGCTTTATGCAGGTAGTGATCCCCCAACCCGAAGCACCGGTAACCGTCCCCGAAGAGCAGGTGGATCAGGGGGATTTTCTCGACCTGAATATCGAAATTGAACCTTTCCTGCCGGACTGGATGATACCAGCCTGGAATTTTTTGCAGGATTACCCTTTACTGCTCGTGTTGATGATGATCGTTATAGGCTATGGGGTCGGTAAAGCCATTCAGTGGCTGTTGCACACGATTCTTACCCAGGCGGCGCAACGAACCCGGACGGACCTGGACGATCGCCTGATCCAGTACGCGACGGCGCCGGTAGTGCAAACGGCGGTCATCCTGGCGCTCGCTGTAACTGTTCACGCTTTTGGTTTTGGCGATTCGATTGAATGGGTTCTGATCAGGCTGCTGTTCACCATCCTGCTGTTCCTCTGGGGCAGGGCCTGGTTCAAGGCGACCTCGCTGGCGATTTCTGCGATGTCGCGGGACGGCCAGCATTTCAAATTATTTCAGCCACGCACGCGCCCCTTGTTCGAGATGGGAATCAAGGTATTCCTGTTCAGCTTGCTGGTCTGGTTCTTCATGGCCTTGTGGAACATCGATGGAACGGCCTGGCTGGCCTCGGCGGGTGTCATTGGTATCGCGGTCGGCTTCGCCGCCAAGGATACGCTGGCCAATTTGATTTCGGGAATTTCGATTATTGCGGACGCGCCATACAAACTTGGCGATTACATCGTGCTTGATACCGGCGAGCGCGGGGTCGTTACCGAACTGGGCATGCGCTCGACCCGCTTGCTGACGCGTGACGATGTCGAGATCTCAATACCCAATGCCGTGATGGGGAACGCAAAGATTACCAATGAAAGCGGCGGGCCCGCGGTCGAACACCGGATTCGCATTCCCATCGGGGTTGCCTATGGCACCGAGCCGGTAAAAGTGGTTGATGTGCTGGAGCAGGTCGCGCGCGACAATGCGCTGATCCTGGATCACCCGGCGCCCCGGGCCAGGATGCGGGCTTTTGGGGAAAGCTCCCTGGATTTCGAGTTACTGGGCTGGATCAAGTACCCCGAGCAGCGGGGTCTGGCCAGGCATAATCTGCTGATCGAAATTGACAGCCGTTTTCGTGAAGAAGACATCCGGATTCCGTTTCCGCAGCGCGATGTTCACCTTGATTCATCTATCCGTAGCCAAACGGAACCTGATTAAATGTCCAAACTCCCGGTAATCGTTGGTATTGGCGGCGTAAACCCCGCCGGCCGTCTGTCTTCACATCATGCTTATCGTCGAATGGTGATTGATGTCATAGCCCGCAAGGACGCGGCTCAAACCTACCGTGCCCTGGCTGGATTGATGAATCTGGAGGATGACCCGGATGATCAGGACACCCACGATTACATCAATGCGCACACCCTGATCCGGCGGATTGAAAACTATGATCCACAAAATATCCTCTGGCATCGTCAGGCGCGCCTCAATGCAGCTTTTGACAATCTGCTGACCTTTACGCTGAGCAGGCAACAGCTACCTTCGCATCCGCCCGAAAACTGGCAGATTGCGGAACGGGCAGACGGCAGTTATCAGGTTGACGTTCAGGGTGGGCTGGAAGTGCTGTTGGCGGACCGGCGAGCGTCCAGGGTCAGTTCAGCCGGTGAATTGCCAAGCGGTTTCGAGCCGGGCAAACTCTATCAATCGCGTAATCACCCACGCGGATTGCAACTGGCTGTTTACGGCGCCTCCGACGCGGTGCGCTCGACAGGCATCGACTGGTCAGTGATAAAAAACTCGGTGCATCCGGATCAGATCGGGATTTATTCAGGCAGCGCCATGGGCCAGATGGACACCCACGGCAACGCTGGTTTACTGCAATCTCGCCTGGTGGGCAAGCGCGTCACTTCCAAGCATGTAGCTCTGGGTCTGTGTGATATGCCGGGTAACTTTATCAATGCCTATGTGCTCGGCAGTGTCGGCGCTACCGGGGCCGTGATCGGCGCCTGCGCGACCTTTCTCTACAATCTGCAACAAGGCGTCAACGAAATCCGCAGTGGCAAACGCCGTGTCGTAGTGGTGGGCAATTCAGAAGCGCCGGTCACGCCAGAGATCATTGATGGCTATTGCACCATGGGCGCTTTGGCCGAAGACAAGGCTTTGATGGCGCTGGATGGAATCTCCGGCCAACCCGATTATCGGCGCGCTTCCCGTCCATTTGGTGACAATTGCGGTTTTACCATGTCCGAGGCAGCGGTCTACACAGTGCTGATGGATGATGAGTTGGCCATGGAACTGGGTGCCAGCATCCACGGTGCGGTGGGTGATGTGTTCGTCAATGCCGATGGCTTCAAGAAATCGATCCCCGGGCCGGGAGTCGGCAACTACGTGACGGTTGCCAAGGCGTTGGCGTTGGCGCGAACTTTGCTTGGTGAGGATGCAATGCGCCAACGCAGCTACGTTATTGCGCACGGTACCGGTACGCCGCAGAATCGGGTTACCGAGTCGCACATCCTCAATGAAGTGGCGAAGGCTTTTGGCATCGATGCCTGGACAGTGGCGGCGATCAAAGGCTATCTGGGCCACCCGCTGGCGCCGGCATCTGGTGACCAGTTGGCCAGTGCGCTGGGCACCTGGCGCTATGGCTGGATCCCCGGTATCAATACCATCGACCGGATTGCCGATGACGTATATGACAGCAACCTGCATTTCAGCACCCGGCATATGGAAATCGATCCACAGGCGATGGATGCCACGCTGATCAATTCCAAAGGTTTCGGCGGAAACAACGCCACTGGTTTGATACTTTCACCGTTTGTAGCTCGCTCCATGCTGGAGAAAAAGCACGGAAGCCGGGCCTATGCTGAATACCTGAGTCGCAATGAGGCAACCTCGCAGGCAGCGAAGGAGTATGACGTAAAAATGTCATTGGGCGAGGTCGCCCCGATCTATGAATACGGCGAGGGTGTAGTTGATGGGCAGGATCTGTCGATCACGGATCGTGAAATCGTCATTCCTGGTTTTGAAAAGAGCATTATTCTGGACTTGCTTAACCCGTACCCTGATATGACGTAGCCTTGATCAGTGGTTTCCTATTCGACAAGAAACCGTTGCAGGAACAGAATTGCCGCCTGTTCATAGACATTGCGGTTTTCTTTCCTGTTGTAGCCATGCCCCTCGTTCAGGGCTTCGATGTACCAGATGGGCTGGTCCCGGTCGCGCAAGGCCTGGACAATCTGTTCAGATTCACTGGCCGGGACGCGGGGGTCATTACGGCCCTGAACCACCAGCAAAGGAATTTTGATCTGCTCGGCGTTGTTCAGCGGACTCATCTGTTCCAGGGCCAGCCGCATTTCAGGATCACGCTCATCGCCATATTCGTGGCGCCGTAGCTCACGCCGGTAATCCTCGGTATTCTCGAGAAATGTGACAAAGTTACTGATCCCCACGACATCAACACCCGCCCTGAGCCGGTCGCTGTAGAGCACCGCGGAGGCAAGCACGATATAGCCGCCGTAACTGGCTCCGTAAATGGCAACCCGGGTTTCATCCAGGTCACGCCGGGTCGCGATCCAGTCGAGCAGGGCGCCGATGTCGCGCACTGCATCCTCACGTTTACGGCCATTGTCCAGTGACAGGTATTCATTGTCGTATCCGCTAGAGCCCCGGATGTTGGGTGCAATAACTGCCGCGCCCAATTCAGCGACCCACATCTGAAATGTGCTGCTGAATAACGGGCGGTACTGGCTTTCAGGACCACCATGAACGTAGATGATCACCGGGTGCGGGCCTTTGCTGTCCGGGCGGTAGATAAATGCCGGCACCTTTCTTTGTTGCGCGCCGCGCAGGTCGAATGTGGGGTAGTGAATCAATTTTGGCTCGACGAAAGAACCCGTATCCAGGCCGCCGACCTCGCTATAGGTCCAGCGAACCAGGGAATTTGCGTTGGTCGGCTTCCGGCCAAGGCTAAGGACGTAAACGTCGTTCGGTGTTTGCGCGGTACTCAGGTTCATCGCTACGTGGCGGTTATCCGGGTTGAACTTCGGGCTGGTGATAATACCAACCGGAATACCGTTGACCACCACGAAGCGGCCAGTCCTCGTATCCAGCAGGTAGAGCCGGCTTAACCCTTCCTCGTTGGTGACGAAAACGCCGCGTTTACCATCGTCGCTGAGGGCGAATTCCGTGACATCCCACGGAATCTGTTCGGTAATGTAGTGCGGCCCAACATCGGGGTCCAGGGACTTCCATGCCAACTCGGCGGCGTGGCCGCGTGCGTTGGTGATGTAATAAAATCCCTCGCCGCGCCGGTCAAAAGAGAGCGCACGATTGGCTGAAGGGTATTCGGTGTTGCCCGCGAGCATTTGCAGGTTTTGATTTTTCAGGGACAGCACATATACCCGTGAATCGGACACGTTCAGGAACTGCTGAGCCAGCAGATGTTTTCCATCCTTGCTGAAGTCGGCGGGCCCCCACCAGGTTCCATCGGGAGCCTCCAGCAGCAATTCCTCGCTGCCCGGTTTGTCAGGGTTCATGATCCAGAGGTCGTTGCTGCGTCCATTGCGCCGGGTAGACTGGAATGCGAGTTGTCGGCCATTCGCGCTCCATCGGACCAGGCGGTTGCGGGACTGGCCGTTAGTGACCATGGTGGTGGTGGCTGTTTTCGGGTAAAACAAAAAAATCTGGTCCAGTTCACCACCGCCCTGATCCATCGTGATGGCCAGTTCTTCTCCATTTCCACGCCGCACTACCCGCCCGAGGGGTTCGGCGAACCAGGTCAATTGCTGTCTCGCGCCGCCTGCGGCATGCACCCGGTGAATCTGGCTGATGTCTCCGAACCGGGTCCGGATATAGATCCCCTTGCCGTCTTTGGTCCAGTCGATAAGGCTGGCTGAACGGACGTTCTGGTACTGGTTGAGGCGATTGACCAGGGCGGGCGGAATTTCCGGTACGTCCTGTAAAATCAGTTGCCCATCATTGGTGGCCCATTGGGAAACTTCACCGCCGGTTAGCGGAAGTGGCGCCAGCAGCAGGAGCAAGCAAAGCCCTTTCCAGTTCACGGGCGAGCCGATGTGCTGACCCCGGTTTCTTTCAGGCCGTTGACCAGAACCTGGGCCCAGTTGGTTAGTAGTTTGTGCGCCGCTCGCTCGTTGCGTGTCCGGTCCAGCATGAAGGTTGTGATATTACTCCGGTCGAACTGGAAATCCATGGCCTTGACCAACACATCACCGGTGATTGAATCGCGTAATTCCAGGTACAGGGTCATGTCGCCGGCTGACTCCGTGATGTTTCGCGTTCTACCCCCACGTGGGGTATCCGGTGAGTAGACGTTCAAATCGAGAATGGCAGGCCGGATAATCATCGTATCCGGGGACTGCTGCGAGACCAGCACAAACCCGGCGGACTGCAGTTCCCGGGTGAAGATTTCACGGAACAATGCGCTAACTTCCTCCCTGATCTTCTGCATGTCGCTGGCCGTGACGTGGTAAGGCTTGTCCTGGTTGGTTTCTCGCTGCCAGTTTTTCTTGAACGCGACCTGGGCATCGATCAACAGCAGTTGCTTATAAACAGACAGGTCGGCGTCTGGTTCGGCGTAAACCAGGCCCAGCTGGGTGTCTGGAACCAGATGCAGGCCATCGATAATAGCTGGCGCCGTTTTTTCCCGCGCTGAAGTGGGCAGGCTGGCGAGCAGCCCAAGAATAAGAATGATGATTTTCATAGAACAGTAACTATAGACTATTCCGACAGTATTCATAAATAGAGCGTTCAGGTTGATAAGGCTATACTGTCTGGCTGTAACGTTTGAGGATTCACCTGAGCTGATGAGCAAGGCACTTCACATTGTCATTCTGGCTGCCGGCGAAGGCACGCGCATGAAATCCAGCTTACCCAAAGTGCTTCAGCCCCTGGGTGGCCGGCCGATGCTGTCACATTTGCTGGATACGGCACGCGAGCTTGATCCGGCGCAGATTCACGTAGTTATCGGCAGCGGAGCAGAGCAGGTTGAACAGGCCTGTGGTGACTATGGCGTCAACTGGGTTTTGCAGACTGAGCGGCGGGGAACCGGCCACGCAGTCATCCAGGCCATGCCCGGTATTCCCGACGATGCCGAGGTGCTGGTTCTCCTCGGTGACCACCCCCTGATTCCAGCTGCGCTGTTATTGCAGATGATCGAAGACCGAACCAGCCCGCTGTCCCTGCTGACCATGGAATTGGACGATCCCCACGGCTATGGGCGCATCCTGCGTGATCCCGGGGGTAACATAATCGGTGTCGTGGAAGATCACGAAGCGGGTTCGGAGCAACGCAAAATCCGGGAAGTAAACACCGGAATCATGCTGGCTGATGCGGCCAGGCTGCGCAATTGGCTGGGCCGGCTGGATTGCGACAATTCCAAACAGGAGTATTACCTGCCCGACATATTCCCGATGGCTCGTTCCGAGAGTGGTGAGATCCAGGGTGTGATCGCGCCGGATGACCGTGATTTACAGGGCGCCAATGACCGGCGGCAGATGGCTGAGCTTGAAAGACGATACCGGCAACGCATGGCATGCCAGTTGATGGATGCCGGTGTGCAGATCATCGATCCTGACCGGGTGGATATTCGTGGCAGGGTCGATGCGGGTTCTGATGTCTGCGTGGACATTAATGTCGTACTGGAAGGTGAAAACCGCTTGGGCGATGGTGTTTCCATTGGACCGGGTTGCGTGCTGAAGAATTGTAACCTGGCAGCGGGCACCGCGGTTCACCCGCACAGCGTGCTGGAAGGCGTAACCACAACGGGCGCCTGCGATATTGGCCCGTTTGCCCGTTTGCGACCCGGAACGGTACTCTCGGCGGGTTGCCGCGTGGGTAATTTTGTCGAGGTCAAGAACGTACAACTGGGTCAGGGCAGCAAAGCCAGTCACCTGTCTTACCTGGGTGACTCGATAATTGGCAGCAATGTGAATATTGGCGCAGGAACCATCACCTGTAATTACGACGGCGCCAATAAGCACCAGACCATTATCGAAGACGACGTGTTCATCGGTTCGGATACCCAACTGGTAGCACCGGTGACCGTTGGCCGCGGAGCGACGATCGGGGCTGGTTCCACGGTCACCAAGAACGCGCCGGCTGATTCTCTGACGGTAAGCCGGTCCAGGCAAACAACGATTGCGGGCTGGAAACGTCCCCGCAAAGACAAGGACAAATAGACCATGTGTGGCATCGTAGCAGCCTCCGCCCATCGCAATGTCAGCGAGATCCTGATCTCGGGTCTGTGCGCGCTTGAATACCGTGGCTACGATTCCGCCGGTATCGCGGTGCAATGCGATGGCGCCCTGAAACGCCTGAGGACCGAGGGCAAAGTGAAAGACCTGCAAACCCTGCTCGAGGAAACTCCGCTTGACGGCAATTGTGGCATTGCTCATACGCGCTGGGCGACCCACGGCGTACCCAACACCGCCAACGCGCACCCGCACCTGTCCGGCCAGTCCATCGCGCTGGTGCACAACGGCATCATCGAAAATCACGATGAGCTACGTGAAGAACTGCAAGCGGCCGGCTATTCATTCAGTTCCGATACGGACACCGAAGTGATGGTTCACCTGGTTCACCACCTGGTGAGCGACGGGAACGACTTGTTCGGTGCTGTGCGTAAAGCGGTTAAGCGCATTCATGGCGCCTACGCCATTGCCGTGATTAGCGCTGAGGAACCCGGGGTCATTGTCGGTGCGCGGGCGGGCAGTCCGCTGGTGCTCGGTATTGGTTTCAATGAACACTTCCTGGCCTCGGATGTCCACCCCCTGCTGGCGGTGACCAATCGCTTTGTCTATCTCGAAGAGGGTGACGTGGTTCGCCTGACCACGAGCCGTTATGACATTCGCGATCGGGCTGACGAACCCGTCGATCGCCCGGTGAAAGAGGCTGATCTGGCCGCCGATACCGCCCAGCGCGGGAATTTTCGCCATTACATGCAGAAGGAAATTTTTGAGCAACCGGAGGCAGTGGCCGAAACGCTGGAGGGCAGGATCGCGGCGGATCATGTCCTGCCCAATATATTCGGCGTTGGCGCTGACGATATCCTGAAGCAGGTTGAGCAGGTGCATATCGTTGCCTGCGGCACCAGTTACCATGCCGGACTGGTCGCCCGCTACCAGCTTGAAGAACTGGCCGGCATCCCCTGCATGGTGGAAGTTGCCAGTGAGTATCGTTACCGCAATCCGGTCGTCCCGGAAAATTCGCTGTTTGTGGCCATCTCACAATCCGGCGAAACCGCTGACACGCTTGCTGCGCTCCGTCATGCCCGGAGCGCAGGCTACCTCGCCACGCTGATCATTTGCAATGTTCCGGAAAGCTCCATCGTCAGGGAGGCCGACCTGGTGCTGATGACCCGCGCCGGCCTGGAAATAGGCGTTGCATCGACCAAGGCGTTCACCACGCAGTTGGTCGCGCTGCAGTTGCTGGTGCTGGTGCTGGCGCAACTCAAGGGCAGGGTCGATGAGCAACAGATTGCAACCTGGACCCGGGAGCTGAATCAGCTTCCTGGATTGATTGCGCAGGCGCTGAAGCTCGACGGTCAGATCGAATTGCTCGCCGAACAGTTCGTGGAAAAGCATCATGCGTTGTTTCTTGGCCGTGGCAGTCATTACCCGATTGCAATGGAAGGCGCATTGAAACTGAAGGAGATCTCCTACATTCATGCCGAGGCGTATCCGGCTGGAGAACTCAAGCACGGGCCGCTGGCGCTGGTCGATCACGATATGCCGGTGGTTGCCGTGGCGCCGAATAACCGCCTGCTCAAAAAACTCATCAGCAATATCGAGGAAGTGCGCGCCAGGGGCGGGGAGATGTTCGTGATCGCCGATGCTGAGGCCGTGACCAGCCTGAAAGAGCATCATGGGCAGATCATCAAACTCGATACCGGTGGCATGTTGCTGGCTCCGGTTGTCCTGACCGTGCCGCTGCAATTACTGGCTTACCACGTCGCCGTCCTGCGTGGCACCGATGTGGATCAACCGAGAAACCTTGCCAAATCAGTGACTGTAGAATGATGCCGTGAAAAGAAGGCGCCACTCGGATGAAGAGGCGGAAATCAACATCACACCGATGTTGGACATCGTCTTCATCATGCTCATTTTCTTCATCGTCAC
>Ga0164313_10006511_pt1 | contig 10299 bp, 11 predicted proteins | sample GuaBasSedimGuay4_FD_113735 | JGI IMG/M metagenome (GOLD analysis project Ga0164313, IMG submission 113735) | Subseafloor sediment microbial communities from Guaymas Basin, Gulf of California, Mexico - Guay4, Core 4569-4, 0-3 cm | ecosystem: Environmental > Aquatic > Marine > Hydrothermal vents...
ATAAATACCGACACCGTGTCAGCCATCGGATGGTTGCCGCGCGATGCCGTTGGTGCGGCGGTAAGCAGCAAGCGTTTGTCGTTCCATCGTCCCGGTGCGGACTGGTTCATTGGTAATAATTATACAGCAGACGAACGCATCGCCACGGTCGGTGATGTGAATTCAGCGGTCGGTGATTATGTTCCACTTAGTGGTGGCAGGATGACTGGCCAACTTACGTTGGAAGAACAAACCGCGCAACCATTTCGTTTTTTGCGCGGAACTGGTAACGTCACACTGGGTATTTGGGAAAATGCCAACGATCTAATTCTTCGCAGTTCTGGGATCACTTTTGGTGTACTTAGCCACGGTGAAGCAACTGGGGCCGATTCATTCCTGAAGCGGTCAGATGGCGACCTGCGATACGTCCAACCAACCGATGCCGACGCACGGTATTTGCAGTTGACCGGCGGAACTTTAAGCGGCTCATTTACCGTCACCGGGGGTGCCATCCTTCTTGATCGGGCCGGGGAAGGATCGTCTGCTCTGGTTACAATATCTTCGGATGTGGGTAGTTTGGCCGCATATCGTTTGCGGGATGATACTGCCATTGATCGCAGTGTTCTATCCAAGCAAACTGACGGTTCTTTGCATTTCGGAAACTCTAACTGGACGGGTAAGCAGACATTGGCCGGATTCTTCCAGACCGAAGAACGGATGGTCAGTCTCAACCTTGATAGCGATCTACCAAGCCAAGCGTATTATTTGACCGGCGCTATGGCCGATTCCAGATACCTGAAATTGGCGGGCGGCACGTTGGTTGGCGAATTAATAACGATCAATCTAAACAACGCAATTGGTATCAACAACGATGGTGCCAAGACGCTAAATTTGCGGGATGAACTTGGTAATAATCAGTCGCGTCTGTATTTCAATCAGGCAAATCAGTATGCTGAACATTCGGTATATGACGCGGCGTTTTCTGTCATTGCCCGGATGCGTTTGTATCAGACCGATGGTATTCGTTTCTATCGTGAGGGAACAACGGTTGCAGCGGGTGTCATAAATCTTGCCGGAACGACAGCGGGCAATGCGAACGGATTGGTCACAAGGGATCAGGCCGATGCGAGGTATGCCCCGATTGTGGTTTCCGCTGCGATAATGGGTGTCGATGCTGCTGATGTGAAGTCGCGGTTCGACGCGATCCGCAGCACTGTTTCGGAAATGGATCGGTGGGAATTTGACCGCAGTCAGAACATCATCGACCAGCTTGATGCCGGTGGATATGAGTCCGGTCTGCCCCAAGAGACAGCCGACAAGCATCGTGAAATTGCCTTGGGTATCCAGCGCAGAATCTTGGGCACAAATCTTGCGGTTGACGAAGTGAGTGATGCTGTCGATGCTATGGATGAACTATGGATGGCGTCGAACCCGAAACCAATTCCACCAGAGGAACCTGAAGATGAATGATGACATAGATCACGAACACGCGATGTTGTGCCTGCAACTGCTGGAACGCATCGACCTGAAGGGTGCCGAAGTCCCGGCGTTCGTCAAGGCGCGGAACTGGTTGCACAGCAAGACTAATGGTGCGCCGTCATTGACACCACCAGTTGGGGCCGAAGCCCAGCCCAAGAAAGTGAACTGAAATGGCGTGGGCACAGGACACGGACTCTTTGGTTACGGCTCTGCTGGATACTTTTGGTCAAACTGCAACCATCATTCTGAAGGATGGTGGAAGTTATCAGTTGCGGGTGTGCCCACCCGGTCGGCGCAATGTGGATCGGCTGACGGAAGGCATGTCGCAGAATGTCCAAACGGTCGTCATCGACAAGGGTGCTTGGGATTTGGTTATCCCGCGTGAACCTGACATTGCCGACCGGATCGACTATGGTGACAGAACTGTTGCCATCACCGAACCCGCAACAAAAGGTGCCGGGGCATCGGCGGTCGCTTACAAATGTACAATAAAGGGTTGATTACCCAGCCCCGCCTTGCCACGCCACATGACGCCTTGCCTAACCGCAACCGCCGCACCGAACCACGCCAAAACCGAAACCAATGTGTAAGACAGAAATGAACCAATGGCAAGACGCAAAGGCATACATCGTCCACACGAAATTCACATCAATCTGAGTGAAGAAGAACAGCGTGTTCTGCATCGGATGTGCGATTCGGATGATGTCAGCATGTCCCAACTTATTCGTCGGTTAATCAGGGACGCGGCGCGTGATCGTGGCATTATCCAACCACGCAACCTTCAAACGGTGTCGAAGTAATATCCATCCAATATCCAATTGCTGTAAATGTCGTGACATCCTACCAGATGACGTGCCATATCTTACCCCGTACACATCATGGAGTCTGTCGAATGGCCCGTAAGAAATCAGCCCAACAACAGCAGCAAGTTCAGGAAGTGGCAGTTCGCGCCGGTACGCTGGATTGGTACTACCGTAATCGCAAGCCAACTCAATATGCGTCCATCAAGGCGCGCTTGGATGCTGGCACGTTGATTGAAACCAAGCCGGGTATCGCAAGCGCCCCGTCCATCCAGAACACGACCTATTTCGGGGTCGCCCTGTTCGGTGAGAACCAGCGCAGCGTCCTGACCCGTCGGCGTCTGGCATCCTGATAAATGGCGTCCGGAATAGCATACGACGAAGTGAAGAAGTGGCTGTCCGACAATTGGGGCGGCACCTATTCGGTCGTGGACTATGAGGATTCAAACAAAGCATTGAGCCAAGGTTCCGAACCATTCTTGGCGCTGGAAGAACTGACTTCGGTCGATCAGGCAAACAGTCTGGCGGGGGTCAGGCCGGGGTTCGAAGAACGGGCGATCTTCAGCATTCACGTCCTGTTCCCGACCACCGCGAACCGATCCGCCGCACGCACCCTTGCCGATCAGATCGCCAAGGAAGGTCGGAACTTCGATATGCCGGATAGCGATGGTCGTCTTTGGCAGGTCGATCCACCCTATCCAGATAAAACCAACGACGGTCTATGGCACGACATGACCGTTGAGGTCGATTACCGCCGCTGGCGCACGGAAACGATTACGCGCCCAGCTTACGTGCCGCCAGCGCCCTAACGAGAAAGGCAATCAAATGGCCAATCCAATTTCAGCAGACGACAGTTTCCTTGCATTCGGCTTTCCGCGATATACGGCCAATGAGGGTGAACGGGGATTCATCGGGGAACAGTTCTTCCTGCCCGGTGAAAAACGGTATGTGCCGCAGATTAACAGTCATTCCCTGAATTTCGAAACCACCCGGCAAGAACGGACGTGGGTCAACGGTCGGCGCACCTTGTCCGACAGTATCGAATTGAATGGTACCGTGTCCGGGGATGTCGTCATGCCCCTGCAATGGGGCGACACGTGCGACAACATGATGGCCATGGTGCTGAAGTCCCGGTGGGGTATGTCGGTCACCAACAGCTTCACCCCGAATGATCGACAGATGGTTGTTGGCAATGCTGACCGATGGTCTGCTGTGATCGAAACGGTCAATTGGGCCAATCCAACTGCTGAAGTAACCCAGCGGTTTATGGCCTGTCAGTTCACCAGCTTTGGGATCAACATCGCACCACAGAATGTTGCGACGATCACCGGGTCGGTAATGGGCAGGGAACTGAACAAGGAATTGTCCGGCGACAGGAAAAAGATCAGCTTCGACAAGCAATCCAGCGCCGTCTATATCCGACAAACGTCACCGCCCATTCCCGGTCGAAACTATACCATCGTCATTCGTGACCCGGAACAGTCCGGGACGATTGGTGATTACTGCTTCACCAGTGCCGACCTGAATGCTGTCACCGATGCTGAACAGCGTTTCTGTATCGGTAGCCGTGGGGCAACCGGTATTCGCATGGGTGGCTTCAACGTGACGCTTGATCTGTCGCTTTACACCCACGTTCACACGTCGCGGTTGTGGCAGCGATTCCGCGACGACAGACCATTGGACGTGGAACTGCGTTATACCGGCAATGGTCGGGGATTCACCTTCCGTCTTCCTTATTGCCGCATCCAAAGCATGACTGCGCCTATCGGTGGCCCGAACAGCGACGTCATGACCAACCTGTCCTTGGTGGGCACCGATAGTCGGTGGAAGACACCGCTGGTGATCACCAAAATGGACTATACCACATAAGGATTTGACAGATGGCATTGTCACCAGAACTACAACGTGAACTGCAAATCCTTCAGAACAGGATTGCGGTAATTGAAGCCGACATCGCTGGCGGTGCGACAGGAGAAGAACTTGTCGCATTGCAGCTTGCGCTGGAAGAAGCCCAGACCCATGAGTCCCGGCTTCAGAATGAGGCGCAGGAAAGCGACGAACAGGCATTCCAGTCCCCAGCCGAAGCCTATGACGCCTTTTGGCTTCAGTACCGGCAAGAGAACCCACCGGCTGGTGGGACGATCACCCCGGAATATGCAGCAGCGGCCCGTCCGTGGATCAGGGATCAGATCATCGACACGACCAGCGGTATGCCAGATAAAGGCAAGGCGGCGTTCAACGACCTGATCGAAAGTCTTGCCGACAACCCGGAATTCCACGTCGAGTCCAAGGAAGAAATCCTGAACGATTCGCTGTTGGATGTGGACGAAGCCTACAATGACTCGCTTGGGGAAATCCCCGAACCGTCGCCGGTTTCGATGTTCGCAACTGTCAGCATCGAAAGTCAGGCCGCTTCGATTACTTTTGCTGGTGATGCTCTGACCGAAGACAAGGTTGTGAAGGTCACCGCCAAGGGTCTGGTGTGGTCTACCTTTGTCGCCGCCGGTATGGATGCGGTAATTGTCACGGAACGTGTCTTCCTTGAAGGGGATATCCCTGAGTTCGAAGGCTCTGGGATGGGCACGAACTATGAAAATGGGACAATCGTTCTGACCCATGCCGACGGCTGGACGGTCCCACCGGTTGTCGAAATTCTGGACACCTTGTCTGTTGGTGTCGTGGAAACATTGCCGTCGCAGGTCGTGACGCTGATCTATGCCGGTGAGTTCGTTCCACCGATCACCTATCAGCATGAATATATTCTGTCCGACGGTGCTACCGCAGTCGAATACGAACCGATTGCGAACGACGCCCTGACCATTGAAGAATGGATCGCCATTTGGGCACAGGTGATGACGGATAGTGGTCACTGGGACAGCGTGGTTCACGATGGTGGCAGGCGGCTTACGCTTGATGCTGGTGCCGGTAAGACGTGCAGCCTGTTTGCTGCATCCATCAGCAACCAGTATTTCCCGATCCCACTTTCGGTTGACCCAAGCTCGCCCGCAACGCCGCCCAATCAGTTCGTTATCACCGTCCAAGGTGATGAAGCGTCTGATGGTCAGGCTATGTGGATGGATTTCGAACCATATGGTTATCTGACCTATGAAATCCCGGCTGGACAATCGCGCGATGATACCACAGCGGCCATCATTTCACTGATCGACAACAGTGGTTCGTTGGATGCTGAATCGTCTGGCAGCAGTATCCTGATCACGGCACCGGGGAACTTCAGTGGTATTGCACCAGATGCGGGTATCCTGACCGGCTATGATCAATTCGCCATGCTTGCGGATATCGGAACCCATGCGACACTTGGTGCTGGTGTCGGCAAGGTTGCGATTACCGGATCGAACCCTCTGGGCAATGAGGTCTTTGTGATCGGCGCATCCGACACCCAACTGAACAATGAAGGCATCTTCACTGTTCGGCTTGGTCGGAATGAAACCGGTCAGGTCGCCAATCCAAAGACTCCGGAAGAAGCCGCTGTTTCCTTGGCAGCTTCCATCAACTCAGAAGGTGAGTTTTCCGCAGCGATTGGGGACGGGGTGGAAGACCCGATTACCACCGTCCTTATCGAAGCGGTTGGCGCAACCAACTACATGAAGGAATTGTACGCTCAGACGCTGCATGGGGCCGGTCCTGTGAGTATCTTGGCTGCTGGTGGTGCAGCAGACGCCAAACTGGTCACCGTTACCCTTAGTGGCGGTCCTGCGACGGGTGATGAATATCTGGATGTCCGTGTCACTTACGACATCAGCGGTGAACGGATTTTCTATATCCAGTCCAGCTTCGGCCAGACCGTTTCGGAACTGGCAACCCAACTGGCGCTGGAAATGGATAGCGACCCGGTTGTCGTGGCCAATTCGATCAATGACTTGGTGGAAATTCGTGGGTCCGATCCCAACGAGAACATTACCGCGATCACGGCGGTACTGTCTGACACCCCACCACCGACGGCACTGGGCGTCTTTGTCACAGGCTCTGGTCCGGTATCAACCGAAGTGCTGATGAGCATCACTGGTGGCCCAGCCACGGGGGGTGAGCAACTGTCGTGGTCGGTCATACCGGATGGTGGCGCACCGATTGTTGGCACTATCCCACCGGCGGCTGGTGGCGACACCAATCTGGACGTCGCCACAGCATTGGCCGCGCAGATCACGGCTGAAGCCAATCTGACGGCGGTGGCGGTCGGCGCACAGGTGGACGTGTCCCCATCCGGCACAAGCATTTACCTGACCGATGCTTCGGCATCCATGGTGGGCGCGGCACCGGCTATTACGGCGGTTCACGGTGGTGATGGTCCGACCAGCATATCGGTCACCGTCACAATCGGTGGCGGACCTGCTATCGGCAACGAGTCCATCGACGTCGGATTCACCGCTGATGCCGGGGCCGACCAACCCTTCAGCACTGCGGCAAATGCGGCGGATACGGCAAGTGAAATTGCCACGGCGCTGGCAGCAGTCATCGACCTTGATGCGAACTTCAGTGCATCTGCGGTGGCCGAAGTCATCACCGTCATCCCTGCTGGAACAACCACGTATATCACGGCGGCAAATGCCACTGTGGTGACAAGTTAGCTGACGGGGGATTTAGTAGCCTATGTTGAAATGACGGGTCCGTACTGCACGGATGCGTCGATCAGCATAGGTGGTGGTGCAGCTTCCATTGGTGGCGGGGAAGTTCTAACAACCACGGTCCACGTTGACTCCACGCCACTTACGCCCTTGGTTCTCACCGCAGAATCCGGGGAATCCGCTGAAGCCCTTGCAATTCGTCTTACAGATGGATTGGATGTAATGACCGAATTGGACGCTTCTGTTGATGGGGGTGTTGTTGAAGTAAAATCAAGTGACCCTGCGTTGGTGGTCACGAACATAGAGGTTACGTTGGTATGACAAATTCACTGGACATGTACCGCTTGCCGCCGGAAGTGGCAGACGGCACGTGGATGGAACTGGAAGGGACTGAAGTGAAAGCCTTGATCCGTCTTCCCACAGTTCACAACGAAATGTTCCAAGGCGAATGGCTTGCCTTGGTTGGGGATGAAATGCCCTTCGATGACGACGGTGAGGTTGTCCCGGCCAACATGGTCCGGGCCAAGCCCGCCCAGCGTGCCGCATTCATCAAGCATTGCCTGATGGAAGTCGAAGGTCTGCCCGATGGGGTAAGCTATGATGATTTCGTTGGTGGCACCTACCAACCGGCCATCGACGTGCTGATGTCCAACGCCCAGAAACTGGCGCGACAAGTTGAGGCTAAGGCGGCTGAAGCATTAAAAAACTCCAAGCCCTTCTCGAATGGTCGCGCAAGTGGGAAGGGAAAGAAGACGAATACGCCACGGTCAAAGAAAGCGGAATCCTCAGTCCCGAAGACCACCGCCCCGCATTAAGATGGAAGGAGAAGATCGTGCTGACTGCATTCAACATGCTGGATGGTGAACGATCTGACCCGGTTCTGAACTTGCCGTTTTCGGTCATTAAGCGTCACACCAATGAGCGTGGTTTCGGACCTAGTATTGCGCACATGATTACCGAATTCGATGGGATGATGACAACCCGTCGCCGGGACGCTGGTCGTATCAAAAAGGATGATGATACAGAGGATGCCGGACCGGTAACCCAGACCGCTGCTGATCGCTTCTTTGCGGCCAATCCGGATAGGGTGATTACTGAAGATGGCTAAAGGTTACGATACACTTCAGGGCATCCGCATTCCTCAGATGCCGGGTGGGTCTACCAACGTCCCACCCCGGCGTCATATGACACTTGGCAAGACCATCAAGGCGCAAAGCGTAATGGTCGAATTCTTCGGCGAACCGTCGTTGAACCAGATCAGGATGAACAGTTGGGCGGTGGCCGAACGCATATCCCAAGATCAGAAGAACAAGGGTAATCCGCCCCAGCACATGCTGATCGACGGGCGTCCGGGTGGAAATCCGTTGCTGTTGCGACATCAGATCGACGTCTTTTATGGTGCCGAAGGTGAAGACATGCGACCGATCCTGATGGTGGTTGCCGGTATCATCACCAACCAGATCAGTAAATTCGTTAGCGGGGTCACTTGGCGATGGTTGGTCCGTTATGCTGGGAATCGGTATGCACCCCTTCCGGCATCCGGCCCGATTAATGGCGACATGACCACGCGATTCATGCTGGTCCCAAGTGGGGGACAGGCTCAACTGGACAAGATTGCGTTCCTGAATATTGCATATCGACTTGGTTTCGATATCTCTGGTGAAAAGCTGAACAGACCTCACGATGGAGTCAGGCGGGCCAGTGGATTCATCCGTCTTGCCAGCCTTCAGGCCAATGCCCGCGTCAAGCCGCGATACAGCGTTGCGGCGCGATGGGCCGAGAAATACAAAACCGGTGGTGGAACCCCCAGCAGCGGCAAGTTTAATTCATTGCGGTCCAGCCTTGGTGTCCCCACGGTCAGGCCGCGCGTCCAAGGCGTTCCCATATTCTTCCTGCATGTTTCTGTCGGGAAGAAGGGATTGAGCGTAGGATCAGCAAGGAGATATTTCTGATGGCCGGTGACCAAACACTATTGATGCGTCTGATCGTGGACCAACGCCAAGCCGTCAAGGGTCTTGTCGAAACCCAGAAAGCCGCCGGGGTTACCGGGTCGTCGCTGGATATGGTGGGCAAGAAGGCGACCAAGGCCAGTGGTGGCGCAGGCATGTTTGTAAAGAAACTACGCCCTGTCACATTGCAATTGTCTCAGGTTTCTCAGCAGGCGTCCATGACAGGTGATGTTCTTGGTGCGATGGCCATCCAGCTTCCCGACATTGGTCTTGCATTTGGCATCATGGGTACTGTGATCGGTGCAGCGGCTGGTGCGCTTTTGATGCTGGCCAAGGATATGGATTTCTTCACGGACCAAAGTGATAAATTTGAGGAAAGCATCAAGAACCTTGGGACTGCGTTCAGTGACCTGAGTGACATATACAAGAACGTCAGTGTCAATTCCCAAGGTGAGTTATTCAGTGAGCAAATTCGTCGTGGTGAAATAGCCGCAAAGATGCGCGAAATCGGTTTCGAAACCGACAATGTACTGGACAGTTACGAGGGTTTGTTTGATGCGAATATTGGCGATAGACTAAAGGAAATCGCCATATTTACGAAGGAATTTGAGGGTGGGGGTGCATCAGGAGAAAGGTTTCTGCAATCCGCCGTAGATGACTTTACAGCCGATTTCAAAATGACCGTGGAGTCTGCCAAAGAACTGCGCGATGTGATGCTTGGTCTTGAAAGCGATGCTGGGCTTGAATCCAATGTCGAAGCGGCCAGAGAGTTGGAAGAACGTCTTTTTGCTGGTCGCAACGCATCAGATGAAGCGTATGCAATATGGAAGAAAACCCACGACCTACTGAAGTTGCTGGGCGGTGAGTTGGAAACCATTAACGCCAGAACCGCAATGTTGAAAAGAGAGGGAAATACCCTTTGGGAATCGTTACAGAAAATTCCCCAAATATTTAAGGACAACCTCACCGACGCTTGGGTGGACGAGTTCATGGATTTCAATAAGGAAATGGATTATTCGGAAAAGGCCGTTGATGAGATAACCACCGCCATTGCTGACGGTTGGACAAATGCGATCAAGTCGGCAAATTCCCAACTGTCAACCTTCGCCACAAACGCAGCAAACACGGCAAAGAACATCTGGAACCTTGGTGTCGGTACTGCAACCAATCCCAGAAACAAGTTCATGTCCTACTACAATTCCGGGCTGGTCGATCCCGGCATTGCGGTCAATGCTGCTGAAGTCGGTGTCTACAACACACTTAGTGGCGCACCGCCCGAAGACGAACCAAAGAAAGGCGGCGGTGGTCTATCAAAGCAGGCCAAGGCCGACGCCGAAGCCCTGAAACTCGCAAAGGAAAGCGTCGAAACATACAACGATGCGGTTGAAGATTTGTGGGACACAATGGGGTCTGCGGTGACCGACGGCGTAACTGACATCTTCAGCCAACTGTCGCAGGATATCGTGGACGGACAGGCTGACTGGCGCGACTATGCGGCTATTGCGATCAGGG